>CEOE01000769.1_pt1 | contig 25778 bp, 25 predicted proteins | sample 530211 | NCBI WGS metagenome assembly CEOE01 (sample SAMEA2619779, study PRJEB7988) | marine metagenome | isolation source: saline water (ENVO:00002010), including
AGGACGAAGGAGGAGGTGGTGCATGTGGTTGGGTGCTCAGGGATTGCTTTGGAATGAGACCGTTTGCACTGCGGCCTCCTTCGCTCTTCGAGTCGAAGGAGGGCACAGAAGATGGAGGAGGAGGGCACCCGGCGAAGGGAAATGAGGGCGCCGAGAGAAATGAGGAAGAAAAAAAGAGATGGGCACCGGAGGTTAGCTTGGGAATTGCATGGGTTGCTCGAGTTCTAGTGAAGCATGAAAACAACTGCAAGAATGAATCGAGGAAGGGCCCAGCCTAGCTCAAAGCCACACCATAATTGGCCAATTGCAATCTCAACTGAGCCCTCAACCTACTCATCCCAGTGCCCTCATCATCAAACATAACTGATATCTCAAACAATTGCTTACGCCCATACCTTTGACGAAAAGTATTGGCTGAAGCCGCCCTTACATAACAATCTGCCAAAACATGCCCCCGAAGATATTTCCCCGAACCATTCCGAATAATGTCAAGCAGAAACCCCGGTGGCTCTTCATAACCAATTGCCCGCCGATGCGATTCACTAGGAGTCACACCATCCTGAGCAAGCACATCATGCAAACGCCTAATAACACCCGCAACCGGCCTGTTTCTCAATCTCATTGAAACCTCGAAGGCAAAGAAATCCGAAGCGATGTTAATTAATTTATCGAAGTATTTTTTAGATTCTTTATCAAGCAGCTTCTCGACTGCCCGAAAACTCAAAACATCATTTTCAATTGAGTAACCATCAGTCAACATGACATCCGGTATCCAGCGCGGCGGATCAGTAAATAGCCACATATCACGATCAACTATATAAGCAACCGCGGCATCCGAAAACTCAGCACGACGGCGATACAACTCCAGCACTTTATCTTTACCTCCGCACGGCAAGATATCAACAGGAGTAACCACACTTTCAACTAGGCGCCACACATCAAGATCGTCATCACCCTCTACCAAAAGAGTTGGCAATGAAGAGTTGCTGAGTGTACTTATAATTTCATCCACAGAAGGACTTGGCGTTGGCATATCACAATCCGCGATCTGACGATAAAACTATTTCTCTGTCAGCAAACTTTGAGAAAATAAATGGAGAATGTGTCGCAATGATAAACTGGTTGGCCGGATTTTGATCTAGCAAAATTGCAAACAACCTGCGCTGCCAGTCCACATGAAGGCTAATTTCCGGCTCATCAATGAACACCGGCACACTGCTCATAAAGGCATTATAGCACAAGAAGCTAAGCATTTGCTTCTCGCCCGCCGACAAAAGAGACGAATGAATACTATTTGCAGCTTGACCCAATGAAATCGTATCTGTTATTTCAATTCCTTTTGACTGAAACAACTCAATGACCAGATCTGAGAGAATAGTGAATGGCTGAAGCGACTGCCGCTGACTTTTTTGAATAGCATCCGCCTGCTTAGCGATATAGTTTAGCATGTATGCTGCACTAGATTCGCTACTCACACCATCCTCACCAATTGATTTCAATATGCTAGTAGCAAACTCTTGATGCTTTTTATTTGTCTCCGTTGAAATTGCCGCATACCTCTCATTTAGCAGACGACCGATGTCTGAAGTTGAAATAGAGGACACGAATTTGTGATTTTGGACAGACAAATTTTCGGACAACTGCTGCATTCCATATGCCAGCGGATCTGCATCTGGCCAAAATGACTCATCTACATAATGACCACGCCTCAGCCTAGCACCCCTACGGCCTACGCTGCCTCCGATTGAAAACCCGCCTTCAATACGCCGGAAGGTCGGAAAGAAAACCGAACCTCTTTGAGACGCCCTACTGATAGCCCTGTTAATTTTATCCCAAGGACTACTGCCATGCTCACGCAGCCTGCCAAGCGGTATGTCATCAAAACCAATCCCCCCATCCAAGTTGACATTGGCTGATATTAGATCTGTATTACCTTTTGACCGCCGATCTATTTCCAGAGTATACTCCTCCGTAATAATGCGGGCATTATCGATCGTGACCTCGTCAAACACTCTTTCTAAGTTGCCGCTAGTACTATACCATATTAACTTTAAAAGAGTTGTCTTTCCGCAACCATTCCTCCCAGTGATGATGTTGATGTCTTCAAACAAATTTTGTTTGACATCGATCATGCCGTTTAGCCCGGATATCTCGATACGCTCAATCATCACCCACTCCGATCATTCTCACACCCTATTCTTATCGGTCCGCAGACAGGATAGCACAAACGTCTCAGCTTCGCAGTAATCGCGCGTCCAGAAGCGATGCATTCTTTGCTCCCTTATCAGGCCCCAAAGTGCCGAGAATCTACAACCATATGCTACTGACAACTGTTTTATGCATACAATAGAATCTCTGGTGCCGTAATAATCTCAGAAACACCCCATGCACCAGCACACGGCTAGAATGACCTTCGCTGGCACGAACAAGGGCGATTCCGGGGCAGTTTCGCTTGTGCGTATGCATGCGGAGCATGCGATGGTTGCATCAGCGTGGGATCGTTTGGGTACTACCTTGTGAACTTCATGGCTGCGAGCCGGAGCGATCGGGCATTTGATCGTCCAGCGGGATTCGCGATCTTTGCGTTGCGATCAGATTTATCATCTCCCATATCTGCATCGTCCCTGAAGACCCCCCTCCGCCTCGCTCTGCTCGGCACCTCGCCCGTTCCGCCGGGGGCGGATCTGGGACTCTCGGGGGAGGAGAACTTTTTTGGGGTTGTGAGAATATACCAACCGATCGGTTGGTTATGCGTCTGCACCTTCGGTACCATCGAACGGATGTGTACCCCTATTGACGGAGACCCCCATGCACGACGCACTCTTTCAGCCGTTGACTGTTGGCTCGATTCAGGTTCCCAATCGCATCTTTATGGCGCCGCTCACGCGGGCGCGCTCGACGATGCCCGGCAGCGTTCCCAATGACATGATGGCGGAGTATTACCGTCAGCGGGCGGGAGCTGGGTTGATCATCGCCGAGGCGACTCCTGTTTCGTTGCGTGGGCACGGCTACTACGGCGCACCGGGGGTGCACAGCGACGAGCAGGAGGCCGGGTGGAAGCGCGTCACCGACGCGGTCCACGAGGGTGGCGGGCGGATCGTGCTGCAGTTGTGGCATGTTGGGCGGGTCTCGCACTACAAGATGCAGCCGGGCAATCAGCCGCCTGTGAGCAGCACCGATGTGCCTTCGGGATCCCAGACTTATATCGACGGCAGCTTTGAGCGGGTGGACAACTCGACGCCGCGGATGCTTGAGGAGCATGAGATTCCTGAGATCGTGAGTGAGTTTGCCGATGCGGCCGCGCGTGCCAAGCGGGCTGGGTTTGATGGTGTTGAGATCCATGGGGCCAACACCTACCTGCTTGATCAGTTTACTCGCGACGGCGTGAACAAGCTCACGAACAGCTATGGCGGGTCGCTTGAGAACCGGCTCCGATTGCCGCTGGAGGTCGCACGCGCTGTGGTGGACGCGTGGGGCGATGCGGGCGGGGTTGGTTATCGCATCTCGCCGCTGAGTGAGCACCGCGATGTGGTGGACAGCGATCCGAAGGCGACCTTCTCTGCGTTGGCCAGGGGGCTGGGCGAGCTTGGTCTGGCGTTTCTGCATGCCGTGGAAACCTGGGACCGCACGCAGCTTGATCCGCGGACGGGGGAGGTGATCCCGGCGATCGTTGAGTCGTTTAAGAACGCCGGCGGCGGGGTGTATGTTGGCAACGGCGACTACTCGCCCGAGCAGGCGGAGGAGGCGATCGAAACTGGCTGGGCCGATGCGATCGCGTTTGGTCGTCCGTGGATCCCGAACCCGGACTTTGCCGAGCGTGTTCGGCGGGGTGGGCCGTATCGGGAGCCGGACCAGTCTACTTTCTATGGCGGCGGCGCGGAGGGGTATAGCGACTATGAGCCGCTCAACGCGACGGAACAAGCGAACGCGTAGGGTGGCGTGATGGAGACGAAGTCTCCTTCGGGATCAAAGCCCGTCGCTGTCTGTTCCCGAAGGAACCGAAGACGGTTCCATCGGGCCACCCGGCTCACACGGACCAGCTCAGTGCCGTCTTCTGCTCGGAGATTGACCAGAGCTTGGCGGCCATTTCCTGATCGGTCGCGACATCGTCGAGCTTGCACGCGCCGACGGGGCCGACTGTCTCCGCTCGCTTTGTTGGGCCGTAGAGCGCTCTTTGCTCGAGGCCCTGCTCCGTTGCGCACATGACCTCGGGCCATGATCCTCGCTCGGCGGACTGTGCGATGAAACGGGAGAGGATGGCCCAGAGTATCTTGTTGAACCGGCTCGCGGTGTCCTTGAGCAGGTTTGTCCGCGATGCGTCGGGGTGGCAGACGAAGACCTGGACGGCTTCTCTGCCGGCTGCCATCAGGCGTCTTTGGAGTTCGTAGGCGAACATCATCTGCGCCAGCTTGCTCTGTGCGTACGCGTTCCACGCGGTGTACTTCGTGTCGAAGTTGAGGTCCTCGAACTGGATCCGCTTGAGCCCCATGCGGTAGGCGTTGCTGCCGACGACCAGGATGCGTCCCTGCGATTCTTCGATCCGCTCGAAGAGCATGCCGCAGAGGAGGAAGTGAGCGAAGTGGTTGACGCCGAGTTGGCTCTCGAAGCCGTCGACGGTGATCTCCTGCTTGGCCACCTGTGCGATCGCGGCGTTGCAGATCAGGGCATCGATGCGCGGGATGGTCCGGAGGACTTCCGCGGCCGCCTCCCGCACGGAATCGAGCACGGCGAGGTCCATGCGCACGAATGAAACATCCGCGTCTTCGCCGAACTCCTGCTTGAGGTTTGCGATCGCGGCCGACGATTTCTGTGGGTTGCGATTCAGCATCACAACCTTGGCGCCCTTGGAGAGAAGCACCCGCGAGGCCTCAAACCCCGCGCCGGCGTTGGCCCCGGTGATGACGAAGACCTTTCCTTCGAGCGAACCGATGCGTTCAGGCGTCCACCCTTGCGGTCCGAAGCGATTTGTAGATGTCAAAGGCGTCTCCCTTGAGCACAATCTCCGTTCCTCTCGGGTTGTGTCGGGGCATGATACGCCTCAGGGTTGCGTGGGTTGCACGATCGAGAGGATGTATTCGTCGGGATCGGAGTCATCCAAGGACATGCGGGGGCCGAAGACGGCACCTGCATGGCACCCGCCAGTGCCACAATATTGAGTCAGGCAGGCATATATGAAGTGATATGCAAAGTAACTGACACACTATGTCTGCACAACTTGTATCTCCCGTGTAGTATGGCAGCGGGAGATGAATATATGGGAATCAACTTTGTTGCCGCCTCACCTGCAGACATACTGAATCCGGACGCCGTCGAACCCATCGCTCGGGAACTGCGCACGGAGGTATCGGCGTCCGTTCCCCTCGGCGAGGGCGCACCCGCGTTTATGGTGCCGGCCGATATGGGATGGAACTGGTGGTCCGAACTCCAGGCACTCGCAACACGCCGCCTCGGAGATGAAGGCAGCGTTCAGATCAGAGCCGTTGACGCCTACAGCGCGGTCTATGTGGACGCGGACATCGAACGCGTGCTGATCTGGCCGGATGGGAAACCAGAACACCCTGAGCAGACCAGCCCATCACTCTCCGTACGACCACAGCCCTGGTATCTCCGACCGCTTCAATGGCTGGGCTTTCTCTCGAATCCGAGTGTTCCGCCGGAAATCGCGCAACAGATGAACCAGATGATCACGGATTACGGCACCCGCCCCGGCGAATGGGGCTCGATGCAGGTTGGCAATCTCCGCGTCCTCCACGAGGAACTCTCGAACCTGGCGTCACAGCTGGGCCACGAGCCAACCCCGGAAGCGATGAAGACCCTCCTCGAATCCTACTTCACGGATGAACGCTGCGAGGAGGACTTCGAAATCCAGTGCCTCTGCCACGCCTGGCTGACGAGCAATCACGCGATCGATCACGGCGTGCCGATGTGGTTGCTCAAGTGATCGGAGTGAACCCGCCGCCATACTTGGCAGCAGCACTCCTACATAGAATGACTACATGTACACCGAGTACGAATCTCTGATCGAGAAGCTCCCTCCGCGTTGGCAAGAGCTCGTGGTCAAATCCGTAGATCGATTCGGCCCAAGAAGCGTCCGGTATGTGCGGTTCGATGCAGAAGCCTTCGGCAACTGCCTGACTCATATCCGAATACGCGGGATCCACTTTCAGCTGATATCCGATCGCTCAGACACCTTTATCGATTACCGGCTACGGGTGTGGAAGCCGTGGATCGACTTCAAGCCAGTGCTGCACCGAACCACGGGCATCGACGATCGCTCTCTGGACGCGGAGCGATGCATCCGGTTTCTCATCGATGCAGTTGAAAACTGGGACGACGAGAAGTGGAAGCGATTCAGGAAACGGCTGCGGTGATGGGTGCCCTGCTTTGATCCGCTGCAAGCGGACAAAGCAGGAACGGATGCCTTCGAACTACGGAAGACCTGCTACGCCCTTCGGGTCGTAGCAGGGCACCCGGATCCGTTACTCACAGCCCGTACGCCGGCTTTACGCGCGACTCGAGGTGGCGCATCAGTGGGTCGGCGCTGAGGGGCTTGCCTGTGGAACGCTCGCACAGTTCGGCGGCTGAGTATCGGCGGCCGTGCTGGTGGATGTTTACGCGGAGCCAGTCGAGCAGGGCGCTGAACTCGCCGCGGGCCATCTGATCATCGAGATCGGTGATCTGCTCGTTGATGGTCTCCCACATCTGGGCGGCGTAGAGGTTGCCCAGCGTGTAGGTCGGGAAGTAGCCGATGAGGCCGAAGCTCCAGTGCACATCCTGCAGGCAGCCCTGCGCGTCGTTGGGGACATCGAGGCCGAGCATGGACTTGAACTTCTCGTTCCATGCGCCGGGGAGGTCCTTGATGGCGAGGTCGCCGGAGATCATGGCGCGTTCGATCTCGAAGCGGAGCATGACATGCAGGTTGTAGGTGCTCTCGTCGGACTCGACCCGGATGAAGCTGGGCGTGCAGGTGTTCATCGCCTTGGTGAAGGTCTCCAGGTCGATGTCCTTGAATGCGCCGTCGAAGTGCTCGTTGGCGACGGGCAACGCCCAGTTCCAGAAGGGCTTGCTGCGGCCGACCATGTTCTCCCACATGCGTGACTGCGATTCGTGGATGCCCAGCGAGACCGAATCGGTCAGGGGTGTGCCGAACAGCTCGTCCTCCTTGGGGAGGCCCTGCTCGTAGAGCCCGTGGCCGCATTCGTGCATGGTTGAGCTGATCGCGTCGGGGAAGTTGTCGAGCGCGTAGCGCGTGGTCATGCGTGTGTCGCCGGGTCCAAATCCTGAGCAGAACGGGTGAGTCGTGGTGTCGAGGCGACCCTTTTTGTAATCGAAGCCCAGCTTGGCCGTGACCGTTTCGCCGAAGGCGTGCTGCTTGTCGGTCGGGATCTCGCGGTGCAAAAAGTCCACGCGAGGCGAAGTGCCCTGTTCTGTGAGTTCCGCGATGAACGCGCTGAGGCGTTCGCGCAGCGGGGTGAAGACCGCCTCGATGTCCTTGGCCGTCGTGTGCGGTTCGTACTCCTGGAGCAACGGGTCGTAGATCTCGCCGCCGTCGTCGATGCCGTAGCACTCGCCCTTCTGGCGGGTGAGGTTCATGACCTCGGTCAGTGCGGGGACGAACGCCGGGAAGTCGTTGTTCTTGCGGGCCTGCTTCCAGCACTCCTGCGCTTCGGACTGCGCCTTGGCGAGCGACTCGACGAGATCGTTGGGGAGCTTGGTCGCCAGGTCGTAATCGCGGCGCATCTCGCGGATGTTGGCCGCTTCGGCGCTGCCCTCGTGGTTGAGCTCCGGGTCCTGCTCGCACTGGGCGATCAGATCACCGATCTTCTTGCTCGTCTTGCGCTCGTGGATGATCCCCGCGAGGGTCGATGCCTGCTCGGCGCGTGCCTTGGCGCCGGCCGGGGGCATGTAGGTCTCCTGATCCCAGCTCACCAGTGCGCCGATCGATCCGAGCATCCCGGTCTGGCGTTTGAGGGCAATTAGATCGGCATAGTGCTTGGGCAGCGTCGCGGTGGTCATGATCTCTCCTTTGTTCATATCCGTGCAGATTGATGAATCATAATAGGATCGCTTGGTGCCGAAAAGAACGCCGTACACTCTCTGAGACCCGACCTACCCATGAGAGGACCAATCATGCACACACTCGCATCGCTCTTCTTTGATGGCTGGGACAATCTGGAGCGCGTGCTCATCGCGACGCCGGTGCTGTATATCGCGGTGATCGCCTTTGTCCGCCTCACCGGCAAGCGCTCGACCTCGCAGATGAACAACTTCGACTGGATCGTCACGGTCGCGATCGGCAGCATCATCGCCTCGCCGGTGCTGCTGAAGGATGTGTCCATCTTCGAGGGCCTGCTCGCGATCGGGCTGCTTTTCGGGCTTCAGTGGTTCCTCACCAGTCTTATCATCCGCAGCGAGCTCGTGTGCACGGTCGTCCGGGCCTCGCCGAGCGTGCTGGTCCTGCGCGGCGTGTACCAACGCGACGCGATGAAGCGATCCCGCGTCACGGAATCGGAGATCATGTCCGCGATCCGAGAGAACGGGTATGCCACGCTCGAAGACATCGGGCTGGTCATTCTCGAATCGGACGCCAAGCTCAGTGTGTTGTCGATGGATGCGATCGAGGGCGTCTCGAGCGGTGAAATCGGCGGGCTGGATATCATCGCGAATCAGGAAGACTCGGAAGACCCCGACGCGTGATTCACCGCAGCTTGAGCGTCGCTAATGCCACCACGCTGAAGAGGATCGCGATCAGCCAGAGGCGGACCACGACCTGGTTCTCGGCCCAGCCGCCCTGGTGCAGGTGATGGTGGTAGGGCGCGATGCGGAAGATGCGTCGCCCGGTGCCGGTCTTGATGCGGGTGTACTTGAACCAGCCTACCTGAAGCACGACCGAGCCGATCTCCATGAGGAATACGCCGCACATGAGCAGGACGACGACCTCCTGTCGTGTCATGACGGCGATGTAGCCGATGCACCCGCCCAGCGCCAGCGAGCCGGTGTCGCCCATGAACACCTGCGCGGGCTTGCAGTTCCACCACAGGAAGCCGAGGCAGGCGCCGGCCATGGCGCCGGCCATGACGGCGAGCTCATCGGTGAAGGGGATGTATGGCACCAGCAGGTACTGGGCCGCGCTCTGTGTGCCGGCGATCAGGGCGAGCAGGATGAGTCCGAAGCTGACAATCCCCGACGAGCCCGCGGCGAGCCCGTCCATGCCGTCTGTGATGTTCACCGCGTTGGACACACCCGCGACGACGAGCGTGGAGAAGATGACAAAGAGCGGCATGCCGAGATACCAGAGCGATTCGCTCGCGAGCCCCGTGTCCGGGTCGTATGTGCGCTGGAAGGGCAGGTTGAGGACATGAGCGAGTGAATCGGTGCCGTCTGGCGTCATGCCGTAGCGGTATCCGAAGTAGCCCACGATCGCGCCGATGCCGAGCTGAAAAACCAGCTTCTCCCATGAGAAGAGCCCTTGGCGACCGGTGCCCCGACGCGACGCGGTGAGCTTGAGCCAGTCGTCGGCCCCGCCGACCGCCGCGAGCCAGAGCAGCGCGAAGAGCCCGAGATATACCCGATTCACACGGATATCCGCGAGGAGGAAGGTGGAGATGAAGATCGCGCCGACGATGAGCACGCCGCCCATCGTGGGAACATTGGCCTTGCTTGCCGCGTGCTCGCGGAGGAGTTCGGCGTCTGTCTCGCCGCCGTCGCCGATCTTGAGTGAGATGAGCGCCCGGATGACACGCTTGCCGAAGAACACGACGATGAAATACGCGAGCCCGGCCGCGAGCAGGGCGCGGAACTGGACCTGATCGAACACCGCGAGCACGGCGAACACCTTGTACTCGTAGAACCGGTTGATCAGGATGTCGAGAAGGATGTAGATCATGCGTTCGTCTGGGCGTTATCCTGTCTCTTCGATCGGCCAGACGCGTGCAAATCGCCCAACTTGTCGATCAAACGCTCGAGTTTGACGCCCCGTGAACCCTTGATGAGGACCGTGTCGCCGGGCAGGATCGAACCCGCAACTCGTGCGATCGCATCATCGGAGCTATCCGCGATGATCATCCCGCGTGGGCCCTCGATCCGCACCCCCGCAAACGATTCGCCGAGCATGATCACGCGATCGATCGATTCATCCCCCAGCGCATGATTCGCGAGGGACTGGTGTTCCGCGGGTGCGATGGCCCCCATCTCCAGCATCTCGCCGAGCAGGGCGATTTTTCGAGCCGGCACCACGATCTCGACAAAGGTTGCCAGCGCCGCCCGCATGGAGTCGGGGTTGGCGTTGTAGGCGTCGTTGATGACGATGATCGGTGCGCCGCTTGTCTCGATCTCGACGCGCTGGAATCGCATGGCGGGGGGTGTCGCCCGGGCCAGCCCGGCGCGGGTCGTTTCGTCGGAGATCCCCAGCTCGCGCGCCGCGAGCACGCAGAGCCCCGCGTTGTGTGCGTTGTGATTGCCGGGGATCGGGACACGGAACGATGCCTCATCGATCGAGAACGCGCATCCGTCCGCGTCGCTCGTTTCGAGTTTGAACCGATCATCGAGACGCACGATCCGGTGCGGATCGCCAACGAGTGCTGCGTCGAGCGAGCCGATCCCGTGCGGGATCACCCCCACTGTTGCCGGCGGTGCCGTCGAGATCAGGCACGCCTTCTCCTTCGCGATGTTCTCGATGCTCCCGAGCCCCTCGAGGTGGGCCCGTCCGATGCTCGAGATGATCGCGATGTCGGGGCGGAGCAGTTGGGTGCGGGCGGCGATCTCACCGGGCGTGCTCATGCCGACCTCGGCGACGAGGAACTCCGCGTCGATAGGCGTGTTGAGCACGGTGATCGGGACGCCCAGCGCGTTGTTGAAGCTCTTGGGCGACGCGTGTGTCTTGCCCGCGGCGCTGCACACACCCTGCATCAATCGGCAGGTTGTTGTCTTCCCATTCGAACCTGTGATCGCGATGACCTTCGCACGGATCCGATCGCGCCATGCGCTCGCGAGGCGCGTCATCGCATCCAGCGCATCCCCCACTGCCAGCACCGGGATCTTGATCTGTTCCGGGACGCGATCCCCGTGGGTCACGACGCACGCAGCCGCTCCGCGATCCTGCGCGTTTCTGAGATAATCGTGCCCGTCGACCTGCTCGCCGTGGAATGCAAAGAAGAGCTGCCCGGGCTGGATGGATCGTGTGTCGATGGAAACGCCGACGAACGCACACGGGCCCGATTCAGGCGCGATGTGCCACGCGCCCCCCGCGAGCCGCGCGATCTCATCCCATGCCCATGCGTTCATGATGCGCCTGCCCGCTCCGCGTTTGACTCCTTCGCCCTGAGTCGGCGTTCGCGGAGCGCGAGCTTGGCGTGCTCGCGATCGTCGAAGTGGATCGTGCGGGTGCCGCCCATGGCGTCGGGGAGTATCTGCTCGGTTTCGTGTCCCTTGCCCGCGATGACGATGACATCGCCCGGCTCGGCGTCCATGATCGAATCGTGGATGGCGCGTGCGCGATCGGGTTGGACCCGCACACGATCACGCTGCCCGTCATCGATTCCCGAGAGCACCATGGTGATGATGTCGCTGGGCGATTCGGTGCGTGGGTTGTCGGAGCTGACCACGATGTGATCCGCGAACTCCGCCACGGCCGCGCCCATCCGCGGACGCTTGGACTGATCGCGGTTGCCGCCGCAGCCGAATACGCACCAGAGCTTCGCCCCTTCCGGGAGGACCCGCTGCACGCCGGAGAGCGCCGAGCGCAGGGCATCGTCTGTATGGGCGAAGTCCACGAGCACCGTGATGTCGTCCTCGCTCGTTTCGCAGTGTTCCAATCGCCCCATCGGGAGCTTGAGCCGGAGGAGGGACTTCTCGAACGCGGCCCGCTGCTCATCCGTTGGCACACCCAGCCGGGTCAGGATTGCTTCCGCCATGAGGAGGCTTTGCAGCGTGTTGAGCGCGTTGTACGCACCGAACATGGGGATGCGAGTCTGGAAATCGCCGCTCGGCGTGTGGATGACGGCGAGCGTCCCTTCGATCGATTCTTCCTCGATCCGCACCCAAGCGTCCTTCGTGGACTCGGGGCCGCAGCGGATCACTTTCGCCCCGTCTGTGCACGCGTCGATCATGATGTGGGCACTCTCGTCGTCGCCCACGATCACCGCGACGCCGTCGGGCTTGAGCGATGAGAACAACCTCGCCTTGCTCTGCCGATAGTGATCGAGCGTGAGGTGATAATCGAGGTGGTCGCCCGTGAGGTTGGTGAACGCCGCCGCGTCGAACGCGATCGCCCCGGTCCGGTGCTGATCCAGCGCGTGGCTCGAGACCTCCATCACGACCGCTTGGCATTCGTGCTCGAGCATTGTCGCCAGCGTGCGGCTCAGCTCCAGCGCGGGCGGTGTGGTCATCGCGGCCCGCGATCGCTCCCGCCCGTCGTCGATCTCCACTGTTCCGATCAGCCCGCAGCGAACCCCCGCGCCTTCCACGAGCTGGTGTGTGAGATGCGTGATCGTGGTCTTCCCGTTCGTTCCCGTGATCCCGCCCGTGATGAGACTGGATGCGGGGTGCCCGTAGAACCGCTCGGCGATCTGGGCTGTCGTGACGATGGGATCGTCGCACTCCAGGACGACCACTTTCGATCGCATGGGCAGCTCGATGCCCTTGCCGCCGCCCCGTTCCGTCAGGATCGCGACGGCTCCGCATTCGATCGCGGGTTCCGCGTATCGCAGCCCCTGATCCTTGGTGCCCGCGCGAGCGACAAACAACGAGCCGGGCACGGCCGTCCGCGAGTCCTCCGTCACATCGCAGACACGGATCGATGACAGATCCGCGCCCGAAGTGACGCAACAGACATCCAGGCCCGAGATGAGTTCATCCAATCGCATCGCTGCCTCATCATCGTCGATTTCCGCGTCTCGCACGCAGATTTCCGTGATCAATGATATCGGATCAGGGGAGGATCAGCATTGCGTCGCCGTAGGAGAAGAACCGGTACTCTTCCGCGATCGCTGCCCGGTAGATCTCGTGCACGCGCGCCAGCCCATCAACCTGGCCCGGCACATCCAGAATGGACGCGATCATCGCCAGCAGGGTGGATCGGGGGAGATGGAAGTTCGTGACCATCCCGCTCACCCATCGCCACGCGTAGCCCGGGGCGATCAGGATGTCGGTGCTGTATCGCTCCGGCAGCGGCCCGGACGGGTCTGCGGCGTGAAGCTGTGCGTAGCTCTCGATCGTTCGGGCGCTCGTGGAGCCAACCGCGATCACCCGACGATCGGGTCCTGGCGGGAAGTGCCCCGCCGCGTCGCCCAGCGAACACCACTCATGGTGCATCGGGTGCTCTTCGAGCGTTTCTGTATCGACGGGCTTGAAGGTCCCCGCGCCGACATGCAGCGTCACTTCGCTTGTTTCGACGCCCCCGCGATGCAACGCATTGATCACATCTGGTGTGAAGTGGAGCCCGGCCGTGGGCGCTGCGACCGATCCCGATTCCGTCTCGCTCGCGAAGGTGGTCTGGTAATGCGACCGGTCGTACGCATCGCCCGGGTCCTCATCCCGTGCTTTTCGCTGCGCGAGAATGTAGGGTGGCAGGGGTGTCCGCCCCACCCGCTGCAGCGCTTCGAGCCCGGAAGAGGCGTCTGTCTCCACACGCACCCGCCACGCGCCGGGGCCCTCCGAATCGTCACGCGCCACCAGCTGCACAATCGTGCCTGACTTCGCACCGTCCGCATCGAAGAGCACATAGCGCTTGCCCGCCTGGGCGCGTTTGGTCTTCACCATCGCGATCCACTCGATGGAGTCCGCGTCAGGCGCATCGTGGAGGTAGAGCCCCTCGAACTTGCTGCCGGTGTCTTCGCGCTGCCCGATCAATCGGGCGGGGACCACACGCGAGCGGTTGAAGACCAGCAGATCGCTGGGTGACAACAACGCGGGAAGATCGCGGAATACGCGATGCTCGAGCCGATCTGGGTTCGATCGTTGCACCACGAGCAGGCGCGACGAATCACGCGGCTCCGCGGGTTTCGTCGCGATGAGCGCGTTTGGGAGATCGAAATCGAGCGCGTCCGTCCGCATGGACGCACATCCTACGCATCACGCGTGTGGCGTGGATGCAACACCCCGCACGAACGGTTCGGCCCGATCGCCCGAACACGAGTTCATCCTTGTTCTTTTCGGACGCTCATCGCCGGCACGGCTCGTGCATCGGTTCTTGCGTATGTCGTCCGATCTACCTCTATATACGAACCCGAGCGCGTGGGGACTCCCGACGCATGGGGCGCGTGTGCACCCGGATCGGGTCGTGATTCCCAAGAAGGTCCCGGACGCGACAACGCCGACGAGGTTCGCACGCGTCCTGCAGGATACGAACCAGACGCCATATGCGTTGGGCCTCCAGGCCCGCGAACTCTCCGAAGACGCGGTGATCTACCGCCCCGATTGTGCGTCCAAAGGCGTGCATAGCGGATCCGATGCCGGCTCGAAGCTTCATCCCACGCTCGGTGAGGTGCTCCCTGTTGACGCGGATCCCAAGCAGATCAATCGGATCATCACGACGCGGCAGCAGATTCAACCCGCGACCGGTCGGGCGCTGGATCTGTATCTCTAGCCGCTCAGTCGTAGTCTGCCCCCTGCAGACCAAAGCGTGTCCATCGGTAGCGCAGGCTGAGTCGGGTCGAGTCATTCAGGCCGCCCAACGGTATCGCGTGCGCGTCGAGCGGGATGTAGGTCTGTTCCCATATGGTCCCCCCACCCGGGAAGTACGAATGATTTGAACGCCGTGACTCCTCCGAGTTGATCGAGCCGTCGAACATGAGTTTCTCGGGTCTCGACAGGTCGTACGCGAACCACGGGTAGCGTTTCTGCTCGAAATCGAACTCCTCGTGCAAGTGCACCTTCTGTGCGGGGAAGGCGACCTCGCTCATGCGTCGCCCGCCGAGCACGATGTTCGACCCGCTCGCCACGTACAAGTGCGGGGTGTTCGAAGTGGGAATATAGAGTGATTCGCCATTGTTTCCGTCGGACTGCCAAGATGCAGGGACGATTGAATAGCTTGAGGCGAACGCCCAGCGAGACTGGATGTTGTAGTCTGTCCATGTACTGCTTGAGTCGTAGCCGTAAGGAACGCCGCCTGCATAGGGCACGCCGCTGTCTGGGCCGTAGGAGAGCGGACGCTCGTGCCAGTTGAGCTGATTCTGATCCGCCGGATCGATCGCGAGCGTGGAGGTGTTGAAGGCGTCGTTTGAATCGGCGAGATAATCGAGCAGCACCAGGTGTGTAAAGCGGCGGTACGGGGATCTCCCAATAAAAGAACGAATCTTGTGCTGTCCCGAGATGCGCCCGGTGCGGCGTTGGAGGATCTCTTGATTCTGGTACGCAGCCGCGTCTTGCCAAGAGCTGCCTGTTTTTGCACGCCCGTCTGGCATGGTGTATGCCTCTCCGGGGATCCATGAATAGGTAAAGATCAGGTCCTTATTGTCGTTCGCGTACGCATCGCGTCCCTGCCCGATCTGCATCAGATTCGCTTTGCTCTGCTCGTTCTCTGCCGCATCGCGCATCTTTGTCATCGCGGGCAAGATCGTGAGCGTGAGCGTGGCAAGCACCACGAGCATCACAACCAGTTCAATCAGTGTCATGGCACGCCTGCTGTTGGGCGAGTTATTCATAATCGACCCCCTGCAGCCCGCCCTGCGTCCAGCGATAACGCATATTCAGTTCGGTCTGATCGTTGAAGCCACCCAGAGGGAGCGGGAAGTGTTCGAGAGGCACATAGCGCTGACGCCAGACATTGTTCGGGTCGGCGGGTGAGTAGGAATCGTTTGCTTCGCCAGAACTCAGATTGTTGAGTGACCCGTCGAACATCAGCTTCTCAACGCGGGCATGGTCGTAGGCGAACCACGGGTAGCGGTTCTGCTCGCGATCAAAGTCCTCGTGCATATGAACCTTCTGCGATGGGAACGCGACCTCGGTCGTGGAGCGACCACTCAGGTCTGCGTTGCCGCCACCCGCAAAGAGATGGGGTGTATCTGAGACTGGTTGGTACCCGTCGGGCCCGTCGGCCTGCCATGACGCAGGAACAACGTCATAGCTCGTTGAAAACGCCCATCGCTGCAGTATTCCACTTTGGGACCAGTTTGGGTCTGTGTCATAGCCGTTGGATACGCCCTGTGCGTAGGGCAACCCACTCACCGAATCATACTGCAGCGGGTGCTCGCTCCAGACGAGCCGGTTCTGGTCCGCGGGGTCGATCGCGAGTTGATCGTCGTTGAATACGGAATCGTCATCACCCGCGAGGAAATCGATGAGGATGAGGTGTGTGAACCGGCGATGCGGGAGTCGCCCGGACATTGACCTGAACTTCGTGACGCCGGTGATGCGTCCGGTGCGACGCATGAGGATCTCCAGATTCTGATTCACGGCCGCATCTTCCCAGCTGTTGCCGATCTTTGTGCGCCCGTCCGGCAGCGTGTACGATTCGCCCGGGATCCAGTTGTACGAGAAGATCCGGTCCTTGTTGTCCAGCGCGTACTGGTCGCGTCCCTGCCCGAGTTGCATCAGCTTTGCCCGGCTCTGCTCGTTCTCTGCTTTGTCGCGGACGGACGCAAGCGCGGGGAGGATTGTGAGGGTGAGCGTCGAGACGATCACGATCGTCACGAGCAGCTCGACCAGCGACATCGCGTGTCTGGGTCTTGGTTTGGGCATCATCCGGTCTCTCAAAGCAAATGAAATAATGATCAATGGCAACACCCCTTTGCAGGGTGTGCGTGCCCATGCTACCATACAACACGCAAACAACCATGCGAAATCTCAGATTCGATCGGCGAATTGGAATGGGGACTCTATCTATGAAACGCAGATCGCTATTCACACAATCATTACTTGTCGTCCTGATCGCATCGCCGACGATGATGCTCGGTGGCTGCAGGGTGATCAAAGAGAAAAAGGTCGTAAGCGCCATGGCGGAACGACTCGAGAACGCCCCGCCCATCCGGCTCGAAGCACTCGGCGAGCACCACATGCTCGTGATGCAGGCCCCGCACCCGGGCTGGTCCTACCGGCTCGACCGCGACGAGCGAGATCGTGATGGCTGGGTCGTGTATCTCACGATCCGCAAGCCCGACCCCGCGTTCATGTATCCCCAGCGGATCGTTGACAAACGGCTCCTTACAGAAGTGGAAGCGGATCAGCCCATCCGCGTGATGGCGCGGATGCTTGAGCACAACGAGAAGGGCAACAAGGACCAGTACGCCCCGCTCAGTTTCGCGGAGCCCGGCTCGTCATGAGTTCGACGGAGGGGACAACAGGTCCGGCGCCGGGAGCATGCTCGGAGCGCGGGCGCTCGATCCTCGCGCTCACGCTCGTGCCAGGGCTCGGGCCCGTGCGGATCGCGAATCTGATCGAATCGCTCGGATCGATCGACGCCGTCCTCGGTGCGACCGCATCGCGGATCGGGCAGGTCCCCGGGATCGGATCAAAGACCGCCTCGAGCATCGCCACGCACCTGCACAAATCGATCGACAAGGTCGACGCGGAACTCGAACGCATCGCGGACCAAGCAGCTCATGTTCTCGCGATCGGAGACCCCGGATACCCCCCGCTGCTCGCGTCGATTCCGGGTGCGCCGCCGATCCTGACGATCCGAGGGCACCTCGACATCGAGAAGACACACAAGTATCCGTGCGCGATCGTGGGTTCGCGTGATTGCAGCATCTACGGCGTGGAGCAGGCGGGGATCTTCGCGAGCGCGATGGGCAGCGCCGGGGTGTGCATTGTGTCGGGCGGGGCACGAGGGATCGATACGGCGGCTCATCGCGGGGCACTGAACGCGAACGGGCAATCGATCGTGGTCCTCGGGTGTGGGATTGCGCACGCGTACCCGCCTGAGAACGCGACGCTTTTCGATGAGGTTGTCGAAGGAGGCGGCGCGGTTGTCTCCGAACTCCCTATCCAAACGAAACCCGACGCCAAGAACTTCCCGGCGCGAAACCGGATCATCTCCGGTTTGTCCCTCGGGGTGCTTGTGATCGAAGCCGGGCGTAAATCCGGAGCACTCATCACCGCCCGCCATGCGAACGAGGATCACGGGCGTGAGGTCATGGCGCTCCCGGGGCGGGTGGATTCCCCGAGCAGTGCCGGCTCGTTGGATCTGCTCCGTGACGGCGCGCATCTCGTTGTGGAACCTGCAGATGTGCTCAACATCCTCCGTCAGGATGCGCGGCATTTCTTTTTCGGAACGCACGAAGCGAAGACCAAAGACCCCGTCCGCTCACCCATGCCCACACCCGAGCCGCTCCCTGAGCCCGAGGGCGTTCTGGGCGAGATCTATCGCGTCATGACCGAGCCGATGAGCGCGGATGCGCTCTCGGAATCATTGGATATGGACCCGGGGTCGCTGCGATCGCAGCTGACGATGTTGGAAATCCAGGGGTTGATCCGTCGCGAGGGATCTTTGTTCGTTCGCGTCCGATAATGCGGGTTTTGGACTCACAATCGCTGGTTTCGGCATCTTTTGCGCCTCAATTGTTCAGGCATGTTCGGGTATTTGAGCCTTGTTTTTGAGTCGATATGCAGGGTTTGTTCGGTTTTCCTTGTCGTCCGGACCATGATCGGCTACAATATACCAAACAAACAGGGTTGAAATGCTATTGCTCTTTTGTTCTGATACCCGATCAGAACTGTCACAGGACGGTCGTGACGACTCGTCCTGAAGACACGAAAGACGAGTAAAGACATGAGCACCAGCAGCCCAACACTGTTACGACTTGGCCCCGGCGGCGACTATGTATCTGACTTTCACGAGTCCCCACGCCGGGCGGGACTCATTCAGGTGCTCCGTCGCGGATTCCGCGGCTGGATGACACGCGTGGAAACAGAACCGCTGCAATGTGAAACGCAGCAGATGTCCCACGCGGAGACGATCGGGCTGTTGCAGATTGCGCAGCAACTCATCGGAACGCAGCGCGATCTTCTGGGACAGGCCCAGGAAACGCTTGGGAGACTGAACGCAACGACGAGCACTCAACCCGTTCCACGAAACGCGACGGGCTATGACTCGACTCGAAAGGATGAGCAACATGAATCTCACACCCAAACAGCTTCGGATTCTGCAGTTGATCCGCGATTCTCGTATTCGCCGTGGCTATTCCCCAACGATGCAGGAGCTCGCCGACGAAATCGGGGTCAGCAAGGTCACGGTCTTCGAGCATGTCGAAGCGCTCATCAAAAAGGGAGCGCTCGTTCGCGAAGCGAACAAGGCACGCTCTTTATCGATCGCTGAGGGGATCTCTGTTCCCGACGAGTCGCGTCCGCTCAAGTTCCCGCTCGTGGGCAAGATCGCCGCCGGGTACCCGATCGAGAAGGTCGCGGACGCCGATGAGATTGATCTTGTCGAGTTCCTCTCGACCGTCGACAAGGCGGGTTCGACCTTCGCGCTTCAGGTCGACGGCGAATCCATGCGTGACGAGGGCATCCTCGACGGCGACCTCGTTCTCCTCGAACGCGCTCAGGTCGCCCGCAACGGCGATCGCGTCGTCGCGCTGCTGGAGGACGGATCCACGACGCTCAAGACCTTCTTCAAGGAACCGGATCACATCCGCCTGCAGCCCGCGAACCCGGACTTCGAGCCGATCCGCGTGAAGTTCTGTCAGATCCAGGGCATCGTCAAGGGTGTCGTGCGCCGTTACTGATCATTGAGTTCAAATCTGAGCACCTAGCACCTTTGTATGGCCGCGCACTGTGCGGTCTTTTTTCCAGCACAGTGCTTAGTTATGCATCTATATTTGTGCCTTTCTGTGTATACTCATGATCATTCAGATGAGTACACAGTTTAATCAAGTCATCTCAAAGTCTTGCAACCCAGAGTTCGCATCTCTCATGCTTATTCTCTCATGGATTGCTGCATCAGACTCAAACATTGATCAGAGTGAGCTTGAGGGGCTGATTGACGCTTCTAGTGCAAACAACTTTCAGCAGCTAGACAGTGTCTTGGAAATAGCAAAGAAGAATGATCTGGATGCATTCGCGATAGCTCTCAAAATTCTCCAGCAATCCCCACAGTTCAAACATCGCCCAATACTCGAGCTTGCTTCAGTGATGGCACTTTCAGACAAAAGGCTCACCGGGATGGAGGGCCAAATACTGCGGCTCTTGGCAGACGCACTGTCAATCCAACCATCGATACTTGACGGCATCTTTGTAGAACTAACTGGGCAACCATTTCCAGCAGGTTCAGACCCGAGTAGCAAAGCGTGGTGGCAGAACCGAGACCAAAGGAAGGAACAAAATCGGACTGATTCTGAGAGCCACAAAAAAGCCTCGAATGAACGATCTGTCAATGACATTGAGCGTATCCGCGATCTTGCGTTTCTTGGTTTGGAAGAGGATGCGAGTGAGGAGGAAATTCGAGCCGCTTATCGCAGGATGTGCAAAGTTCACCACCCTGATCGCTATGCAGCACTTGGTGAAGAGGCGATTGCAGCAGCTGAGATCACTTTCAAGCGAGTTAAGGTAGCATATGAGAGGTTGGTGGGCGCGTGAGAGACCTATACAATCTACTCCACATCCCTTCGACCAGCAATGAGAGTAGCATTCGACGCGCGATCGAGCAAAGCAGGCTCTCGCAAACCGACCGCGATGACATCGCCTATGTGCTTCTCAATCAGAGCCGGCGTACTACTTACGACAAATATCGCCGCGACCTCATTCAAGTACTGAAGGTCCGCGCCCGAGCCAATATCCAATCTACGGATAACCTATTTGCTTCAGGGATCGATCCAGATTTCGCGAAATCGTTTTACTCGAATAGAAACAACAACAACTCCTCAGTAGCCATTCAAAACTCAAATGATACGAGCCCGTTGAGTGGCTGCCTCGCAATCGCAGTTTTGGCGGTGATTCTGTTCGGGATCATTTTTGCGATTAGTTCGAATAATCAAAACACGACGGGTTATACACCTTCAAACTCACGACCGTCGCCGCAACGAACTTACACCCCACCAACGCCTCCAACCCAATCACAAAGTCGCCCCGACACATATCTTGAGTTCGCACTTAAACACTTCCCCGATCAGGATGGGAGCGATGATAGAGCAACACGGGCCGCTTCGAGGATGCGAGATGGAAAATCGGATCCGCTACCTCAAACTGGAGTACTGAGCCGCGAAGATGACTGGATGAACTATGTGTTCGGCAATCAGATTGACGGCTATTCTCCAATCGAAATCAAAACACCACGAGGAAGCAACTACTTCATTAAGGTGCTCGACTGGAATACATCTAGTACCGTTCTTACGGCATTTATTCGGAGCGGTGAAACCTTCGAGACCATGCTTCCTATTGGTGTTTACGAGATTCGTTACGCAAGCGGGCAAAAATGGTACGGAAAACCTCTTCTCTTTGGTCCAAACGCTTCATATGCGAGATGCGACGACCGCTTTCACTTTACGGCAACCTATGGCCATACCATCGAGCTCATTAAGCAGCTTGGGGGTAATCTTGAAACAGAAAACTTGTCAGAGGACGAGTTCTGATTGGATTTAATCAAAACCGCTTGTGCGTCGGACGCTCGCTCGGGCCTTTGACGCCCATGATCGCGCGAACCAGGGGTAGGTCACCCGCACGCGTGAGCTTTATGTTCAGCGGATCGCCCTCGACGATGACTACTGGTTCGCCCAATCGCTCGACGAGCCCCGCGTCATCGGTCGAACTCAGGTCGTCCTGCGCATACGCACGCGCGAGGAGTTCGCGCTCGAACACCTGAGGGGTTTGCACCTGCATCAGGTTCGTACGATCAATCGTTGAGTCGACCCGATGCATCGAGTGCCTGGTGCCAACGCCAAGGATGGACGCGACAGGATCGACTTCCGAGCTGTCATCGAGCGGGTCAGGATCGATGCGTTTGAGCGTGTCGCTCACGGGTGTGCCCGGGACCACGGCGGGATGGGTCTTGGCGGCATCGAACAGACGATCGATCAACGCCGCGTTTGTCGCGGGGCGTGCCGCGTCGTGGATCGCGATGTGGGTGCAGGACGCATCAACGACCCGCAACGCGTTGGCGACGGTTTCGTACCGGTGGTCTTTGCCGCCCTGCACGAGCGTGGCGCCGAGGAGCGAGATGCGATCCGCGTGGCGGAGCTTGAAGTCCGCGAACGCGTCATCGTCGTACGGGCCCGCGACAATAACCTGCGCGACTTCTTCGCGGGTATTGAAGAGCTCGATCGAGCGTTGGAGCACTGTTTTGCCCCCGAGGTCTTCATCGAGCTTTGAGCGGCCGGTTCCGAGCGGATCGTCCGCACCCGAGTTGTAACGAGTAGATGAACCGGCGGCCGGGATGATGACAGAGATGCGCATAGGACAGTATAGATCTCAAAGAAAAGACGGGGCCGACATGTGAACATCGACCCCGCCATCTCCTCGCGGAGAACACGATGCGGGAAGAGAGATGAAGAGAGAAGAATCTGGCTTACTTGCGGCGGCGAACAGACGCGATCAGACCGGCACCCGCGAACGCCAAGAACCCGGAGGGTGTGGGGGTCACGGTGATCCGGGCGACGAGGTCGTCTGCGCCGAACGCGGAGTTGATTTTCGAGTTGTTCGCGGTGGTCGAACCGATGAACGAGGCGAGATAGTCATCGTCGCCTGTTTCTGCGAAGAAGTCACGGATCGTGGCGAGCTCGGAGATGGCATCGCCGCCGTTGGTGGAGAACGCTGCGCCGTTTTCAGCGGCGTTCAGTTCAGTGCCGTTGTCGTTGATATCGCGCCCATAGATCTCGATGACGCGCGGGCCCTTGAAGTTGCCCTGTGCGTCGAAGAGTTCGACGGCGTTGGGGTTGTCGTTCCCAAAGAACAGATCATTGCTCGGGATGACCATGGACGCGTACGAGAAGAATCGGTTCACGGAAGCATCGCCGATCTCAATATCGAAAGTGCTCGACTCGCCGGGTGAGTAGACGGGCGCGTCGCCTTCGAATGCGAAAGACGCGAGGGTTGCGTCCACCCCGCCCGCTGCGCCGGCGGCGCTGTTCGCGAACGCGTCCGAGATCGGCGCGGTGTTCCCGGTTTCTGCGAGATCGGTGATCCCGGCGAAGTCGCTCGCGAACTCACCGGTGGTGTATGAATCAAAGCCTCCGTTGTGGGCGGCAACCCAAACGGGCGTGAAGAAGAAGTTGTTGTCGCCGAGGGTATTCTCGACCTGGACCGAGATGACCTCAGCGTTCGCCGCGCCGGTGGCGGTGATGAGTGTGAGTGCGGTGAGTGTGGTTGGGATTCTCATTAGGATACTCCTGTCATTGAAGATGCCGCCGTGGATTGGGCACGCGTTGTGCACACAACGATCGCGCCGTGCCGGCACGACGCCCGACACGCCCCCGCGTTCGCGGGGTCCCCCTCATGATGTGAACGATTTCAGATCGAGAAGACTCGGATCACAGCGTCCGCGATCTCGTCTGTATAGGTTGAAGCCGGCCCGGGGATCGAGCCGTCGTTGATCAGCCTGGGGATATTCAGAACCATGCCTGTAAAGAGTGCGATGCCCAGGTCGGGATCCATCTGGCGAATCTTCTTTTCCTGCATGGATCGCACAAAGAACGAGCGGAAGAGCTGTCCCTGCTTTGAGTAGACCTCACCCAAGCGCTCGGCCATGCGATGCGGCATGAGCAGCACATAGGAGAATGCCTCGGCGTTTTCATCGAAGTACTGGTATGTGAGCTTGATCCATGCACGAACGGCATGTTCGAATGGCAGATCCGTTTTCACAAGCACGGCCTTGTCTCGGGCCATCTCCTCTACGATGCTCGTGTAGGCCTCGCGGATCAGCTCATCCTTGTTGGTGTAATGTTTGTATACCGCGCCTTCGGTGATCCCGACCTCTCGGGCGATTGTCCGGATCGAAGCACCGTCGATGCCGTCTCGCACGCCCAATCGGATCGCCGCATCACGCAGGTTATCGCGAGTCGATCCCAGTTTGGTTGGTTTATTCGGCATGCGTTTCCTCGCAGGTGAATGGTGTTTCCGTTCTTGTACACGACCGTTTACATGCACAGGTAGCAGAATCGAGTCAACTCCCAAGATATTCCTGTTGAATTGCTCTTTTTCAGCATATCTTCTTTGAGGAGCCCCGAATAGGGCTTTGTGCTCGCGAAGAGTTGTACAGCGTGCCGGAGGAGTAACAGAATGCGTATTGGCGTGATAGGAATAGTGCTTGTGGCAGGGTTGGCACAGGCAGAGCCGTTTGTTTTCCAAGGCGCCCTCAATGACGAGGGTGTCCCAGCGAACGGGATGTACGATTTTCAGTTCATCCTGTATGACGCTGAAACCGCGGGGAATCAGATCGGTTCATTCAACATCCTCGACGATGTTGAAGTGATCAATGGGACATTTTTCACCGAGCTCGATTTCGGCGATGACGCGTTCGATGGTTCGGATCGCTGGGTCGCGATCGTCGTTCGCGACGGCGATTCGACAGGCGCGTATGTGCCGCTGAATCCTCGTGCGAAGATCGGCAACACACCGCAGGCGGGCTACGCGAGCAAGGCGGGCGAGGCTGCAGCGCTGGAGGATCAGTTCTGGACCACGATCGCCCCCGGCGTGCAGCTCATCGGCACCCACGAGGGTGATGACCAGATCTTTATCAATCACAATCGTGCGATCGAACCTACAGATGTATTCGTCGTGCATTCCTCTGAGAATGCCCCCGGCGGGATGACCGTCTCGACATGGCTCAACGGGATGCCCTACTACGGGTACGCGTCCGGTGGTTTCTCGCGTGCCAAGACCTACTACGACCCCGTCACGGACGCGTGGGTCGTCAGCAAGGGCGGGCAGGATCTTCTGGAGATCGATGAGAACAACGATGTCATCATCACCAACAACCTGATCGTCAACGGGACGATCACCTCGATGAGCAGCGGCGGCGGGGAAACCCTGCTCGGGTACAAGACCTACACGCCCGACACGATCTTCCAATCCTTCTCCTTCGAACGGTTGTTCAACTCGTTCGCGGGTGCGGTCGAGGCCCAGGGCAGCACGGGCTATGTCCGGATGGATGTCGATCTCCCGCATGGCGCGCTCATCACGAACATCCATGTGGAGTATGTTGATCGTTCGTCCGCGACGAACCTGAGCTTCGAGCTCTGGACCCGCGATCGTGTCACACTCGATTTTTCTTCCGAGGTGCTGGCGACCTCATCGGGGTTCAACGCGAACACGGTGCAGGTCTTCGACATCGTGCCAGACCCGGAACTCGTGATCGACAACACGCAATGCACCTACTCGCTGCGAGCGTTTTCGACCTCGTCATGGCCGACCGTGGGCAACCTCGGTGTCCGCAGTGTCATGATCGAGTATGAGCTGACACTTCCCTGATCCGCTAAGCAGGCGCCCAGCGGCTGATATTGGTTGACATAAAAAAGCCCCCGCTCAGTGAGCGGGGGCTTATCATTCAGTTCAACTCGGGGTCAGGGGCACCCGGCGGTGTACGCATTGAGGAAGTCGAGGACATCCATCGCGTCGAGTTGGAGATCGCCGTTCATGTCAGCGAGCAGATCGTCCGCCAGGAATGTGACGATGTAACCGCTGACATCGTAGAAGTTGAGTGTCCCGTCGGGCTTGAAGTCCGCGGGGCATGACTTGAGCCCGTTGTAGTACCGGCGTGCTTCTGTGAACGCTTCGGGACCGATCTCCAGCCCCATGTATCGACCTGGGAGATCATCCGCGGGCGGATGGATCCCGCCCCAGATGCGTGAGAGCGAGGTCTGATCAGACGCGTCCGCGTACTTCGCCCATTGCAGGGTGATGTCCATGGATGG
>CEOE01032144.1_pt1 | contig 25006 bp, 21 predicted proteins | sample 530211 | NCBI WGS metagenome assembly CEOE01 (sample SAMEA2619779, study PRJEB7988) | marine metagenome | isolation source: saline water (ENVO:00002010), including
GGATTAGCATAATCTCAACGAAATAAATTTCAGTTAATACGCATCAAGAATACAAATTTCAAAACCGATACCCGTACAGCACACGGCACCCTCGAAAACAGATTATTATTTTTCTATATTATCGATCATGCTGCCGAAATGCGAAGCAGACATGGCCGGACTATCAAAAAAGAACGCCACCCTCGACCCGCCTTTCTTGTGTCCAGCTTACTGTGAGCAAACAAAAGCTCGTGCGCTGGCTGCTTGCGCCCCTCTCTGCTCCTACGGGATTTCAGAACAGTGTGGTCAACACTGCGACGCCCCCTGGCGAGGCACAAGCCAGTGAAAGCGCTGAAACAGCGCCTCGCGTTCAGCAAAGCGAGTAGTTTTTCAGGCACCTTAACGCGGGGGAAATGGTAGCGGAGGAGGGACTTGAACCCCCGACACGCGGATTATGATTCCGCGTACCGACCATAAACCCCAACAGCTCTCAAAAATTTTCTATATAATTTTCAATGCCGTAAGAATTCTACCATCTTGAAGCTTGTTGGCAAGTATCGTATATTTTTGTCCCTGAGCGTCCCCAAATTGTCCCCAGAAAACGGGTCGTGGGTATCATGGCAACCATCGAAAAACGCACACGAAAAGACGGCTCGGTCTACCGGGTTTTGGTGCGCATTAAGGGGATGCCGCCCGTCCAGAAATCCTTTCGGCGGAAGACCGATGCCCAACTTTGGGCGCAGCAAACCGAAGCGGCGTTGCGCCGGGGCGAGCTTCAGAACGTCCTGAAGCCGTCTACGCGCCATACGCTGGGTGACGCCATCGATCGCTACAAAGAGGAAATCCTGCCGCATAAATCGGCAGGTACAGTTCGCTCAGAAACAGCGCATCTTGCTTATTGGAAGGCCGAACTTGGCGACTATGCCCCGGCCTATGTCGATACCGAACTGATCCGGAAAAAGCTCAAGGCACTCGCGAGCGAAAACCTCAATGCGCAGCCCGACGGCGCACCCAGGACGCGCAGCGTGCGCACGCTGAAATATTACCGGCACACGTTGAGCATGCTATTCAAGCACATGCGGAAATGGGGCTGGACCTCTTATAACCCGGTCGAAGACGTAGACGACGGCCCGAAGCTCAAGAACGCTGTCGAGCGATACCTAAGCACTGACGAGCGCGAGCGGCTGATCGCGGCTGCCCGCAAGAGCCACAATGCCGCCCTCTACCCTATCGTCATGCTGGCCCTGACAACCGGGGGCCGTAAAGGCGAGATATTGGGCCTGACACTGGATTGTGTGGATGTGCAGCGGGCGGTGATCGTCTTCCGGAACACCAAGAATGGTGACACACGCGCCTTGCCGCTGGTCCCGCAGGTGCTCGACCTTGTGCGAGAGCGGATCAAAGCCGCCGATGCCTTTTACGATCAGCTGCCACGCCACCAAGCACCCCGGTACCTGTTCCCGAACGCTTATGGCACCGCGCCGATTGAGATAAACCGTGTCTGGTACAAGGCCCTGAAGGACGCAGGCATTGAGAATTTCCGCTTCCATGACCTGAGGCACACGACGGCAAGCTATCTGGCCATGAATGGCGCCAGCCAATTGGATATTGCCGCCGTGCTTGGCCACCGGACACTTCAGATGGTCAAGCGCTATGCGCACCTGTCCGAGGGGCATACCCGAGGCGTGCTGGAGGATATGGCCGATAAAATCCGCCTATGATCGTACGTCTGCTGGACGGTGAAATCACAACCGCACCTCGTTACCCTGGCAACCGATCCGAACAATTTCTATAAATTTGAGCCACCCACTATCGCACCACGGCAAGGCCTTCGTGATATCCTAAGAGGCTCGCAAATTCTCTCATCATAGTGCCGCGAATACCAATCCACGAGGATAAGACAGATTTTAGTGAGTGTCGCAATGTTGGGAATAAGAGACCAATATGGCTAAGGAAAAAACTACAGAAGCAAATATCCGAGACCATATCGCAGCCCATCTAGACTTGGTCGAGCCGGGCTTGGTCCTAGTCGACACAGAATTCTACTTGCCAAACAAGCAGGGCGCTTCGGGGTTTCTCGACATTTTCGCACGAGATGCTGCGGGAAAACTAATAATCATCGAGATTAAGCGAACCGACGCAGCCGCACGCGAGGCGATTCAGGAACTTTACAAGTATGTGCCGCTGCTGCGCGAAAAATTCTTGATCAAGCACACGGATGTCCGCCTGATTTTATTGTCTGTGGAATGGCATGAACTCGCCACGCCAGTTGCTGAGTTTGCCGCCACATCCCCATTTGAGGTAACCGTCGGCACAATCATTCTAAATGCTGACGGGACGCCGGTTGCTATCGAGTCTATGACACCAACCACGCTCACAGGTGAGCGCAAGATCGGGGTCCGACATTTCCTTTGGGGGTTTCCGGATAAAGCGACCGCTGCCAAGGCGGTGGACATGATTGCGCAGCGTGTGCAGCGCTTCGGCCTCACCGACTTTGTGATCATCCAGAGCCGCGCCACCAAGCCTACCCTAGGCGGCCGCTCCTTCCTCTATTTCGCGCAGCGCGAGTTGCGCTTCGAAGAATATATGACACTGATTGAAGCCAGCTTCAGCAACGAGGAGCTTGAGGAGTTTCGCGACAGCATCTCCGATCTCACCGAACTTGAAGACCGCGTAGCCGAGGCTTCGGATGCGGTATGGTCTCTCCATGGTGGAGCGCCCTCTCGGGAGATCGGCGCTGATACGGCGGAGATCGCGCACCCCGAAAAAGGTGGCAAATGGTTTGAGGATGGCGCGCAGGAGGATATCGTCATCCATCGCTTCGGCCGGTTCGAAGACCCTTGGCTCAAGGACCAAACCATCATTGAAGAGATTCGTGGCGAAGGCGGAGAGTCCGATTCTCGTCTGCGGTCTTCGGCGCGTACGGATTCGCCGCCGCAGATGGCTGCGCTACGTAGACAGGTAGAAAACGTCTTCTTCTTCAACGAAACTTGGCTCGGGACAGTCACTCAGCTTCTTCGCTACGCCGAGCGCAAGGACGGGCCCGCGCAGATAGAGCTTATCGCCTATAGCCCGGAGGACATTCTGCGGGCGATAGCCGCCTCCGCACTTGGCTTCCCTGGTTATGTCCCGACCTTCAGACTCGACATTGAACATAATGGCGGGGTCGAACGATTTATTGGTCTTCCCGAATGGGATCGCTCGGCGCCGGATTTCGACAAGGTGATAGCCGAACATTTCTCAGGCAACAGTCTGGGCTATTTCATCGCCTGTCATTTCGGGACGAACAGGTCGATGAACCGAGATATTATGACCGATCTGGGTCTGCATTACGCGGTGTTTCGCGAGGGTGAGTCCGGCCTTGAACGAGTCCGTGTCCAAGGGTCTACGCTCATCCCGATCAAAGGAGCCATTCATTCGATAAATCTCATGGTCAACGAGCACCAAGAAGAAGTCGACAAGCTCGTCGAGATCTTCATGTCCACCGATCAGGGATTCGCCGAAACAATATGGGCATTCCTCCACATCGATGCCGAGCGGCAGCTAGCGAAGTTGCTAGAAAGTGAAGCTGCGCCCGCAGAAGAAATGTATTGGTGCGGCGACATCACCGATTGTGATCTATGCGGTCAGTCGTTCGAGCCGATGCGCTTCATGATCGACGCCATTTTCCAGGGTGGCTTCGGCGCCAATGTGTGTGCCCTGTGCTTCCTGCAAGAGGGACGCGGCATTGGCACCGGTCTCAGTCAAGTTTATGAGGCAAGCGCGAAAGGCTGGCAGCACATCGCCGGCTGAAAATTACGGTCTTTCCGCTCACCGACGCGTGCCACGATGCTGGCTGACACATCAATGGAAGTATCCCAGTTTGGATTATCTCCCGCCTGTATCTCGCAAAGCCCTATGTCGCACTTCCACCCAACACCTATCTCTCGGGGATTGATGGAGATAATTTTCTACCATACAGTATTTGCGCCCGTAATCCTGCGGGCTCTAGCGAAAGGACCAGTTATCCTTGGTTGATTTCAGGGAGCTTCGGACGGTCAAGCAATTGGCTGACGAAGCGCCATTTCTGACCCAGGGTAAGCTGCGCTGGTGGATATTTCATGCCGAGAAAAATGGCCTTAAGTGCGCCATGATAAAAGTTGACGGGCGGGTTTACATAGACCGCGATGCGTTCAACAGGTGGCTTGATTCCAAGCGCTGCGCGCCCTCTGCCGCCTAGGTGGTGGAAAGACTAACGAATATCGCTGCCTACCTGCAGCGAGTACCGCCTAAGCGGATAAACCAAAGCAATTTCTGATCTGATTTTGCGCGCCCCGCCGAAAGGCGGGGCTTTTTATGTGCCGGTAAGGCTGGTAGCCTTCGCGCGGCTTTGCGCACGCTCTGCCCGCGCCTCATTGAGCTTTCCAGTCCATTCACGTTTAAAGGCATCAAAATGCTCGATCACCTCGCCCTTTTTGTAAAACGGGCGCGGTAGCTCAACCAGCGCCGGTTTGTGATCACGAAAGAAGATGATGGCCCGGCCATTGTACTTCCCGCCCAGAAGCTCAGACACAGGCGCTATCTCGCGTCTGCCGCCCCACATATCGTCCCGTGTGCCAAGCCTTGCTGAGATGTATTGAGCCGTGGCCGAATCATTTGGGCTGAAAAACACTTCAGCGGCGCAGCCATTCATGATGGTTTGCCATTGGGGATAGACCTGCTGCAATTGAGCCAGGCTCTGCGTCACCATCCAGAGGCGGATGTTGTAGCTCCGGACGATGGGCGCGGATCGCTCAATAACCTCCATATAGCCGAGCTGCGGCAGCTCATCGAAAATGAACAGGAAGGGTCGCCGCTCGATGCTGCGGTCGTCAGGCTGCTTGCCCGCAAAATCAATGACCTTCTTCAATGTCCATCCGAGTAGGACACGCAAAACGGCAGCATACTCACGAATTTTGTCCGGTGGGATGATCACAAATACAGTATCGAGCACACCGCGCTCAAAATGCGAGTATCCCTCGTCCCCGACGTATTCTTTCATGTCCCGACCCACGCTGAGCCTGTCGTTCTTTTCCTTCTCGTCTTCCCGCTGCCGACACCGGCGCAGCATATTGACCGGATCAAACCCCGGTGTGGTGCGGGACGTGGCGTCCGTGATCTCGGGGCTGGACCAGATTTCCATATGCGTCTTGGCGGTGAGGAAAATGCTGCCCAGCGGGCCGCTTGAACCGCCATCCGAGGCTTGACGTAACAGGCCATTAGCCGCGTCTTTCAAGTTGTCATCATCGACGGTCTCTAAGCTTTCAACGAGCGCTGCATAGTCGTCCGTTGAGAGCAAGCGCACCACCTGCCGGAGGGTTTGCTGCTCTCGTGGTGCGCCACGTTTCAAATACCAGATAAGCCCGGTTATCAGGTTCGTGGCTGCCTCATTCCAGAACGGATTCCCTGATCTGTCCGGCACAACGAGCAGCGACGTCAGCGCCCGCGCATCCGTCCAGCTCTCAACAAAATCCAGGGGATTGAAACAGTCCGTATCATCCGACCAGGGCGCGAAACGATAGACGTCGCCATATTGGTGGCGCATCCATGCGGTTTGGTCGTAGTTCTCGCCTTTAGGATCAAGGCAAATGACCGGGCCGTCATAGTTGGCGAGATTCGGTAGTATGTAATTCTGGTTCTTACCCGCGCCGGGCGGCGCGATCATCATCAGGTGGCCTTCTCCGGTGAGCTGCACCGTGTATGGGTAGTCGTCTTCGCCCTTGATGATGCCTAAATCGAGCGCCCCGACATACGACTTATCCAACCTGAAAATCCGGCCTGATTGGTGCAACTCTTGGAGTGACGCCCATACCCCGTAAGAGCCCTCTTCGAGCCGCTGCCGCTCTTCGAGCGAAAGCACGGCCATAACACCGGTACGCAGCATTTTGCGCGCGTCCTCAAGTTCGAGCCCTGCAAGCGAGTAAATGAAAAAATTGATAAACTTCCGCTTCTCAAGGTCAGCGCTGCGGTCCCGCGCTTCCACCGCCACCCCATAGGCGTGCTGCAATGGTTCAGGCACCAGTTCAAGGCGCTCAGGCGTAATGTAATCCATCATTCGCGCAGCTTGCAGGTCGATCCCCTTAAGCGTCTCCGGCACAGGCAACGTCCAAGGATCAATCACCGGCCACGACACGCCGGTCTCCAGATAGCCGATTTCAGGTGGCGACTTTCCACCAACGAGACGATGCCGCGCTTGACCTAAGAACCGAACCAGCGTGCAGCTTGCGACAGAGGCACCTATGCTCCCCACAAGCAGATAGGTGACACCCTCCAGAGACGCCGGACGCTCCGCATACCCAAGAGCAATTGGCCCACCAATGGCAGAACTAACGAAGATAAGAAGGACGTATCCGCCTAAAGACATGCCTGAGCCTCCTCAACCGCTCCATGCATATGCACAAACGGTATCGCAAGACCCAGGCAATTACTATTGATTGTATTTTAATGCTGCTTGACGAAGCCTCGGCGAGCCCATCACGACCCTTCGCTCGCATAGTCGCGGGCAACCTGCTCCCACTGATCAGGCTTGACCTCAAGGATGAAGAAGGGATTGTCGCTACCGACCCAGTAGACGAGTGAATACTGCACACTCTCGTCTACCTCAAACGGCCCGAGCACGAACTTAGGCTCCCGGCTCATCATTTTGTGCGCCTGAAGGCCGACCTTGCCGCCCTCCGCTGCCGCCAGCAGCTTTTTGACCTCGACCCATTCACCAAAAATCGCTTCCAACGCCTTTTGGTGGTCATTCGGCCTGGCATCGAGATTGAAATACTCAATCCGCACAACCACGCCACTGCGCGCCTTACTGCCAGCCCGATACGGCTCCGTCACCGAGAGTTCAAAACGCTTGCCGGGTGCTTCCCCATTGCAGATCGTCATTGGCAACCGTGTGTCGCGCGCAATGCCTTTTCCAACCCGGCACCCAAGTTGTTCGGTGAGGCGCTTCTCCAACGGCGCGACATAGCCAAGCGGCGGCTCAGACGCTCCCGGACACCCCGCTAGCAACACCGTAAACGCGCCAACAATTCCAGCCTGAACGATACGTTTCATGCTCATCCCCAATCAAAAAATCACTGCCAAAAAACGTTGCAACCGGACAACACAGCGTCCGGCAATCGAGTGACAGAATGCCCAATTCGGTCACAGGCGGGGGTTGAGTTGAGTATCATCGTAGGCAGAGGTGAGAGATTGACCGACGAAGGAGATGAAGCGTTCAAGCTGGAAGGACGTGGCCTAACAAACCTGGACCTGATCGACGCCAGAGGGCGGCGCAAGTACCTGAATGCAGCCGAGCGGCGCGCGTTTATCGCTGCCTCGCGCAAGCGTGAGCACGAGGTCTTCATGCTGTGCTGGTTACTGCATGACACCGGCTGTCGGCTCTCTGAAGCGTTGGCGCTCACGCCAGAGCGGATCGACCACGCGGGTCAAATGATCATCTTCGAGAGTCTGAAGAAGCGCCGCCGGGGGATTTATCGGGCAGTCCCGTGCTCACCGAAGCTGATCAAAGCGCTCTGCGGCATGGCGACCAACAATGACATGCCCATTTGGCCCTGGCACCGGATGACGGCTTATCGGCGGATCAAGGAAATCATGGATGAGATCGGCGTGCGCGGCCCGCACGCAAGCTCTCGCGGGCTGCGGCATGGCTTTGGCGTGGCGGCTGTTGAGAGCGGTGTACCGCTCAATCTGATCCAGCGCTGGCTTGGGCACGCGCGGATGGAGACGACTGCGATCTATGCGGATGCGGTTGGCGAAGAAGAAATCAAGATCGCCAGCCGATTGTGGACACGATTCACGGAATAGTGAATCGGTGCTCTGAAAATGCACGCTTGAACCGTGTGACCGAATTGGGCATTCGGTCACATTTATCAGTCAACCGGACAACTAGTTGCGATTCCTATAAATTGAAGATTCATAACACCTTAAATCATGATAATATTATTTTTTCTATAAATAGGTGAATTCGTGATCATACATAATCTAACCATCAAAAATTTTCGCGGAATTAAGTCTGGAGAAATTCGCTTCGGCGACTTTTGCGTGCTCATCGGAGCAAATAACAGCGGCAAGACGACTGTCATCGAGGCCCTAGCCCTGCTGCTAGGACGTGACCGCCTTGTCCGAAATCTAACTGAACACGACTTCTATGGCTCATCTCCGACGGCCTCAGACCGCATCCAGATTACCGCCACCGTTGGCGGGTTTGAACCAAATGAGCCGGATAGGCACCCGAACTGGTTCCGCATGGGGCGCGGTATACCAAAATGGATGGATTTAGCGTCTGGAGCCATTTCTCCAGTTCAAAATAGTCCCGACGACAAACTTGTTTGTCAGATAGCCTATTGCGCCCGCTTCGACCTCACCTCTTTGGAAACCGAAGCTGTTCGCTATTTCGTTGACGACGAGACTCAAGGAGACCCGTTCGCCGAAGAAACAAACATTGCGATCCTTCCCCTGAACGTCGTCAAAGAACTCGGCTTCTTTCTGGTTCCTGCCAGCCGAACATGGGATCGCATGATGTCATTCGGATCGGAGTTGTTTCGACGAACAGTGAATTATGTCGGCGGCAAACCTGCCGAAGCCGTTCTAGAAGAACGAGATCGCCTACGCTCGCCCGTTACTCCCCTGGAAGAGGACCCAAGGCTCCAATCCCTTGTGTCGGAGGTCAATGAGGACATTGCTGGACTGTTTGGGCGTAAAACGGAGCTGAAACTTAGGCTGACATCAACAGACAGCGACGGCGTTATGGAAGCTGTCGTTCCGCACTTCGCGGAAGAAGACACGACCCCGCTACCAACTCGACGGCACGGAAACGGCCTCATATCACTTCAGACCTTAATTCTCTTGATGCGTTTTGGCTCATTGCGTCTGGCGAACGGCGAGAGTTTCTTAATGGCGATCGAAGAGCCTGAGCTACACATTCCACCACCTCAACAGCGCAGGCTTCTCCACCTCATGCAGAAGCGCGCGACCCAGACAATCATAACAACACACTCGCCGACTGTCGCCGCCGTCCCAGCGCCTCATCAATTAACACTGCTGGTAAACAAGTCAGGAGAATTGGGAGCGTCACCGCTCTTGAAGGAGCCACTCGGCAACGATGCTTCTAATCTCCAACGCGGCCTCTACCTGACTGATAGAGACTCGACGGTCACAGCTATTATGAACCCGGCAATTATGATACCCGAAGGAAAGACCGACGCGGGATGGCTTAGGCTGCTTGCACGCGTATGCGATCTGAGCGCAATGGGCACGACTCAGGTCAGTTTCACCCACGAAGTTGGAGTGATCCCAACAAAAGATGCCCGAATTTCTGAGGTCTTTGACTACCTCTCAAACGTCCATCCACAGATAACTTGCCTTGTCGATGGTGACGAGGCCGGAACCAATTACGCGAAAGCCCTAGCATCGGATGCGCATCCTTGCCGACGCATTTTTCAATGGCCAACGGACTGGGCAATGGAAGATGTCATTTCGTGGATCGTCGCAGCCGACGAAACCGTGTTGGCCCGTGACGAATTGGCAAACGCCAATGCGCCCAAAACTGCAATTGAGTTCCGAACCTTCCTAGCCGGGAAACCTAACAAGACAGACGACGTACTCCACGGTCAGGTTGCTGATGCCTTAATCGCCTCGACTGCATGCTGTGCTCGCGCGGCCCATATTCTCGACTTGCTTAGTGCGATTGCAATGGATCGAGACCCAGAAGGGAAAGCCAACGCCACCAATCACCCAAATGGCGTCACGACAATTTGGACATTCGACGATGGCTTTTCGGGGATTTGAGGGACCAGCCGGAACTGGCAAAACCCACCAACTAGTTGAAGCGGTGAAGACGCACCTTACGACTTTCCCGCTCGAATCTGATCAGCGCGTCCTTGCACTCACTTTCATGCATGGCTCACGACGCCGACTAGACGCACGCCTGAGGTCCAGCCCTGAGTTGTCTGGAAGAACCGTGTGCATGACCATCGATAGTTTCGCGCGAACGGTCATCTTGCGCTGGCGCTCACTGGCCCACCGAATCAACGCCCATCTTGGTGATTTCAACCAAACCTGTGACGCCTGCGGATACCTTTTGGAGCAGCCAGGCGTCGCACAATGGGTTGCCCGGTCATTCCCGGTGATCATAGTGGATGAAGCACAAGAACTGAGTGTCGAGCGGCTAAGAATTTTAAAGGCCCTGGAAGCGCACGCTTCCTTGTTTGTGGCTGCGGACGAATTTCAGTGCCTCGATGAAACCATCGACACGAAGCCGTTTCTCGATTGGTTTCAGACAGGCCAAATCACAACTCTTTCAAGAGTCCATCGTACCGGCCAGCAAGGATTACTTAATGCGGGCGTGGCTCTCCGATCCCTCAGATCGCCACGCAATGGAAGTGGCCTTCGCATCGACTACTACTACAATAACCTCATGCCGTTTCACGTTGCGTCGGCAATTTCGAGAGCGAACGGACGGCGTGCTGTTCTTTACGGGCCCGGTGGTCGCGAATGGGCTGATAAACTCATTCAACGCCTGACACAAGGCATGCAATCCCCCAAATTTGGCACCATCCCCGCGTTGCCACTGGTGCACGAAGATACCGCCAAAGCGAGCATCTCCGAGTTGACCGGCCTATTCGACGACACGGATGAGTGGCCACATAATGAAATACTTGCTGCCTTGGAAACTATTCCCGCGCCACCAGCATGGCTGCCGCTCATTATGAACACCCTGGATCGCGAACACAGGACATGCGGCAAGGCCTCCTGGGGGAAGACCGAACTCATTGAGCTGGTCGAGAGGAAAGCAAACCAACATCGCTCTTATGGATACGGGCAAGCGCGCGGGATTCCGGTGATGTCCATACACCAGGCGAAGAACCGCGAATTTGATAGCGTTTTCCTGCTTTGGCCTCCCGGTATCCGGGGTGACGGTGAACAACAGGCACGCCTCTTGTACAACGGGATTACCCGAGCGAAGGGACTGTGTCGCGTATTTGTCCGGGTACAGGATCTTCTCTCAGCGGCGCCTTTCAGTTTCTCGAACCCCAATAAAGACCAATGATAAATTCCCCATCGGCTAAGAGAATATGACTGACCTAGAAAAAATTAGGGAGAGAGCAAAGGCAGCCGTTTCGCCGCTGAAACCAGCGGGTAACTCCGTATCTGCCGATTTTAAATTTATTTTCACAGCCAAACGTACAAACGCAGGACGGAAGCTTCCACCCTACTACTTGGTTTATTTCCTCTTGGTCGAAGTTCTCGGCTTCAGAGATGTCGGACAATTCGAGAAAGTCGCTTGGTCCGTGCCTGTAGAATACAAGGGTAAGGCGTTCGTGATCGAGCACCGTAAATTCGGCCTTGGCGTTTTTGCATCTGACCCTGAGGAAGACGAGCAGGACGCAGCAGAAATAGTGACGCTGATCCATAGGGGCGTTAAAGCCGCGCAACCATACTTCGACTGGATGGCCTCGGAAGCGGCAAAAGATTCAAAACTCAACGTCCTTAATTATTCAGGTTCGCTCTATGAGAGGCTGACATTTTTCCTAGACCATTACGATGCGAAAAATTCCGAAGCTAAAAGGCGTGCTGACGAGCGCGTCGTCACAAAAATCGGCGAAAATGGAACTTTGACAGAATTTCCCGCCTTCAAAATCCGTAAAGAAGCTGAACACTATGCGCTAGCAGCTATTGAGAGCTTTTTCAGTTGGACAGAGCACGTCTTCATCCACTTAGCAATTCTGACCGGAAAATGTTCGACCGGCGAAGACGTAGCTAAACTGGCTAAAGCAGATTGGGGCGAGAAATTCAAAGCCGCACTCGACGTAAATGATCCAGAAACAAAGAAATTCTATGACGATCTTGGAGACATCCGCCGTCAGTTGAGGAATTTCATTGCTCATGGAGCGTTTGGAAAAGACGGTGAGGCCTTCCAATTTCACTCCAGCGCGGGAGCGGTTCCGATGATGTTTGGCCATCGCCGACAAAAACGATCCTTCCGATTTGGCTCGGGGATGGCATTTGACATTGCCGGAGCGATCACAGTCATCAAAGCATTCCCCGACCACTTATGGTCTGGAGATCGTGCCCCAGCTAAAATTTATATTCAGGAGCACGAGCACCCACTCATCCTCACGCACGTAGCGGATGGGAAATATGCAGAAGCAATGTCTTCAGAGAGCGCTATGTCTGAATTCTCTATGTACCTCGCTCATATGATGGACCGCTACGCGAATATGGATTTCTAAGTCCACCGCAATCACACCTCTAGGGTGACTTCCGCCCAATCGAGTACCTGCTCACCGTTCGCATCCTCATAGAGGCGTAACTTCTTTACGATCCGCGCCGGAATGAACGGATTTTGCTCACCCATCGACCCTAGGATGTCTTGCAATCGGCGTTTCCAGGATTGCGCCCCCATCTACTATCCAATATTGCCATAAATAGGCGGTCTACCCGATCTTGCTCGCCTTTCGGAAATGAGGCATCAAGTTAGCGTCGAGAAGCGATAGTATCTGCAAGCCCAATGATGTACTTAAAAGAGTGAGTTTTTTGCTCTGGTCAGGGATACGGGGCTAGTCAGCCCTTGGAGAGATGCAACTCGCGGCGCTAATCTCAAGTTGGGAATCAATGTAGTCTATGATAAATTTTGACGATCTCCAATTTGCCGACAGGAACTGCTGGATCAGGGTGATAAAACTATGAAGGTTATCCTTCTTGAGAATATCAGCAGACTTGGACAGATGGGCGATATTGTGAATGTCGAACCGTCTTTTGCTCGCCGCTTTCTACTGCCGCAGAAGAAGGCTCTGCGCGCCACCGATGCGAACCGGAAATCGTTCGAAGAAACTAGGCAGCAGCTGGAGGCCCTTAACTCAGAGCGAAAATCCGAGGCGCAGAAAATCGCCCGAAAAATAGCGGGAATTACCGTCGTGTTGGTCCGGGCCGCCGGTGAGAGCGGTCAGCTTTACGGTTCAGTGACCGATAGAGACATCGCCAATGCGGTGTCCGACGCCGGTCTGATAGTATCGCGTCGACAGGTGGCGTTGGATCGCCCGATTAGGCAACTCGGCCTTGAGCCGGTTCGGCTGTTTTTACACCCGGAGGTCACCGTCGAAATCATCGTCAACATCGCTCGATCCAAGGAAGAAGCCGAGATTCAGGCAACACTTGGTCAGGCACTAGTTGAAAAAAGCATAGACGATCAAAACAACGAAGAGGAAATATCTAAACATACCCTCAATAAAATTGATACATCTTTCAAAGATTTTATAGACAACCTTAATTACAAACAGAAAGCAGAAATTCATGCAGTAGCGACACTCGTGTCTCAGTCAATTTCAGAAATTGATAAAGGAATACTCAAAACTGACCGGATGCTTCGCATTTTTGAGAATGTAGATTAATGGATATTGGATGGAGCGATATCAAGACATTGCTTTCGGATATCGTGAAGCTGACCTCAAACGTAAAAGTGATTCAATCACAGCTAGATCGAACTTTGGAGAAAGTTGAAGCGCAAGAACGTGAATTACTGACACTTCGAGCCGATCTTCGCGTCGCGGAAGCGAGGCTCGAAGCAGAGGCGGTTAAGGCCGCGGCTGGCACTGTTATCCAAGCTCATGAGAGCCTCATCTCTCGCATATTGACACTTGAAAAAGAACTAGATCATCACGGCACCAAGTCTAGTCAGCTTCTAAATAATACCAAGAAAAATTCTATTGAATAACCACTCTCCTGACGGAGCCATTTCGCAGAAGAGGCGGCGAATGCAAAAAGTGGAGCGAGAGCATCGCCGGATTCCTTCGGTTATTGCCCCCACTAATCACTGCCACGTGGCTACAGCGTGGCACAGCTCGAAATGATCCGCGCATCCACTCGATATCACGGCCTGGTTTGCTGTCCGCTATTGGATTTTGTTGGTAATTGCGGCACTGTTTTGGTAGTCTTTTTTTGTTATAGAAATACACGTCATTTCTTGCCGTTTGCGCTATTTCCCATAAAATTAAGCATAGTTGTACATTACATAAAGCAGGCAAGATGTATTTTGGGCTACAAAAACTATATCGCACTCAGGCCGTATGGCCTGTGACCGCCAGACCCGGTGAGGCTGGCTGCGATGTGTTTTCTGCCCAAAACCGCGAGCGCATTCGACGATCCCTACAGGGACATCTCAAGCGCGCGGCTCTTGCTCCTGCGGAGGGCGTAAGGGGGCGGCATGGTTAGGCCAAAGAAAGCGCCTCAGGACAAGCGCACCCAGGTCGTGAACATCCGCTTCACCGAAGCGGAGCTGGAACAGCTCAACGGGCTTGCGCAGGACGCGGGCATGCCGACACGGCGTTATATCCGCGAAACATTGCTTGGGCGGCGGCCTCGGACGAAGCCTGCCAACACCCTGCTCTTTCAAAAGCTGCTTTATGAGCTGCAATCCATCGCGACGAACTTCCAGCAACTGGCCGATGCGCTGGATGACGATAGCTACCTTGAATGGGCGCGCTATACAGGTGGTACCCTGGTCGAAATGCTGATTGGCCGCGATGACCTATCGCCATTGATCGAAGACCAGATGGATGAGATCAACGCCGCCGGTCATGCCGTGAATGCACTCGCACGTCGCGCCAACAGCGGCGCCGATATCAACAGAGACGACCGGCTCGATACGCTACGCGCGGTGCAACTGGCCCTTGAGCCACTCCATCTATCCGCTGAAATGCCGCGTGGAAACAAACATCCCGGCCCTACTGCCCGAATGCCAAAAAGCGGCTAAATAATTTATTTGAAATTTTATTTCGCAAAAGAGTTGAAATCAACCTCCGCAATACCCAGACCATGCCTATTGGATGATCTGACAAACATTTAAAATGAGGTGGAGCCGAAGCCCCACCCCATCACTCTGCTAGTTACCTAGCTCAGCATCCGCACTCGATGACAACGGTCACGAGACGGATTACTGCTATACACAGCCGAATCCAAATGGTTTTGGATTTCCTGTTGGTTCGACTGTTACTTCTCCGTGAAGGGGATTGAGAGCGCAATATGCACCTCCAGCGCACGCGCGGGAGGGAATGACGCTCTGCCCCCTTTTGATGCTGAGTTCACTCATGAAACTCCCGCGATCAAAAAACAGCAGAGATAAATTTCGCCACCTGGCTCCCACCTCCCGATCCGAATCCGGAGAGAGGTGGTTTTTCATCCTAACGTTGCTAATCGTTTCAAACAACCGCCGACCAATTTGGTCGGCGGTTGTTCTTTTGTTGGCTACGGAAAGAAATCCCGATCCATCTCTCGCGTCTGACCTCGCTCTCGCTGACGCTCCCGATGCTGCCGCCAGGCTTTCGTCAGTTGCTGTTTGCGCTCGTCGGTGAGGTTTGATTGCTCGATCATCTTCGCGGTCACGCGGTTGAGTGCCAGGGCGCGGCGCTTGATCTTCTCAAGGACAATCTTCCGGAACCGTTCCGGTGAGCCTACGGCCAGATACATCATGTCGAGATCGCGCCGTGCGATAGTGAGGTTGTGGAGCGCCTGTTCCCGCTTGGTCTGGGTATCAGCGAGGCCGTCGCGGGCGCATTTCCATTGGCGGCGGCGCTTGGTTAGGTCTTTGAGCGTGGCTTCTGCCTTCTCTCGCTTGCCGGATTTGCGGCCCAGCACATCAACACCCTGCAAGCGTCCGATGATGGACGGCTCTTTCCGCACCATATTGGTCGCAGCGCGAGCGCCGTATGCCTGCTCTAGCTTATTCCAGAGGGACATGGCCTTTTCAGGATCGCGATAGGTCTTGGCCAGCTCCTTTGAGAAAGCCACCTTCTGATCCCGCGCGCGCTTGCCGCGCCGGGCAGCGGTCACATCCAAAGTGCCATGACGGCGCTTCCAGTACGCCGCATCGCGTTCTTTCCGGCGCAGGCCCTGTTCCAGCATGTGCCAGTAGCGGAATTCAAAGTCAGCCTCATCGAGTGCCGCGACGCGATCCTTGCGCTCAAACGCAGCATGTTCTTTCAAGCGATGGAGCTTTTCGGCGCGGCGGCGTTCTTGCTCGCTCATGTCAGGCGGCAGATCAAGCGGCGGCTGTACCCGGTCAATCTGTCGCTTGAGCTTGCCTGCTACCCGTTCCTCGAATGTCTTGAAGCTCTCCCCGAAGCGTTTCTCAAGCCCTTTGGCGCGGACGCCGCGCCCCATGTCAGACAGTTTCACATAGCCAAGGCCATCCGAGATCACCATGCCCTGGCCCTTTTCGCGCAGGTAATAGCCGCGCTCCATTAGACTGTCGGACAGCAGCTCCCACGAAGTCGCGCCACCAAAGAGCCCATGCAGCTCTTTGCGCATCTCATTTGCTTTGGCCTTGGGATAAGCGGCCTCAGGCTCTCGCTCACCGTGTTTGGCCTGCCAATAGTCCCCGTCTGTCGGCATTGGCGGGATATCATCGAGGCCGGTATTGCGCTCGTTTTCGCGCACACGGGTGCGGTCATTGGGGATGTTGAGGCCGCGTTCTCGTGCAATGTCGCGGCAAAGTTCGGTCAGGCGTTTACCGTCTTCGTGACGGCTGTAGGCTCTGCCCTCTACCGGATGCACCCGATTGATCAGAAAGTGCATATGCGGGTGATCTGTATCCCGGTGGGCATAGACCAGCGCCTGGTGCTCCTTTAGCCCCATGCGCGAGATCGTTTCCTCAGCAATCTCGCGCATGATGTCCGGGCTGATCTTCTTCGCTTTGGCGTCCTTTGGGTCAAACGTCAGAATAAAATGGTAAGCAGGCGCACGACAGCGCGTGGAGCGCGCGGCGGTCGCATCCATGATGGCAGCAGCGGCGTCCGGATCGGTCGTTTGCAGGTTCTGGGCAAAGACCCACTCCACCCGCTCAGGGGTTACGCCCTTAGTGCGCCCGGCAAGATAACGCGCCGAGGCGCGAAAGTTTGATGGCTGGCGTGCCGGGATTTTAAACCGCATGCCTCTGGCCCTGCCCCACTAAGCCCGAAAGCGAAACATCCACTCGCTAAAGTAGCGGATTTTCCGCGCCAATATGGGCCTGAGTGCCTGGACGAAGATCAGCTGCCGGTCTTCCGGCATGGTCATGATCTCGTCCGGCGTCATAAGCGGTCGGCCCGTTTCGGCCATATGACGGCTTACGCCGTCCGGCACCGGCACCAACCAATCCCGCGAGAGCCCCTTACTCATGGCGGGCACGGTGCGCTGGCCCATCATGTCGGAGAGTTCTTTCGCGGTCTGATAGTCAGACACACCGAAGGCCTGACGTACCGAGCAGTTCGCGATAACAGAGCGCCATTTCGGATAGGTTTTCTGGAGCTGATCCAAGTCCTGGAAGAACAGCCACAAGCTCACCCCGTACCCGGCGAGATAGCCAATGCCCGTTTCAATCGGCGCCATGCGCCCGAGTGCGGCCACCTCATCAAGCAGAAACAGCACGCGCTTTTCCGGCAGCGCGGAAACCCGAGTCATGGCCGAGGCCGCAAGCCCGACCATGAGCCGCATGAAAGGCCGATACACCCCCAGCAGTTCCGGCGGAATAACGATATAGAGCGAAAGGCACGCGCTCTTGATGTCTTCGAGCGCAAAGTCCGAGTGTTTGGTCGCTTCCGCCAGCAGCGGACTCTTCCAGATTTTCATATGGGTCTGCGCTGTCGAGATCACCGCCGAGCGCTCCCGTTCTTCCTTTTGGGAGAACCCGTCGCCCGCGCGCCGGATGGCTAGGTGCACGCTTGCTCGCATATCAGCAATCACCTCATCAAACTCATCCCGATCCCGCATGAGCAGTGACCAGACGTGATGAAGATTGCGCTCCTCGGGCGGCAGATCGTGGGCCGCATAGAGCAAGAGCGCGGCGATCAGATTCTGAGCCTCACTGTCCCAGAACGTGTCCTGACCCTTCGGGACAACCAGCAGATCGGCAATCATCGCCGCATCGTCCACGTCTTCGGGCTGGCCCATCCGGATATAGTCCAGAGGATTGAAGCACGCGCCCGCGATATCGCAGCTGAAGGGGGCGATAGCGAGCACCCGGCTAAATCCGGCACGCCAGCGGGCGGTGATCCGATAGTTTTCGCCCTTGATGTCGGAGACGACGACCGAGCCCCGGTGATCGAGCAGGTTCGGGATCACGCAGCCCACGCCCTTACCGGAGCGCGTCGGCGCAAAGGTGAGTAGATGCCCCTCACGAGCAAAGCGCAGATACCGCCCGCGCCGCTTACCGATTATCAGTCCACGGCGCTTAAAGAGCCCGCCACGCGCAATCTCACGTGAACTGGCGAACGATGCGGAACCATGCGTATCGCGAGCCGGGAGATTGACCGAGCGGCGCAGGAACAGCGCGCCGATGAAAGCAATCAGTCCCAGAACGCCCCACAGAGCCGGATGCAGGAGCCAATCGCCGCCAAGCATCCCCAGCGCCACGACCATACATCCGACAATCAGCGGCAGGTAAAGAGAACCGATTTTATAGAACCGCCATAAAAAGCGTAATAATGACATAGATTTATCCTTCCTCTTCCGTCACACGGAAGCGGTTCCACAAGGCTTAATCAGCCTCGTGCACTAGAAATTTTCGGATACCGTCACCAGAATAGAAAAAGGGTCGGTAGTGATGGCTTTTCTAACCAGATTGTTTGATCGCGATCTCGCTATCGGCCCACTTATTAAACCAACCCCATTTCAATGATCCGGCTCACTCAACGACTTCAATATTATCGTTGAAGGCTTCCGCCCGGTGCGCGTCCAGCCACTCGGTAAAGGCCCTGAGGTCGATATAGACCCGCCCGCCGATGCGGATCAGGCATTTATTGAAGTCAAAACGATCCGCATGAAATATCCACCAACGCAAAGTCGGCTCCGTAAAGGCGGGGTTCAGCTCGGCCAATTGTGAAACCGTCAAAATATTCTGAACATTCATTTCCACCCTCCCCAATTTTGTTCACACTAATAAGTTGTATACAATTATTATGGGGGCGGATTTCTGCGGTTTAAAGCCCTCCCATCTCGCATCTGCGAACTAGGCTTTGGCTGACTGTTGAGATTTGCGGGCACGAACTGAGAGCAATGACACGCTTTTCGAGGGCCCGAACGGAAAATTGGGATCAGGAGCTGAATAAGGTATGGCGCGCTTTAGGAACATCACAATGGATCCCCGCGCCTTTGCAGCCGCCGTCGAGAATCCTGAGATTCGGGAGGTGATGAGCCAAAAGTCTGGCCAGCTTCTTGATGCCGTCAGATTTATCCAGCGGCACCGCTATGACCAGCTCATCAACCGCCAAAGCGCAACTCGCCGATTACTCAGCCTGAATGAGACCCGCTATTACTGTCCGATGTGCGGGACGCCCGTCTACATATCAACAAGCCCTTACAAAAAATTCTTCTTCAAGCACAAGATCGAAGACGGCTCCTGCCCAGCCGTCACGCGCGATGGCAGAACACCACAGCAAATGGCGGCAGCCAAGTACATGGGGGCGAGAGAAAGCGATGCTCACATACGCGCGAAACACCGGATCGAGCGGAGTTTGGACGCCTCCCCTCAGTTTTCCAACGTGCGTGTTGAAGAGCGGCTCAAATCGACCAAGCGGATAGGCCGATGGCGGCAACCCGACGTTCAGGCGGAGTTCGGCGAGCTTCGGCTTGCCTTTGAGGCCCAGCTATCCACGACATTCCTTGACGTGGTTATTGAACGCCGAGAGTTTTATCGCGAGGAAGGAATGCTCCTGGTGTGGATCATGACCTGGTTCGATCCGTACTATCGTCGGATTACCGATGACCGGCTCCTGATCATGAACAACTCCAACGTTCTCGTCGTTGACGAGGAAACAACGCGCCGCTCAGAGCAAGAGCAGCGCTTCTATGTCCGGGTTCATTACCGTCAGCCGGTGATCCAAGCGGACGAAATCGAGGATATCTGGCAAAGCGCAATTATCCCGTTTGACGAACTGACCTTCGATCTTGAGAGGCAACGCGCATATTTTTTTGACTACGAAGGCGAGGATAAAAGAGCCGAACAACAGCTTAATGCCAAACGCACTGAGCAGCGGGCTCGCCAGGCTGAAGAGGCACGGGAGGCCTTCTTTACACACTGGGAAGAGCTAAAGGAACATGATCACAGATACGGCAAGCTCTCTGCTCCAGCCATCTCCGGAAAACGCGGCGTACTGAACGCTGGAGTTCTGTTGCCGGATTACATCCAAGAGAATTACAGCTTCCACAATGCCGTTTCAGCGATCTTGAGCGCGCAATCCGGAAAGCCGGTTGGATATGGGTTTAAGAAACTCAATCAGGTTGCACATCATCTGGCCGACAAATACCCGGAGAACCTTCTGTACTTTGGTCACGCGCTAACTGCTTTCGGGCACCGTGAAACCCTCGCCCAGCAGGACACAACCGGCAAATGGAACACGCGCTCAAGATCAGTCAGATCAGCTCTCAGGTCATATGACCCTAGCTATCAACCCGATCCCGAGTGGGTTGATACCATTCTGTTCCTGTTTCCAGACATTGAGCAAAGCGTCAGAACATACTTGCAGAAAGCCCAGTCGTCCGTCGCAGGCTAAGGCTCTCTTTTGTTGGTTGCGGGTACAGGCAACCATCTGAAATGCACTATCGGATGAACGAGACTGCACTCTTTAGCCAAAAATTGGCGCAAGAAAAAATTTATCCCGCGTCCTCCCGCGCTCCGTCGTTTTATCTCTCTGAAGTTCAACATCATCGAGGGAGATAGTGCATCTGAGGTGGTTGCGGGATCACGATTTGAACCTGCTGCGCTTGGATTGCACATTGCGGTGAGCGTTTGATTTTTACTGCACCATTTCTGCACCATTTTCTTGTCGATCATCGTGAAAGCTGGTGTCCACGGTGGGAGTCGAACCCACACTGGAAGGATTTTAAGCCCGCGCACGCCTTTATTCTCTGATGTGGTGTCTTGTTAAGACTAATAATTTCAACAAGTTAATTTATAGTCAATTTTAATAATTATGTTAAATATTGTCGATATTTACATTTTACTGCACCATTTCTGCACCATTTTTATTGCCTTAAATCTCAGAAATACTTATATAAATATAATATATGAAAAATAATTATTGGTATTTTTATTGGCTTGGATTAAAGAAAGAACAACAAAAGATGGAAAAACACACTATAAAGTCGTGATCCGTCTTAAGGGTTACCCAACGCAAACCGCGACGTTCGAGCGGAAAGTTGATGCACGCACCTGGGCGACACAAACTGAAGCAGCCTTGCGTGAAAACCGCTACTTCAAAACCGTTGAGGAAAAGCGACGTACATTTGGGGAACTGGTTGACCAATACCTCTCCAAAGTCGCTCCCTTCCGACATAAAAAACCAACAGCAGCGAGAGCCATAAAATGCCACCTGACTTGGTGGAAGCTTAAACTAGGCCCTTACATCCTCGCAGACATAACACCCTCTCGAATTGCAGCGCTCCGCGATGAATTGCTGACCACACCGACAACTGACTCTAATGGCAAAGAACTTCGCGATACTGACGGCAACGCGAGACGGGCAAAATCTCCGGCGACAGTTAATCGCTACCTTGCAAGCCTGTCAGTCATGTACACCCACGCCGTCAACGAGTGGGGTTGGGTAAACGACAATCCCGTTCGAAAAGTGAGGCGCCCGTCAGAGCCAAGAGGACGGGTAAGGTTTCTATCGGATGACGAACGGCAACGACTCCTGACCGCCTGCCGCGAGAGCCCCAACAAGCTCCTGTATCCACTTGTCATTGTCACTCTTTCAACCGGCGCAAGACGGGGAGAAATGCTAAACCTCCGTTGGCCTGAGGTTGACCTGAAACGCAACGTCATTCGCTTACACGAAACCAAGAACGACGAGCGCCGATCCATCCCTATCGTCAGCTTGGCGCACAAGGTTCTGACGCAGCTACGAGCATCCGCTCCAAACTCAACAGGCTACGTCTTCCCTCGTCCCGATGGCACAAAGCCAGTCCACATTGACAACGACTGGGCCATTGCCCTTACAAAAGCCAACATTGAAGACTTTCGCTTCCACGACCTAAGACACTCTGCTGCGTCGTACCTAGCCATGAACGGCGCGACGCCATCTGAGATTGCCGAGGTTCTAGGACATAAGACGCTACAAATGGTGAAGCGTTATGCCCACCTCAGCGAGCCGCATACGATCAGCGTCGTAGAGCGCATGAACAAAGCGGTTTTCGAAGATGAGTCATCATAGAATAGCTCATCCGTCGCTCAGGCGCCCCATTTGATGTGTTGACCGTTCCATTCACTCTGACATCGCCCAACCTGTCACTTTGACACCAGGAGCGCTTTGCACAGTGAAACTGGACAAATTCGATCATTTTTAAAGTTAGTGTTGCTATCACTTTGAAAAAGTGTTATTTTGTTCAGTATGAATGAACGAAATTTTTCAAAATTAAAGCGTCTAGAGCACGAGGTACCTGAGGGCCTGCTGGTATCGGCGCGTTGGCTGACCGAGCATGGTTATGAGCGATCTTTGCGGGCGCAATACCTGAAATCAGGCTGGCTGGAACAGCCTGCAAGGGGCGTATTTCGCAGACCACGAGGCTCGCTACGATGGGAGCAGGTGATTATCTCTCTGCAAGACATCATGCAGATTCCCCTGATTGTGGGTGGGCGCACAGCATTGGAACTTCAGGGCTACGCGCATTTTCTATCGCACGAACCAAAAGAGGTTCACCTCTACGGAGAGGAGAAACTGCCTGGCTGGATGAATAAGCTGAGCATCCCGCAGAAATTTGTGCTGCATAAGGGCACCCACCTATTCAAAAACCAGCCGATCACACGTGCGCTGACAAGTTTGAATTGGAACACACAAACTGATGACGTTCGGAGCAACGATCCCATTCACGGCAACAGCTTCAAAGTGATGCCGTGGGGCCAATGGGATTGGCCCATGACCGTCTCTGCTCCAGAACGCGCATATTTTGAGCTTTTGGACGAGCTACCCAACAATGAAAGCTTTCATATGGTCGATAAGCTGGCCGAGGGATTGCTCAATCTCAGCCCCAACCGCCTGAATAAGCTTCTCGCGGATTGCAAGAGCGTCAAGGTCAAGAGACTGTTTTTCTACTTTGCTGATCGCCACAAACCGCGATGGCGCAATCGTGTCGACCCAAAAGACTTCGATCTGGGGACCGGCGACCGCATGTTGGTGCGTGGCGGTAAATTCGATCCCGTCTACCGGATCACAGTACCGGGGGATCTCGATGCCCTATAGTGAACAATATCGGCGCCAGGTGGAGCTACTGGTACGCGTCCTGCCATTTGTCGCCGACGAGCCATGCTTTGCCCTCAAAGGCGGAACAGCAATCAATCTGTTCGTCCGTGACATGCCGCGCCTCTCGGTGGATATAGACCTCACCTATTTACCCGTACAATCGCGCGCAGATTCGCTCGAAGCGATAGACGCCGCAATGAAGCGTATCGCGATTGCATCGGGTTCGGGATCTCCAGCGGAAGATATTGTACCCGCCTCTCCCAACAAAGAAGGTGCCGTCACAAAACTGTTGGCACGCGGTAACGGCGTGCAAATCAAAATCGAGGTAACCCCAGTGCTACGCGGCTGCGTGTTCGAGGCGGAAGAACGCACAGTGATGCCTGCTGTTGAGGATGTTTTCGGTTATGCCGAAATGCAGGTGGTCTCTTTTGCTGACCTATATGGTGGCAAGGTCGTCGCCGCGCTTGATCGCCAACACCCAAGAGACTTATTCGACGTCCGAGACCTGCTTGCCAATGAAGGCATTACCGACGATTTGCGGCGAGCCTTCATCGTCTATCTGCTGAGCCATGACCGACCGATGCATGAAGTGATCGGGCCTACCAGAAAAGATATTGGCCAGGAATTTGAACGTGGTTTCGCAGGCATGACCAAAGAACCGATTGATCTGGACGAACTCCTCAATGCGAGAGAATCGTTGATCAACGCTGTTGTCGGAGAAATGCCAGAGGACCACAAAGCGTTTCTGATTGGTTTTGAGAAAGGGTCACCAGACTGGTCACTGCTAGGGATCGAGCATGTTCCGGAGCTTCCGGCAGTCCAGTGGCGCCAGCTCAACTTAGACAAAATGTCTTCGCACGCCCGGTCTCAACTCGTGGAGCAACTTGAGCGAAAGCTCAGCGAAAAAGCGACCTAAAGCAAAGGGAGCGCAACGCCCCCTTTGCTCAAAACCAATCAAACCCCTCGCGCCGCAAATTCATCATCACGGCGAACATCGACATCGCTTGGGTCGCTTGTGCCGGACTGAATAGCTTCGGGTCAAATGCGCCCCGCCATGAAATAGCATTTCGGTACGCGTCGCCCTTTCCCTTCTTTAAATCGGTCAAGTGGCGTTCGTAGCCGGGCTCGCCGCCAACATCTTCCGGCGGGCAAGCGTTTGCACCTTCGAGGCACAAGCCGACGAAAAAAACGCTTGGAATTGGCCGCGTCAAACGTTCACGGGTAACGGTATGTGTCCAACCGTCGCCAAAATCATAGCGATATAAAATCGACTCACCGACGCTCACGGTTTTATCTAGCCGCACCTCACGCGCATCCAGGCTTCCCCCTTCAGTGGCGAGCGCATCGCGTTCTGGCAACTCGTAGCGCTTATCCCCGACCACATAGTCATAAAGGTGGCTGTTTTCCCATCCCATTGCCCCCTGAAGAAGGCCATGCAGTTCATGCAGATTCAGATTTCCAGGTACGATGATGCGTCGCCAGATTTCGGGCTCAATGTTGTTAAGTGAAATTCGAAGCTGGACGAACTCGGCCATCATCACCTCTTTCAATTTTAAGAGCCGTACCTCACACGGTATTGCCCTCAGGTTGGGGCATTGCAAGCGGCATGGTTTCTTCTTCTACAAACTCGTTTCTGTTTTGCGGTAACGCATTGAAGCTTTTTGGTTCTTACTGTCCCTAAATTGTCCCCAAGAGCCAAAAATAGCGGCTCGCCGAAGCAGGGCGAAAATCTAACTTACTGTTTTTATGAGAGAAAAATGGTAGCGGAGGAGGGACTTGAACCCCCGACACGCGGATTATGA
>CEOE01011388.1_pt1 | contig 23747 bp, 9 predicted proteins | sample 530211 | NCBI WGS metagenome assembly CEOE01 (sample SAMEA2619779, study PRJEB7988) | marine metagenome | isolation source: saline water (ENVO:00002010), including
ACACGTTCATTCTTTACCCGTGCGTATGCGTGTCTCACCAACGACAAAAGTATACTCACCAACTGGTATTGTAAATGAAGGTTTCAACGTCGATGCAGGTAAAGATTCACGATTCGCCGCAGGAACAAAGGGAACGATTAATAATGAAATTAGACAAGCACTCTCTGGTAGTTCCAATATCAGTATATTCTCTGACTCACTCAAGGGTGTAGAAATTACAGTTCTTCGAGGTGCAGCAAAACTCGACACAATTGTTATTCATTACGCTGCTGATTCAGAATATAATAACGCTCTTCCAACGGGTCCAATAAGCACATGAGGTAATTAATGTCAGGTAATAATTCATCAATAAATCCACAAATTTGTGTTCAAGGTGCCGCAGGTGTTGGTTCTAGAATATCGGTTCGTATTGAGCAAACTAGTCATGGTTTATCAAAAGGTATGGCTGTTCGTTTCAATAGTGGTGTAGATGGAGAGGCTGTAAAATATGTCGCAGCAAAAAATACTAACGCTTACGAGGCTGAAGTTGTTGGTATCGTATCAGAGGTTTTAACCGCTGATGCATTTGAACTCACGACAAGTGGTATCTTAGACATCACTTCGTTTTTTGGTAGTGTAATCGGAAGTGGTATGACAGCAGATGATGTTTACTTCTTAGGATCGACCGCTGGTCACTTAACAACAATTCGTCCGACAACGCCTGGACATGTTGCAAAACCTGTTATCACTAGACTCGCTCAGGACACTGGGACACCACCCAGAATTTATGGATCAGTTACAAACTATGTCGGAAGTCTTCTTGGTGGTAACGCTGCTGCATCATTAGGTGAGGTTGTTCCCGCAGGAGTTATTCAACCATATCTAGGTAAATCAACGAGCGTTCCAGCAGGTTGGGCTTTCTGTGATGGTGTGGGACTTACAGATTCGAACGGAATACCAGGCTTTGATGTTACGACATATTCATCTTACTACAATGCTGTAGGACTAAGATATGGTTTTGTAGAAAAAGTAACACTAACTGGTTCTGGTTTTTCAATAGGTGATAGAATTAGACAAACACACTCTTCTGGTAGAAACATTGAAGGACTTGTTAGAGCAAAGTCTGGGAACACTTACTATGTTGAGCAATCTTTACAAGCAAATGATTTAAATTATAATGATAACTTTATCACTGCTTTTGAAATAGATAATGAAACTAGAGGTGATGATGAGGTGTCAGCGAGATATGATTCTTTCGATAGCGTAATTAGAAATTTTTCAACTGGATCTTGTACAATTCTTAGAACCAACGGATCCACTTCAAGTGATACAATCTCCAATCCATCAATATATTCTATACTTCCGCCTGACTTGAGAGGTAGATTCTTGTATGGTGAATCAAACGAAAATATTTTAGGTAGACAAGGTGGTATCTCATCGTTCACTATCAACAACAATACCACAGGCGGTGGTGGAGGCTATCATCCAGATGGTTCATTTATTAGTCAATTGAGTATTCCTCCATACGTTACTACAAATTATATTGTTCGAATCGGTGACTCAGCAAGTGCATCTATTCTAGATGATATCTCACTGAAAAATCTTAAGATCACAAACTTACCTACTTCTGATCCGAGTGTAGCAGGCGCGTTGTTCAATGACAGCGGAACACTAAAAATAAGTTCAGGGTAAGGTGACATATGAGTTATCGTCATAACGTCAGCGCACACCCAATCATAATCGGAACAATTGGACCTACAGGACCAACAGCATCTACAGCAGTTACTGGTTCGACTGGTCCCGTTGGTCCAACTGGACCTACAGGATCGAGTGGAGCAACTGGTCCCACAGGTCCGTCTGTCTTAAAACTCTCTTATAATACCACAGGATCTAATCAATACGTTATAGTTGTTGAGTATGATAACGGTGTGACTGTTGAAGCAGGAACATTTAGGGGTAATACTGGAGAAACCAAGTTTTGGTTAGATGGTAAGAATATTGGTAATGCTGGGGCAGGTAGTTTATTCTCAAGCAGTGATGCTGGTGAATTGAAACTAAAAGGCATCACAGGTGGTGGAGGTGTTGAGGTTATTGATAAAGGTGATGAAATACTCATTCGTTATAAAACACTGAATGGTATGACAGCATCTGGTAAAACTGGACAACTTGCTTTCTTCAACATATCTAGTGGTGGTATTACTGGATTGTCTGGTGCAACTCTTACTCAGTTTCATTATGATTCGACAAACTCATTGGACTTTGTGACATATCAAAATACTGAAACAATCGGTAAACTAAGAGCAACGGAAGTTGATCCAGAGACACATACAATGTTGTATAAAATAAATCCATATGAAATGTTATCTATAGAGGGAGCGAGAAATCAAACTGCCTTAGGAAATACTATTTTCATAGATCCAGTAACAGATACATCAAATCTGGGAGAACCTCTTTTTGGTGGAAACAGTTACTTCTTTAGAATTTTGGATACAACAGAACCATCAGATTTGCCATATGAAACTTATTTTGGTAATCAAACTTTTGCTCACTTCACGATGGTAATTAAGGGTGGTTATATTGATTTCGATACTCCTCGAATAAATGTAGATGGAGACTCGGTTGAATACTCACACCTCATGTTCCCTGAAAATTGGATCTTACCAAGAGGTAGCAATCCGATTAAATCGCAAGTGCAGTCAATTACTTTTTATACTTTTGGTCAAAAAGATCCGCGAACTGAAAAAACAGCATGGTATGGAGTGATAAATAGATCAGCGGGTAATCCTTTTGTCTAATGGAGAGTAAATGTCAAACAGCACACACATAATGAGTTATGGTCCTGACGGACCAAAAGGACAGGATCAGCAGGGGTACACTGCTGGTGCTACTGGTGCGTGTGGTGATACAGGTGCGACTGGACCAGCAGGTGGAATAGGATCAACTGGTCACACTGGTTTTGGTTTTGGGTTTAGTGGTCAAACTACAAACTTACAATCGTGGCAGTTTGTTGAAATAAATGATGACAATGATACGCTAACATTTATACTTGGTGGAAGTGCAGGGTCGCAACTAGCGGGTCGTGATACCTCATTATCAATTAGTGGTTTAAGAGGACCAACAGGAACCACAGGAGAGAATGGAAGATTAGTTATTTCAAACTTGGTTACAGGCGCTTCAGGTGCGTTGATACTTAGAGGAATTAGTGGACCAAGTGCAGACTTCAAAACAATAAACAGTCGAAGTGATGTCACAATATCTGTTTCAAATGATACCATTATTTTATCAGGAGTTTCAGCAAACTCAGCCGACTCTGTAGATGCAGGACGCACAGGTGAAGTTCTTGTAATGGTGAAAGAAAATTATGCAGATGGAGCGACAGGAACATTCTTCAATCTAAGTTCTTATCCAACTGCAAACACTAGTAATAACGCATCTTTAGATACACTGTCTGTTCAGAAGATTGGTAATCAGAGAGAGATCATAAAGAGGCACGGAACGCCAGCAACTCCTGTTGGTTTTGGTTCTAGTTCAAGAGAAGATATTACAATCGATTATAATGACTCAAATGTTCACCTGATACACTGTGGACCAACGACTGGATACATAAATTTCCCAGATCCTATTGAAGTAGAGTCAATTGGAGATACCTATGGTCGTTCGCAGGAATTGACAATCATAGTTCAGAGTGGTAGTAAACACGGATTGATTGCTGGTGATCAACCCAATGATTTTTGTCAGTCTACATTTAGACCTAGCGTTGTTAATTTTGCTATCTTCAATGGACTACGACAAAATATTTTTGATATAGGCGGAAGTGAACTTCCTTTTTGTGATGTTCTTGGTGATAATTCAACTGCATCGAATCTTCCATGCAGAACGGTCGCAAATCAAAACGTCGCAGGGCTACTCTGTAGTACACTAACCACTGATTATGCAAACGGAACAACAGATGCAGGTCAAAGAACCAATGTTGAGGGTGATGAAGATGGTGTGTTCGCAGTTTATTATCGAGAGGGTACGAGTACCGCTACTGGAACTGTGCTGCTCAAAGACCTAAAACTATCTGATGGTTATGATATATTTACATTCACTCTTGTGCAACGAAGATGGGTCTTAAATAATCCTACTCTTGGTATCACCGCTGACAGTCGTTACTCTTTAAGTAAAACAAACACTGGTTCTTGTTGCTCATATAACGCTGCTGGTGATTACTTGAATTGTGATGACTATGTTTTAGAAAGTAGTTGTACCCCAGAATTACTTGGTCCAGAAGTTGCTTCGATCAAATTTACCCCGTTTACTTTATGTGAGTTGTCTGGATGCGAGGGACCAAATGATGGTGCCTGCTGTACGATGGGAACCTGCGTTCAATCTGATCGTGAGACTTGTAATACATTCTCTGGCTTTTTTGTTCCTAATGCTATATGCGGTCAGGGTGGTTTAGATTGTAATGATTATCCTTGTGACTCTCCAGTTTTACCAACAGGATCATGCTGTCTTGTTGACGCTGATGGTTGTAATAGTTGTGTTGATGTAACCGAAGATCAATGTGCTGTGCTAGGTGGTAACTTTGGAGGATATGATACAACATGTTCAATGGATCCTTGTCCAGAAAATCCTCCCGACTCTGATTGTAAATATGGAGCATGTTGTTCATTCAATGCGTTGAACCCAGGCATTAGACAATGTGGTGAAGTAACTGAAAGAACTTGTAATGATTCATTGAGTGGTCTTTATTATGGAGACGATACCAAATGTTGTACAACACTATATCCAAGAGATGGAATTTATATCGGAGCATATTGTGACGGAACTACTGTTCAGATAATTTACGGAACAAGCACTGAGGATGTTGAGGGACAAATTCCTGAAGATGTGGATCCATTATGTAAAAATATTATTCTGTGGAACACAAACACTCCATATCCTCAGTCATGGGTGCCTGGTTTTGCTACACAGGATTTCTTAGATCCGAACGGTAATCAAATTCATCTTCCGTCTGTTTCTCGATTAGTTTGTCAGTTTGCAGAGCAAGGTTTATGTGGTAATTGTAATTGTTTATCTCAAGCAGTTGAGAATAGAGATAATATTTTAGGAACTTGCTGCTTACCATATAGAATTCCAGTTGAGGGTGTAGGAGAAAATAATATAACATGTGACTACATTCCAAATTATGATCAACAAACATGTATTCAAGTTGGTGGTGATTGGAGGCCTCAAACTCCAGATGAACTTGGTTTAGATTGTGCTGCGGGTCTTGATTGTAATCCAGGCTCGCAAAGTGAAGATCCAGGCTGTGTTGATTGCGATATTAAAGGTGCTTGTTGCTTTGGTGGTAATTGTGAATATCTATCTGGAGATGAATGTGACGCTTTAGGTGGTGAATTCCAAGGTGAAGGAACAAATTGCGATATCGTTGAATGTTGTGATCTGATTACAGGTCCGTGTTGTTTGAACGATGGAACTTGTATTGAAACACATCCTTACAACTGTAATCAACTTGGTGGTGTTTTTAATGGTATTGGTTTATCATGCGATGATGAATCATTTAATTGTTGTACTCATCAAGATGTGGATGATGTTCGTGGTGCGTGCTGCTGTGAGGGTTGTCCGTGTTCAGAAAATGAAACAGCAGCAAGTTGTCAGGCAAGAAATGGTGTAGATGGTTGTAGTGACTGTGTGTTTTATAGGGATCAAGGATGTTTTGACATCCCATGTATAGATTATCAATGCACCGATGAGTGTCTAATACAAGAACCAGATAGAGTTTCGTGGTATGTGTTCACGTTAGGTATTGATGGAGTGACTCCATTTAATAATGGTCCATATTCATGGGGTAACACAAACTTTAATCCTAATGCCACGTTACCTGAAGAAGTGGATTATCTTCCACCAATTACTCGACCTCAAGATGGTTTTTATAATAGTCATGGTTGGTATTGGTCTTGGGGTACTGAAGATGATGACAGTTTTGCAACTTGTGAGTGGAACACTCCAGGCTCTGCTAATGAATCTGATTCTACAATTATGAGAAAGTCAGGACCGCTGACATATTCAGGATTCTCATCAACAAATAGTGACAGTGTTTGGAAAGACGTATTGGACAAATACTGGGATGATGATACAAATCATGCTGCTGTTCGTGAAACAAATTACGGTGTCGCATCTGGTGGTTTAGTGCAACCTATTGCAACTTTAGAAAACAATACCAGCGCACCTGTCACGATATGGGAGATTCTAAGACAAGTAAATGTTGCTTATTCGCCTCAGAATGCAACTATCTATCAGCCTGCGGGACATATTGATTCAACTTATATTCATCCGATCATGCAGCAGGAAAATTTATATATTCCATCGAAACAAGAGTTGCACTTCTTCTATTATCAAAGAGAGGCATATCAGGGTCTTCGAAACGCAACAAACTATGTTCAGGGAAATGTATGGACATCAAGTGTCGCTCACGATGATTCAACATACGCTTTCTACCAAAACATGGATAATGGTGAGGTTGGAGTTCATAAAGTTTTAGATATTAAAAATCCATCAAACTCATGGCCTAACACTGATCATATTAGCGTAAATAGTAGTTCTATCTTCCTTTATAGAATTATGAAAGGATCTCAAGAATATAAAGACTTAACTGAATCATATTTAGAGTCTCTTGTGCCTGGTGATTCAGTAACTGTTGGAACAACAAAAACTAGGGGAATGGTTTTTGTTGGTAAGTTTGCGCCTGGTTGCAATCAAGTCTTTGGTACTTCGAGTAATAATATCGCTCAATTCTTAGATGTAAATGATAGAATTGAAGGTGAGCAAGTATGTTCCAACAAACTTCCAGAGGGTTCATGTTGTGATTGTGAAGGTTGTTCAGATATTTCAGCATCTCAATACACTTGTCTCCACCGTCGAAATGGTGAAGTATGGCCTGATTCACCAGAATTAAGTATCAAACAAGCGAGAGTAAAACGTTGGAAATCAGATCGCTTAGATGCTGAAAGAGTTGTTCAATACATTGATTCCTCTAATAACGTAGTAACTCAGCGTGTGAGGAACGTCACATGTGAGACAGACATGAACACCTCTGATAATTTGTATCCTTTCTTCTGGAGTTGTGATAACATAAACGAACAAAATAGTTCTGCGAGAAACTATTACGATAATTGTTTAGAGAAAGGCGTTTGTTGTAATCCGTTAGATTTAGAAAATCCTACGTTTGTTCCACAGTGTCAGTGTCAACCTCCGAACACTTGGTATGACACAAATGGACAGAGTAATCCCGCAACGGACAGTCAAGAGTATTGTGGTTTCACTCCTGAAGTAACATCTACATGTTGTCAAAATGAAACACCAGGCGGTCCTATCACAATATGTACTCCAAATGTTGCTCAAGCAAATTGCACGCCTCTTGTTGCAGGGGGTATCGCACAATGGGGTGGTCCGAATGAAGAAGCGAATCTCTTATGTACTGATGTTAATTGTATAGAAATAAAAGGCTCATGCTGTTTCGGTTTAGATGCAGATGATAATGGAAGTTTTGAAGATTATGTTTGTGCTGACAATAATGAACAAGGATATTATATTGGAGAATGTCAAGATTCAACATCAAGAAATGCTATACTCGAATCTCTTGGTGTAACACCTCAATCAAGAAGAGATCAATATGATCTATATTCATTTAATGCTGTGGATGCAGGGAATTATAGATGTGCAAACAATCCATGTCCCCAAGATACAATCGGAAGATGTTGTAAGTACGATGCGTCTGGTCAACCTATCGACAATAATGGTGACAATTTTGTAGATTGTGAAGAAACGGACTTCCTATCATGTATTGATGAAAACGGTGGTGCTAATTCTAATCAATGGACTGTCGGTAATTGTAACGGAAATCCATGCGGACCAATGCCTGGACCAACAGAAGGTGCATGTTGTGAAGTTGATTCAAATAATAATCAAACAGGTAATTGTTCACAAACAACACCCACTAATTGCACTGGTCAATTTCAGGGGTTAGGTGTTCCTTGTGTTGATGTAAATGGAGATCCGATATGTGTAGCACCACCTCCCCCACCACCTGCAACTGCTAATTGTTGTGATGACAATGATGATGGAATCCCTGATTATGTTTGTGTAGATATTCCATCAAATCCACAAAATGATAACGATAGTGACAGCACATGGCAAACATCATCGTGTGGTTTATCATCGCCAGGTGGTATAAATCTGACTAGAACTGTATTTGAAGATTCTGATTTTGGAATTTACGCACAAAAAATAGACGCCGCAGGAAATTACAGAAGATTAACTCCAGAAATTGCAACATATGGTTGTCCCTGTTCGTGGTTTGATATAAACGCTTTCCCCGATCCAGCCACTGGTTTTGGTAGATATGGACCAGACTACGATGTATGGAATGATAAAAGAAACATCACTTATACAGCACATTCACCTTCAGACTGCATGTGGATTAAAAATCATTTAGGTGTTCCTCCAGACATGGAAAACTCTGGTAATCTAGAAGGCGCATATTACGAAGCAAGTCTAGGTGGAAATTATGATTCAAACGCTTGTCAACTTAATTGTTGTGAAGGTGGTAAATATGGATTAAGCAACTTGGGTCAAAGCATCAATGATTTTAGTCAGGCTGGTAGTGAGAAAAAGGTGATGTCTTCGGGATATCAGTATACAAACAATCTACCTCTAAGAGAACTTATTCCCACAAACAGTCAGTCTTCTTACTATAGAGTTGATGATACTTCTCCCTACTTGTATCAAACAACAAATCAAGAAGATGAATTAGCAACACACAATACGAGAGTTGCACACTGGGATTATAATATAATTGGTGGTCAGGGCGGATTTGGTTCGACTCATAATACTCTGAAAACATGGAACTTCTCAGCATCCGTACCACCGTCCAAAGCAGCAAACAACAATGAGTTAACCTTACGAACAAATCATACATCGTATCTATCTGGTTATCCGCTGGGTGGAGGGGATGCTGGGTTCGATCTTTATAATCTTGGTGGATGGGCTAATTCAAGTTATCCATTAGACGAAAAATTGTATGGTTATCATGCTTATAGAAATTCAGATACGAGAAGCAATCTTCTTGATGATAACGGTTTACCCAGAGGTGTTGCAAGTAGAAAACTGAAAGGTATTCACGGACCATCTACTAATAGATTTGCTCATGTCTGTGTTCCATACAAAGGACTATTCAACATCGATGGTGAAAATTGGTGGACTGGAACAAATACGCAAAACTATCAGTGGGAATTACCTGCACAAACTGATGTTGATACCTTAGCATTGAATCCATCCATGGCGAGAAAGGTATCTTTTACTTATCAAACTTATGAAGTTTATGATCGATTCCAAATTGTTCAACTTCCATGGCCAAAGGGTGCAAGAACGAAAGAAGAAGCACAAGAGAGAATCGAACTATATCTACGGGCGATTAATGCAAGCATATATCTTACTCCAATGAAAATGGGTGAAGAAGGACTCAATACATGGACAGATGCATTTGGTGTGGTTGGTTCCGAATCTCCTGAGACGACACAGAGAAGAAGAAATCAAGAAGATCCTCTTGCAATATTGCAAGATCCTTTTAGTAGTGTGAATGGTTTAAATAGAGATGCAACACTTCCATACGGTCGAGCAAGACTAGGAACTTTTGATTATCTAAATGGATTAGTCTTTACGAATAGACCTTATTCTCGCGGGACGGGTGCAGACTCTAGAGCGTTCAATAGCATCATATCTTCTGAACGTGTTAAACCTGCTGGTGGTGCTGCTCCTGCTCCTGATGGATCACGAATGCTTTATCATGGTCGTGAGAAATCAGTAGATGGTCCTGAGACTCGTGCTTTAAGTATTGCTGAAAAATATCTAGGATATCCCGCAAGTCAAGATTGGGTTATGTTTGATTCTGGTTGTGTCTCCACGTTACAGGGAATACGAAGAGATGGTGGTTTCCCTAATGGTACTGATCCGATAGGTGTTATATTGAGTACAACTTCGAATGGTCAAGTTTATCAGAGTTGTGCAACACTCACATTCCCATATTGTCCACTACGACTTGACTCAAAACAAGTGTCAACTCATGCATTCTACAACAGCGCAGAATCAGTTGAAAGTATCATTCAAAGAAGAATGACACAAGGTTATGGTCCAGGCGGACAAGGACCAATATCTCCTATCGTAATCGGAATTTCAGGTTGCGATACTGAAACCTGGCAGAATACTGACTGGGATGATTGGGTTCGTGATAACGCCGCTGGTAGTGTTTATACAGTTCGCATGAATAGTTGCGGAGGAGGGTCGATCTCAATGATTGGATCGGGTGATAGATCAGCAACTGGTTTACCCGAAGGAAGTCTTGATGGTGTTGATAAAAATCAAACAAATTGTGGTAAACATGTATTTACGAAAACACAAACACCGACAGAAACAATGGGTGATATCCTCGGACCACAAAACTCTGCATGTGCGAACGGATGTTGATAAATACAATGAGGAGATCAAATGACTTGCAATAAACCGTACGATAGTGGGACTAGTGGTAGTGATTTAGAAGATCCGCCTGGATCTGGTGCGGATAATAGTGATACTAACACACTTAATTTCAAAAGCCTTAAAGATGCTACCTGTAGTGTTTACGACTGGAATGGAACCAGTTGGGAACTTATTGAAAGTGATTATGCTGACAGAAAGACATGTCAAGAAAGAGTAAATCAAAAAAGTAGCCCATACGCGATGGCAATTTTTGAGTATCCAAATTTTGAAATAAGAAATGGTGACGATTCATTTGCTGAGGCAGATTGTGCCAGTTGTCGTCGAACACATAAAGATGAAGGATACTTTCCAATTGCAGGTGAACCAGATTCCATGTATCCTGAAAATATCTACAAAAATATTTTCAATCGATTTTTCTCTGCCCCATCAAACGTAGCGGGAAGCGGTGTAAGTACAACTGCTGATGACACTGAACGAGAATACTTTGAAAATGATTACTCACTATCGGGTGGTTCATTATGTGTTCGTATCGGTGAGCATGGATGGCCTGGACCTCCGCAAGTTGGTTTACCAGAAACATTCATCAATCCACTTACGATGAATGACATATATGACGGTATTGAATATGGGGGTGCAGGAGCCGCTGATCCTACTCCATTTACAATAAGTGGAAGTCAGGATCCTCGTTTTTATAATATTCCATTTTATGCATATCCAGAAAGCGATATAGGGTCAGGTAATCCTAAATTATTTGCATCGTATAGAGGATGTAAGGTAGGTAATTATCGCACAGATACTGATACGAAAGAATCCGTGATCGCAAAACATCCTGCTTGGATTAGACCTGTAAAAACTAGTAACCTATTAGTGCAGGATGCTACTGGTTCTGGTCTTCTACCAAGTGATGGTGGTAGAACAACAACTGATATTGTCAATCAAACTGTAAAAAATGTTGGTAGAAGTGAATGGTTTGGATCTTGGATTATGCCTGAAACATACCCTGATTCATCTTTTTACCAAAATTTTGATCCAGGCTATAATTATGACGGAGCAGTTGGTGATATTGTTCAACACGGACCTCAATTGGTAGGTTGGTTGTGTGGGTTTAGTTCACCTGCTTATAAAGTAGCAAAAGACAATTATGATTCAAGACTACAACTATGGAAGGATACATATCACTATTGTTTCGATAAGTGGACTTGTCCAGAATTATTTAAAGAAAGCATACTAGACGAAACAACAGGACAAGTAAAGTCGGGATACGAACCATTTGATCGAGGAACCGAATGTGTAGAACCACTCATACCCTTAAATGTTAATACAAATCCATCACAAAATGATGTAGGCGCACCGAATAGTGGATTAGAACTAAAAGCAAATCTTCAGTCATTTGTTCAATACGTTGAAAGTGATGATAATTATAACAGTGATGGTGGTTTAGCATACCTTGGAATGTGTGAAGGTGGCATGCTTGAATATCAGAAAATGGTACAAAATAGTTTAAGAAATGTCACTACTGTTATTAGTGAATCTCAAAACGTGAAAATAAACTTCGGAACTTCAAACTGGCAAGGTAGATCGAGATCAATCATTCCTCTAATGCTTCAGGGAACACCATTCTTTGGAATACAAAGACCATTAACTGCATCACAAGGTCAACTGGGATATATGAACGGTGCTGACCCTGTAGCAAAACCTTTTGGTATTAATCCTAGCCTAGAGGATGATCCTGATTATGCTTTTTATGCGCCAGGTAATTTTGGACTGGGTGGAGAGTACCGTTGGAGTGACGGAAACCCATCTTCAAGAGATGTAAAGTTTTCTATATATGATTCCGCTATGAACATAGGATCAAATACGGGTAGAAATCTTCGAGGAATACCCAAGACTGGAAATCATATTAGAGTGGGTGATAGATTTAGTGGTGGTGGTAGTATTTCTACTGGACCATGTTCAACTGCTGAATATTCATTAGATGCTGGAGCGGTGGGTGATGTAACGAAAGAATATTATACATGTTTATGCACTATAGAACATCTTGATCCGAATGATGTAAGTTATGATGCAACTAAACCACTGACAAAGTTTGATTCACTTGATATTACAACACTAGGATCATCCTTTGGTCGTGATGGTGATATTAACCTTAGACAGAAATATGTTAGTAATCCAACAATGCCAGGATTGTGTGACTTCAAGCATGGTCGCACTCCCCGAATGGTCGTGAAGTTAATAAAAAATGAAGTAAACACTGCTGATGAAGCACCCCAAAATCATTTTGAAGAGGGTAACTATATATTTCTACCATTTAACAATCCAGAAACTGGACTGCCTAGTAGTTATATGGGACGACCTCAAGCAATATATGATTCCATTGTCAGAGAAGACAATATTAATCCTAGTTACACCATGTATGAATTAATAGCGGGAAGTGATTATCCTAACATCGGGTCCGATGGAAATTGGTCAACGGTCATTGAAAATGATATTCTCGATCCGCTTATAGCCCCGTCAACATTACCAGAGTTTGAAAGTTGCTGTCTTCCTGATGGAAGTTGTAGTAGTGAATTAGAATATGCGAGATGTATTGATCAAGGTGGAACACCTCGTAATGTTTCGTGTGATGTTCCTTGTGAAAACAGTCAAATAAGTGAAACAGGTTCATGCTGCTATAAAGATCCAGACACAGGTAGATCAACATCGTCAGACAATATTACTCGACAAACCTGTAGGAGATTGAAGGGGTCATTTAGTTCTACTAAATCTGCGACCGCAAGAGTAAATCTTCGTGAGAGTGGATGTTGTGAATCTTGTGACTCATTAAATGCTCCTAGTTCTTCACACAATCTTACTGGTGGTAGATTTAGATCAAGAGCGAATTCATCACAAACTGATATTCGTGTTAACAATATAACTTCGTTTGATAAAGCAGAAAACGATGCTTTGAAACAAGAACTTGAAAATTCATTCAAGAGTTGCACGTTACCAGATGCATATAAAGTATCAGCAGAGAGATATGTCAACTTGATTATGAATTATGAATATGAAAAAGACCTTGCTTGCACAAACGCAAAAGTCCAAGGTATGGATTTAAGTCTTGTTTCATACTTTAATTGTAAATGTAATCTTCTTGACGAATTAGTGAACAACATGAAAAACACGTTCAAAACGAACGTGTGTGAAACAAATGATAATGAAACTGATCCGCTAAAAACAAGACTATCTGTAAAAATGCAAGAAATATTAGATGCAAACAGACAGTTTGAAAATAATTGTCTAAGCATAATTGAAAGTAACACTGGTGCAGTCTCTACCTTTGAGAAGGCGAAAGGTTGTTGTTGTAGATATGCGAAGGATGGATATCAGTTAGGTAATACACAATACGAGGAAAATGATCTGGTTGGTTGTTCTCATATCTCTAAATTTGAGTGTGATAAATTCGTAAACTTCAATACGAAGTGGACTCGATGTTTGAGTGAGTGTCGAGATGGTTGTTCATCTCCTGACAATCCTGCTCAGTGTTCAAGATGTTCGGATACATTTGAAGGAGAGGCTAGAATCCGTCCAGCGTCATCCGCCCCAGCAGCACCGACACAGCAGAGTTCTACTCCTACATCTACACCTCAAACCACAACTTCTACACAAACTTCACAAACTTATTCAAGTCCTCCCCCAAGTGGTGGTGGATATTGATAAATAAGTAGAGGTATATATGGTTCAAGGTGCATCATTTTCTACTAGTGCTATTCGGTCATACACAGGGGACACTGGACCCACTGGTAATGCTTTAATAGGCGCAACAGGAGCGACTGGTGCGACGGGTGCTGCACCATCATCATTGTTTGCACCAACGGGACCAACAGGAACAACAGGTGGATTATTCCTATCTACAATTTTTGAAGACGGAAGATATAAACTTTTATACACCACTTCTACTGGTGGAACCATAACAGTTATACCTCAAGATAGATTTGATCGTTATGGTTTGACTGGTATTGACGGTCCCGTGACGGGAACTTTTGCAACTTTTGGAAACTTCTTGTTTGCTGGTGGCGCAACTGTTTTAGCAAATGTTCAAAATGGAACTTTAATCCTACCAGGCTCTGAGCAATATTCCACTTCGGGAGTTAGTGGATCTACTTTAGAGTTTCGTAAAATAGGTGTTGCAGGTGACTTAGTATTTTATACCGATGAAGCACAAAAAATTGGTACAGGTGCAACTTACTATATTTTAGGTATATCTGGTCCAAATGCATTAAATGACTTCGGATCTATTGAAGCACAATCCATCGGTGAAATCGCTATTCTAAGAGGACCAAGTGCAGCAGTTGATGGACACGGACTCACGTTTACCGAAAACACAACAACAATTCCGCCTGGTTTAGCATCTGGTGGAACAACATGGGGAACACTTCACACAAACATGCTTGTGTCGAGTAATCATTACAATGTAGTTGGTAGTGTTGATACGGGAGTGTTAACTGATCCATTCTTTTTGAATAATGATAAAGCGAACACTCACTTAATTTACGCACCTTTCGATTTGCGTGGAATATCATTCTCCTCACACAGTCCTAAAAAACCAGTTAGCACAGTTCCGTCTTGGGTCTATGAATCAACTGGCGAAACTGGAGTCACCGCTGATCACGGAGAAATGCATACTGCTACATTATTGATCAATATAAAAAACTCTCCTAGAGATGTAAACTTTAGTAATCGTTTTTACTTTGATCCTGACAATAATACTTTATCTGCTGGTGTGAACATTGTAAACTGTCTTAGTTTTGATGAAGGGTATAGTTGGTTCTGCACCGTTACAGGAAAATATTATAGATTAAATGATACTGGAGATGATGTAACTCTCTACGGAGCATGCTGCAACAGTGTTGAGGGAACACCAAAATATCTCGACTGTAATGATTTTGTAACGAAACAAGAGTGTGATGATAAAGCAGATCAAGGTTATGAATTTTATCTTGACACAACTTGCTCAGATTCGCCTTGTAACATAGGTTTTGAAATTGGTTCATGCTGCGTAAACAAAGACTCACAGGGAGAGACAAATTGTCTCGATACAGGTAACATGCCTGGTGGTATTGTTTTAACAAGAGAGTTGTGTGAAAAGTATGGGGGAAACTTTAGACCACTAACACCATGTGGACCAGATTTCCCATGTGGTAATCCATGTAACGAAGATTTCGGTGAGAGAGGTGCCTGCTGTGAATTTGATTCTCTTGGTCAGTATGTAGCATGTTATGACGATTTCGGAATCGAGGAGTGTATTGCTAAAGGTGAGTCTATTGATGGGTATACTTCTTTCAATGGAGATGGTACATTCTGTGCCACAACAGATTGTTGTGCAGGAGAAGCACAATTTGGTGCGTGTTGTGGAGTCGATGGAAATTGTTCTCGCACGACTGCGAAAACATGTGCTGAACTCGAAGGTTTTTATCAGGGTAACGGGACTGTTTGTGAAAATGTTGTTTGTACATGTGATCCTACGGATCCACCTCCAGGCGGAGGAGGCGGAGGTCCAGATGGACCTGAACCACCTGCTTTGGGTGCGTGTTGCGGTTTGAATGGAAATTGTGTTGAACAAGTTTATGAAACTGATTGTCCGTCTGGGTTTGTACATTATCCAGGCTTAAATTGTGCAAGTGCATGTCCTGAGTTACCACCACCTCCTCCACCATTAGGTAAGTGCTGTAAAGGAGTAAGCACTTGTAATAAGTGTTCTAGTTACTTCTTTGAATGTAACGATACCGCTTATGATCCTCAAAGTAAATGGTTGATTGGTACAGATGATGATGGTGCGAAGTTTGGTGGATTCCCATTCTGTGAGTGTAATGATAACGGAGGTCTAGGAATTGATGAAGCATCGTGTTACACCTTATTTGGTTCAGATGCAATTTGGACACAAAGAAATAATCCCTCAAACTATGGTCCATTAGAACCGAATGAAAGATGCAAAGTCACTGATGTTGGAACTGCTTTTCCGTTTGTGCATTGTGGAGATTTTGAGAGTAATATAGGTAAATGTTGTACTGGAAAAACTGACGATGTACTCGGTTGTGAGTGTCACAGTTGTTATTCACAGTCTGAATGTGCTAATGAATTATTAGCCGAAGGTATTTGTCCTCCAGACGGGTCTGAATGTGATATATTGGGTTGGGTTGAATATTTTAAACAAAATCCAGGCGACTACTATACTCCATCTACACCATATGGAAATACTCAAAAATCTTGTGGTGGTTGTGATGACCCTCCAGGCGCGCAAGGACAGTCTACTAATTGTGTTGCTTGCGGTAGTTCTGTGCCAGGTGGTGGAGGTGACGGGACTGGTGGTGACTGTGGTTGTTCACAGCCTGGTCCAAAGGTAGGATGTGTTTGTTATGATAGAACCCTCATTGAATTTTGTGATGATCAAAGTGAGCGATACTTGTACACGTTTGAGACAACTTGCTGTCAAGATCCGTCTAGCGGAACGTGTAATGGTGATAATTGTGTAGCAATCGATGGATGTGTCGGAAACGGAAATCAATGCGGACAACAAGCAGATGTTGTAATACAAGGATTCATAAACACTTTTGATTTGAGTGGACCTCCCTACATTACAGCCTGTCCTGAAGATATTATTGGTGGTGGAGACTTTGATGATTGATGGCACGGCAGATTGATAAATAGATAAAGGTAATACAAATGAAGTACGATAGTTCTAACCACATATTACACTACAATCTTCGAAGATCAGGCAGAGTCTATGGTTCTTGTGTAACTTATCCTACACATGAATCTTGTAGTAGACTTGGAGAGGTTTCCTGCAATCTAACCACCGAAGAAGAATGCAATAACTTAAAATCAAATTTAGACAACATCAACTCAGGGTTTGAGGTTTATTTTGAGCGTGATCGTGCTTGTGGAAATACACGAAGGACTAGACCAGAAATTCTTTCTGGACAGAACCCACCTATCTTAACACCACTAGAACCACTGTATGGAAGATTTGATCCTAGTATTAACTTTATGAACAATGGTGGTCCGTGCTTTGATTATGATGGAAACGAACGATACGAAAATGGTCAGTCAGTTTGTTTCGTAAATGATGAACCACTGCCTAACTTTAAAAGAATTGAATACTCGTGTGAGTCAGGACAATACACAAAAGGTGATCGAAATTCGATTAAGTTTTTTAAGAGTAATGATGTAGATGAGTATCCTTATGAATATTGCTTAGGTTGTGAAAGAAATGTAAATTACTCTAGGTCAGTAGACTCACTAAGCGGACCTAACTCAACACTAAAAAGATATACACCTCCGTTTGGAACAGTAGAGTGTGCATTCTATCCGACAGATTTCACGACTGGTACACCTCCTTTACCGTTTTTTCTTGGATGTCATAATCAACATTATCCTCCGAATAGAAATAAAAGAGTCAAATGTTTACTCCCATGCAGTGAAAGTATAAGTGGCGTAAATTCAAATGGTGATCTTTGCGAGACTGAAGATACACCAATGAACTGTTTAGAAAAAGGTGGTATTCCAACCTTCGAACCTCCCTACATTACTACAGAACAACCACCTGAACTTAGAAAGGCTAACTTTAAATCATGTATGGATTGTACAAAAGAGAGTTATCCTTACAAACCACGATGTGTGCATGATAGAGTTAAGAAAGAAATAAAATGTGATAGAGCAGCGGGTCAACTTGCATGTGCCGCACGCTTTGGTTGTGGGACACCTTTTTGCGTGAACACTCCGTGTGATCTCCCTTTGTTTGGATATACTGGACCAACTGCAAGTCCACCACCACTTGGTGATGCTAATTGGCCTTATGAAACTCACAATTGTCCCAGAGGAGAAGATGGTTCAGATAATATTCCGCTATTCATGGAAAGTGCTTGTAAATACCTACGAGATAATTGTCCCTCATGTTACAGAACAAGTTTGTGCGATTATGTATTGAATACACTAATCGACAACTTACCAGATGGATACACTGAACCACCATTCCCCAGAGCCCCCATTGACTGCGATAGTGGACCACCACAACCCGATGGTCCTATTTTCGCAGCAATAAATCCGAATCTCCCAAGATCATACACTACGCTTGGTGGTAGAGGGTATCTCGGTCAAACTTCAATGTATCCTATAAGCAACAAATCTACATCAGGTATGATTTGCTCAAATAATAACTGTGAGTTTATTAGAGACATAAAGAAATATATTGCTAAGAATGGCAAGATTGAAAATACTTTACACGTTTACACTCCTGATATATTTAATAAGTTACGAATGGGTAATGTAAATTTCAAATCTATTGGAGAAGCGAAGCGACACTTCATAGAAATGTATGAGGTTGGTGGTCATGGTATTAATAGACCACTAAGTATAGATGAAATGTATGAAGCCCATAATGGTTCATCTATGAATTTGCGTAAGAGTGATCTTATTCAAATGATGATCACATATGAGATTGAAAAATCTCATGCTCAAATCCAATTTGACACAAAGTCTGGAACAATATCAAACTATTGTGCTTGTGAGTTATTGCGTGGTCTTCCGCTGAAGAGTGTCAATATCGAGTTCCCGTTCTCTACAAGTCCAATATCAAATAGCAGTACCCTAAAGGTAAATGTAATTCGTGGTGTGGAACGTATTGTCGCAAGAACACTAAACGGAGTCGTCACAACAAATTCTAATACTTCATCTTTGAGACAGATTTTAAATAAAAATAAAAACCTTGATGCTACCTATCGTTATGTAAATCGCAGGGATAGTATCGTAACTACAGATGAGATAGGAAACTGCTTCTTACCAAATGGAGATGTAATTACAACGACACAGAGAAACTGTATTACACTTGGTGGTTCACTCCCAGAAAATTTAGATGAGTTCTATAGATTAAATCAGAAAGTTAGATTAAAAAATAAATTTTATGGATATCAGTCTAGAGAGCGACCCTTAAACTTTAATCAAGTTTTTGATATCGACTATAATCCAAACATATTTACAAATCTCTTTGATTCTGATCCCAATAAAGATTATGGACTGTGTTCTCGATCAAACGAAACCTTTGAGACATGCGTGCAGTGTGTTGAAAGAAGTCACACAAACATGTGTGAAGAATCAAAAGGTAAACATGAATGTTGGAAGAAATTCAAAGGTAATGTGCAAACGCCAGGTGTTCAAAGAACACCCGAATATAAGAGTCCATACTGTGGAGATATGCGATACTTTTGTAAAGACCTAACACCATTCTCCGTTTGTGGTCAAGGTGTAAGTGGTGATGAAATTCCTAGATATCGAAGTGCTACTGAAAACTCTGATACGAATGATATCAACACACAACAATTACCACCACAATTTTACGAGCCTGGTTTACCAGATGGTAAATATAATTATATCAATGCGTGTTGTCCTGAATCTTGTAGCGATTGTATATTCAAAGCGATCAGAGCAGCGGAGTCAGGAGATCATACAAATCCTAATGCGCCTGGAATATACGATGCAGATGGAGAGTATAGTCAGAACATACTAGGTTGTAACGCTGTAAATAAATGTGATGGTCCATCAAGTTGCTGTGATGATGGTAAACCCGCGAAGGGAAATACAGAAGAAAAATGTTGGTCTTGTGGTCCATATCAAATCAAGAAGAGATACTTCGATGAGGCGGGTGAAAAATATAAGAACCAACATCCCGCTTGTAGGGCGCTTCGTAATAAAGATTGGAAAAAAGAGTTATGTAAAAAGTGTGAGGGAACTGATCAAGAAATCGAAAGTTGCTGTAAGAGAAAGCATGATTTAAGCAGATTGATTATTCGATGTTACATGCGAAGATATACTCGTAATGGAGATTGTCAAAAAGGTAATTGTCCTTGTCAAATCATTAATAGCGATGGTAAGCAATTTACCTGTGAGGATATCGTTAGATTTCATAATGGTGGAGCAGGTAAACGTGTGGGAGTTCCATGCGCCCAAAATAGAAATGCTACTGCACCTTACTGGGAGAAAATTAAAAAGGCTCTCTGTGCTTTAGGTGGATCTTGTAAACGTTGTATCAACTTTGATTACAGTGATTGTAATGATATTAAAACTTTGGAATATAACTGTTTGTTTGATGACGATCCATCAAGACGAGGGACGCAAGGAAGAGTTCGAGGAGCGAAATTATTATCCGATACGAACACCGTTCCATCTGACGTAAAACTCAAGGGTAACGTTGGACCGTTTAGTTATCAAGGAACCGACACTAAGACAGGTGTGTTTGGTTACTATTACCCATTATACCTAACTCCAGAGGCTGCAAGAAAAGCAAACCCCAACGCTTTGAATAATAATTATTATCATACTCATTCATTTACTGAGTTACCTAATTATACATTCTACATGCCGAATAACGCAAACAACCACGGAGTTTTATCAAATGGTGGGTTTACAGAATTCAAAGATATTCGTCAAAGAATACCAACATTTTTCTTGAAAAATACACCTGACTCTTTGTATGTTCCATACAAAGACGACTCTGTTACAATTGAGTCTATAGTTAGGGGAACAGTTTTTAGCGACGAGGTGACTGCAAAACAATCTAATCTGAGTTCTTGTTCAAATACAACGGAAACATATCAAAAATGTTTAGAGTGTGTTGATGCAAGTCCGTTTATTAGTGAGTGTGCAAGTGCTATAAAGAGAACACGATGTTTTTACAAGTACAATAAAGGTACTGCACCATCATGCAATCAAGTCCTTCAACACTGTAAGAAGATTAATGAATCTGCTATAGAGGGTAACTGTATTCCAGGCTGGAATCCTAATAGATATAGTACGACCTAAATAATACAGAGGTTTTATTATGAATAAGAAAAGTGTTGTGATTGTAGGAAAAGGTACAAGTGTTTTAAAATCTACAGAAAAATACATGAGTCAATTTGATGAAATTGCTTTTTGTAACTTTCCACCAATCACTGGGTATGAAAAATACATTGGATCAAAATGCGACTGGATGTTTGCAAATATGTGGGATCCTAATCTGTATGAAGATGATGTTTTCGAAAAGTTAAATTTGAAACATCTTGTTAACACTCATCCAAAACCGAAAGACGATTGTATTTCATTAACTCAAAAATATGGTGGGACTTATGTTTCTGATTACGGACAAAAAAACATACCACTTTTTAAAAACAACTTTGGGTTTGATCCGTCAACAGGAATCCAAGCCTATTACTATTTTGTTCAACATGAAGAATATGATACAATTGGATTAGTTGGATTTGATAATTTCAAAGTTGGTGAAAAGGCTTACTATTATTCTGTCGATGAAGTGCAACATTCTTTACGTTATCTCTATAGTGATGGAGATACCGCTTATACTAAAGATGGAATACGCAAAGAGGAGTCGAAACATGGGACCACTAAAAATGTAGATAAATATATTAGTGACATGGGTAAATTGTTTAACGTGAAAATAAAAAGACCATAGGATAAATTATGATTACAGATATTCGACAAAACATTTTAAGTACATTGGGTTCATCCGAGGAATATCTTATCGATAGATATCCAGTAAATTATTTTAACTCTTATATTGATATTGGTGCGAGAGGAACTGTAAGTCCAAATCATGTAAATCACATTGGAACAAATAATCCTGAAACACAATGCATCGCATACGAGCCTGATATTCCGTACATTTCAGAACTTGAGAGTAAGACTCAAGATTTAGATAATGTGCATTGTAATCGAGAAGGATATGGATTAGGAGAGATTGTAATTCCAGACGGATCGTGTGCATCAGTGACACTCTCTGACATCGTTGAAAAATATAAAATCGATACAGATTCAAACTGGTCAATAAAGTTTGATTGTGAAGGTTGTGAATATTTTCTCTTTGAGAATGAAGAGGACGTTGACTTGTTGAAGAAAGCAAATCACATAGCGATTGAGTTTCATAGCACTGAACATCCTGTAGGTAATTTCTTTACTAGACAAAACTCATTACCAAATAACTTTTCTAATAACGAAAACTGGATGAAAGAAAATTTTTCAAACACTCATAACATATTTTTGACTAGCAAAGAGTCAGGTTTAAGAACATATGTTTTAATCACCGATCAGATCATAGGGGAAAAGAAAAATCTATTTTGGGATGGAATCATATAATGAAGCATAAAGTTGTTGCTTGCATACCCACAAAAAATACTGGTTGGTTATTGAAGGACTCACTACACACACTAAGTCAATACTGTGATAAAATTATTATTAGTGATGATCAAAGCACTGACGATACGGAAGATATTTGTGCATCTTTTGATAAAGTAGAATACTATAAACGACCCCATCGTGAAAACGGTGATAGACAAGGTGCTTTACAAAGACAAGAATTATTAGATCGTGCTTATGAACACGATCCCGATTATTTCTTTTTTCTAGATGCTGATGAAGTTCCATCACCTGACATCATTGATTGGATTGATTCTCTTTCATCACGATACGAAGAAAAAACAAATCTCTGGACATTTCCGTGGGTGCATTTATGGAAAGATGAAAATCATTATCGAGTTGACTCGTATACTGCAAAGAATGGAGCGAACATACAATGGGATCCATTTGTAACGTCATATCGTAAAGGCTTCTTCGTTCGCAACATACCAGACTTCAAACTCAAGTACGATATTACTCAACATAGAGTTAGACCATCAAACCAACCAGTGAATGTACCTAAACCTTGGATTGATGTAAAGGATTCTCCTGTAATTGTACATTACGGAAAAATAAGTGAGTATTGGAATACAGAACAAAATTGGAAGGATCGTGCTGAGTGGGATAAATATGAAAAGGGAGCAGATCCTAATAACACTATGAGTCATCATAGAATCTCGAATTCAGAAGAAACTTTAATACTAAAAGAGGTGAATAGAAAATGGTTTTGGACATGAAAGAAACTCTACAACATTTACAAGAATACGGTTATGTTGTTTTACACAATTATTGGTCGAAGGAAGTATGCGAGGATGCGATAAATGAATTGAAAACATTACCCAAGATGGCTTTTGAAAGCGGACAGGGTGGTGACTTACGTTGTCAACACTCGAATCGTTACTCAAAAAGTGCAAATAATTTTCTGAACGACTCCTTCATTCAAAGTATTGCAAATGAATATAGCACATGCAGTCGAGCAGATAGAGTCGTAGGTGGGATCGTATCTTACCAAGATGGGGTTGTTACTGATTCTGGTGGTGGATGGCACGTTG
>CEOE01004409.1_pt1 | contig 23718 bp, 23 predicted proteins | sample 530211 | NCBI WGS metagenome assembly CEOE01 (sample SAMEA2619779, study PRJEB7988) | marine metagenome | isolation source: saline water (ENVO:00002010), including
AAGGGCAAGCGCTACAACCGGGAAACGCTTGAGATCACCTACAAGGAAAAATCCATCGCCGACGTGCTCGCCCTGACGGTTGAGGAAGGCGTGGAGTTCTTCATGGCGGTGCCGTCAATCCGTGACAAGCTTGTGACGCTGGAGCAGGTCGGGCTTGGATATGTCCAGATCGGCCAGGCGGCAACGACTCTTTCCGGCGGTGAAGCTCAACGGGTGAAGCTTTCCAAGGAACTGTCACGCCGGGCAACGGGCAAGACGCTCTATATCCTCGACGAACCCACGACCGGGCTGCATTTCGAGGATATCCGCAAGCTGATGGAAGTGCTCCATACGCTCGTGGACCAGGGCAATACGGTGATTGTCATCGAGCATAACCTCGAGGTCATCAAAACCGCCGACTGGATCGTCGATCTTGGTCCCGAGGGTGGTTCCGGCGGCGGCAGGATCATCGCCGAAGGCACGCCCGAGACCGTTGCCGAGACGGCAGGCAGTTACACGGGCAAGTATCTTGCGCCTTATCTGGCTGCTTCCAGTGCAAAGAAGTCGGCCTGAAGGCACGCCCTCGGAGTGGGTCCAGTCCGCGTCGCATGTCTCAGACAATCTTGAAAACTGGTCCAAAAACACTGAGCGCCGGGGCCACACCGGGCCCGTCAACATAGTCGGAATGAACTTTGCGTGCCGTGGTTGCCGTGTCGAGGTCAGGCGCATCGAATACGAACGTCCGTTTCTGACCACCATTATTCTTCACGACGAAATTACTCAGCTCCTCGACCAGGGAGGGGCTGATTCCTTCTGTATCTCCAATGCTGCAACCTGTTCCGATCAGCCCCGCCCCCTCCAATTGTCCCGCACGGGCAAATGTTCGAGAGAACGTTCCGACGAACCCGGCGCAAAATGGTGAGATATAGGCGAAAGTATTGTGCAAAACGGTCTGAGGAACATCATCCTCCAACCCTCTGATCAAAAGAAAAAGTCGGCGCTCTGCCCATTCCGGGAGCAGCTTGAGTTCGGACAAGATGGCTTCCCTGAATTGCTTGTTGGTCAGGGAACTCATGTGCAGGGGCAACAACAGCAACGGCTTTGCCTTTGGCGCATCCTTCATCATGGCCTGAGCCAATTGAAGTGACGCAACATCCATCGCGCATTCAAGCGCGCCAGTTTCGCTTCCCGCCTCCGGCATCGTGCCGTCCGGTATCGACAACTCAGCGCGATACATTGAAACCAGACGCTTGCGGATGTTCGTGACCGGCCAATAGACCAGTTTGATTGCCTCCCGGACCTGCTCGAACACCTCTGTCTCTTCCGCCTGCTTTTCTTGCCGTGTTTCTTCCACTGTCTCGGCCAGCGCCTTGACGTCCGTCAGCTTCTCCGGCTCGTCGCGGGGGATCTCGAAGACCATGGATTTGACCGTGACGCCGTGAAACCCGCTATCCGCACTGCTGCCATGCAGGCGCCGGTTCACCTCTTTGGCAATTTGCTGTGCCTTCTTGTTTGCCGTTTCCTTGTCGCCCTGTCCGAACAACACGATGAACTGCTCTTCGTTGGCGAGCACATAAACATCGTTCGGAGTTATGACCTGCTTGATGATGGTTTCTGTCAGCAGATGAACCTTGCCGCGGACCTTGCCCCAGCTCGGGCCGAATTTTTCCTTGAGGCTCTCCAGTCCGAGCATCTCGACATTGCCCGCCATCAGGGCATCGGCCGCCATCGCGTTCGTGCGGCAAAAATCGATCATGGAGGATTTGAAACCGTCCTTGTCGGCCGGGTCCAATTTCTGGCGATCGAAACTCTCGAAATAGCCTGTGTTGCTCATCTGATCTTTAGCCGGTTTTCCGCAAGTCGCTAAGGCTTTGCATCGTATGGGCAATATGATGCAGAAAAGTAATAAAAACAGGGTTAACGCAGCTGCCTCTCAGCTGTGCCGCGTTGATGTTGGCGCTTTTAAGGTCTATCTGTCTGCCAATAGCCACCTGCAGCCAGAATATTGGAAGTTCCATGGATAACATGCGCCCGGTTCACGTCATCGGCGGCGGTCTTGCCGGATCCGAATCGGCCTGGCAGCTGGCCGAGGCCGGAGTACCCGTCGTGCTGCATGAAATGCGGCCGGATCGCTCGACCGAAGCGCATCAGACGGACGGGCTGGCCGAACTTGTCTGCTCCAATTCCTTCCGCTCGGACGATGCGGAAGGCAACGCCGTAGGCGTTCTGCATGAAGAGATGCGCCGGGTCGGCTCCGTGATCATGACGGCGGCGGACACCCATAAAGTGCCTGCCGGATCTGCCCTCGCAGTTGACCGGGACCATTTCTCGGCGGCGGTTCAGGAAGCGCTCACCGGACATCCAATGATCACGGTCGAACGTGGCGAGATTGAAGGATTGCCGCCCGAGGACTGGGATTCCGTTATCGTTGCGACGGGCCCGCTTACATCGCCGGCACTTTCCGAGGCCGTGGCGCAACTGACCGGACAGGACTCCCTCGCCTTTTTCGATGCGATCGCGCCGATCGTGCACAAGGAAAGTATCGATTTCGACAAAGCCTGGTTCCAGTCCCGCTACGACAAGGTCGGCCCAGGCGGAGACGGCAAGGACTATATTAATTGTCCGATGGACGAAGCCCAGTATGAGGCCTTCATCCAGGCCCTGCTCGATGCGGAGAAAATGGAATTCCGCGAATGGGAGAAAGACACCCCCTACTTCGAAGGCTGCATGCCCATTGAGGTCATGGCGGAGCGTGGATCCGAGACCCTGAGGTTCGGCCCGATGAAGCCGGTTGGCCTGACCGATCCGCGCACAGGAACAAGGGCGCATGCCGTGGTCCAGCTGCGTCAGGATAACGCTCTTGGCACGCTCTACAACATGGTCGGCTTCCAGACCAAGATGAAGTATGGCCCGCAAACCGAAGTCTTCCGAAGCATTCCGGGACTGGAAAAGGCGGAATTTGCCCGACTCGGCGGCATTCACCGCAATACCTTCATCAATTCACCGCTGCTGCTGGACGACACGCTGCGTATGAAAGCCATGCCCCGCCTGCGCTTTGCCGGGCAGATCACGGGTGTCGAAGGCTATATCGAAAGCGCCGCCATTGGCATGATGGCCGGTCGTTTTGCTGCCGCCGAGCGCCTGGATAAGGCGATATCCCTGCCGCCGCGGACCACGGCACTGGGTGCTCTGCTCGCGCACATCACCGGCGATGCCGATATCGAGACCTTCCAGCCGATGAATGTGAATTTCGGACTGTTCCCGACAATCGGGCCGGAAATCACCCCGAATGGCAAGAAACGGAAACTGAAAGGCCGTGACCGCAAGGCAGCCATGGCCGGCCGTGCCCTGCGCGATATCGATGAATGGCTGTCGGGCAACAAGACTGCCGCTGCTGAGTAGTTCAATAGCGCCGGGTCAGCCGCGCCAGCCAGAAGCGCCAGACATCAAGCGGGTCGTGGTCAGCGAATTCAGGTCTGAATGGATCATAGTCCAGCTTTGCCAGCAGCCTGATTCGTGCGCGGGCCTGGCGGGCCGGTAGCAGCAAGGGCGCACTGCTTGGGCGCTTACCTGTGCGCGACAACCCTCGCTCGATGAGGCTTTGCGCATACTCCGCCATCTCTTTCACCGCCTTGCGGCCCCCCTCGTCCGCCTTCAGTTCCGCAAACTGGCGACTTTCCCCGCCATGCTCTTCAAGAACAGTGCGTGGCAGGAACGGGCGCCGGACTGCTTCATCGAAAGCGGCCGCGCGCAGTTTCCCGACCAGGGCATGACCGGCGGCAATATCGGCAAGACCCTCCAGATCCGCATTTCCGCCGGTGGCCAATATTTGCGCCAGTAGCGTAACCAGAGGCAGCGTGGTCGCCCGGAGGTAGGATTCGGTTTCCGCCAGATTATCCATCGGGCGATCTTCGAGATCCCGTTCCCGGGCGTTGATCAACGCGTCGAATGGCTCACGCGGCAACCCGTAGGCTGCGATGCAGGCGGCAAGCGGGCCGATCACCTCATGCTCGCGCGGTGTGCCCGCATAGATCCCCTCGATACTATCACGCCACCATTGCAGCCTGATCGCGCCGATCATGGACTCGCTTACACTTTCACGAGTCTTCGCCACCTCGTGATTGAAGGCGAAAACCGTGAAGACCGCTTCACGATGCCGCGCAGGCGCAAAGAGCGCAAAACGAAAACGATCCAAATCATGCCGGCGAACCAGTGCGGCCGGCGCCGAGAGCGCGGGAGGTTGAGTGGTCATGATGGGGCTTGTGAGGGTAACAGCTTTTTACGGAGCGTTTGCTCAAGAGCCGGCGCCTCGGCCATCCCTCCGAAATAGTCCGCTGAAAAACGGTCGAAGAGGGTCTCGTAAATTCCAATCAGTCCGGACAGAGCCAATTGCTCGCGCCGCCCGATGAGCGGTTTCAGAATCTTTAAGGCACCGCGCCCGGCTTCCAGATGAGAGGATGCTCTCTGCCGGAGATCCGCAGCCAGAGAGCCCACGCGTGGATCGTGCGATCGAATCGCGTCCGTGAGCCCGGCCTTTTGCAAGCCGGCAAGTTCGATCAGAGAATCAGGAACAGTCACCAGCCGCTCCGACCGTTCTGCGTCCTTGGCCAGGTCGCGGAGGATGTGGACCAGATAGCAGAAAATGCCGAGGTCAGCCGCGTAGTGCACCGGCGGCTCCGGCAAATTCCAGGAAAAACCTCGCTCCGCTGGCTTCGCGCCGAGCAGATAAATGAAAATCGTCGCCGGAGCCACGGTGGCACCCGCTGCATAGCCGAGAAAATCACCCCAGTCCGGCATCGGTTGTTCGCGCACATCGCGCCGCATGGCACCGGCGAGCCCAGTCCAGGGTGTCTCGCCGAGGTCGGAACAATGCGCCGTCGCCTGCAACGCACGATAAACCTGTGCTGGAAGCGGCCCCTCTTCCCTCTCACCGAGACATTGGCTCTGCCAATTGTCGATATCGGCCAGCATGGCGTCCCGCTCAAGCTCACGCTCCTTTATCGGGCGGCAAAGGAAATCATCGTCGACGGCATCGTCGATCAGGCGCATGGCGGCGTATGTCGCGAAGAAAAAATCCTGCCGTGGGCCTGGGAGAAGACGCGCTGCATGCAGAAGGTTCGCGTTGGCCCGCCCGGCGATCTCGCGGCAGAACGCGAAATCCTCAGTCAGAGTTGGGTTGTTGCCTGAAGAATCAGTCAACGGGCAGCAGCGCGGCGGCGACACGGCGCCCTTCAGCCAGCAAGACATTGTAGGTCCGGCAGGCAGCGCCGGTATCCATGATATCCACCACCGGTCCCTTTTCCCGGACCTCCGCGCGGATGGAAGGCAGAATAAACTCTGTACGAGCGCCGGTGCCGAGCAACAGAATCTCGGGAACCGTTTGCCGGTCCGTCACCGGCGCGAGAGTCGCTGCAGTCAGATCTTCGACGCTGGCTTGCTGCCAGATCTGTGTTTCGTCGGGGAAAACAAAAACGGCGCCCTGATAGCGGACGCCGGTGATCCGGAACGCCCCGTCGCCATAGGCCTCGATAAGCTGAAGGCCTTCAGGAATCAGGGGCGTTACATCCATTGGATCAGTCCTTTTTGTCGGCAGCTCCCTGCCGCTCATATTCCGGCATCTGGACCGGGGAGTCCGCATCCTCGTCCTCGTCGCCCCGGCGCGGCTGCATGTAAAGCAACAGTGGCACGGCAATGAAGATCGACGAGTACGTCCCGATAATAACACCCCAGATCATCGCCAGCGCGAAGTCGGCCAGTACCGCTCCGCCAAAGAAGTAGATCGCCAGCAGCGCAAGCAAGGTGGTGACCGAGGTCATCGTCGTGCGCGAGAGGGTTTCGTTGATCGAAAGATTGAACAGATCCGCGAACGTCATCTTCTTGTACTTGCGGAAATTCTCCCGCACGCGATCGAACACAACCACCGTGTCATTGATCGAGTATCCGGCAATGGTCAGGATGGCCGCGACCGTTGGCAGGTTGAACTCGTGTCCGTTGAGAGCAAAGAGCCCGAGGGTCGATAATACGTCATGGCTGAGCGCGATCAAGGCGCAGACACCGAACTGCCACTCGAAACGGAACCAGATATAAATCAGGATGGCCGAGAGAGCACAGATAACCGCTATCAAGCCAGCTTCCTTCAGCTCCTCGCCGACCGTCGGGCCGACAAACTCGGTGCGGCGGTATTCGACGCCCTCACCCATGGCCTGCTTCACTTTTTCGACGGCGGTAAGTTGTTCGGCTTCCGATCCGTCCTGTCGCTGGATACGGATCAGGACATCATCCTCGGCCCCGAACTCCTGGATGCTTACATCGCCAAGATCCAGACTGCCGAGCGCATTCCGGATGGACTGAATGTCGGCCGGACCGTCGGTCTTCACCTCCATCAGGATACCGCCGCGGAAGTCGATGCCGAAATTAAGCCCGTTGACGACCAGGCCGCCAAGACTGATCAGCATCAGCACAACAGAGAAAGCAAAGGCTTTATAGCGGTTGGGAACGAACGGCAGTTTGGTGCCGTGGGGAACGATGCGAAGTGGTCTGAACATCTGTCTTTTCCCTCAGATCGGCAATTCGCTCGGCCGGCTACGCCGCATCCAGAGCACAATGAAAAGGCGGCTGACCAGCGTCGCCGTGAAGAGCGACGTCAGAATGCCGATGCCCAGCGTCACGGCGAAACCCTTCACCGGTCCCGACCCCATGAAATAAAGGAACAAGGCCGCGAACAGGGTCGTCAGGTTCGCATCGACGATGGTCCGGAAAGCACGCTGATAGCCCGCCTCGATGGCGGCCATCGGAGTCCGGCCGTTCCGGACCTCCTCACGGATACGCTCGAAAATCAGCACGTTTGCATCCACGGCCATGCCAACCGTCAGGACAATACCCGCGATACCCGGAAGGGTCAGTGTTGCCTGCAGGCTGGAAAGCACGGCCACGATGAGCGCCATGTTGAAGAACAGAGCGACGTTCGCCAGCAGGCCGAAAAATCCGTAGGCGACGATCATGAAGACAATCACCAGCAGCATGCCAATGACACTGGCAAACTTGCCGGCGGCGATGGAATCGGCACCAAGTCCCGGCCCAACAGTGCGCTCTTCAAGCACTTGCAGAGGCGCCGGAAGCGCACCGGCACGCAGCAGCAGCGAGAGATCCTGGACTTCCTGCACGGTGAAGCTGCCGGAAATGATGCCGGAGCCGCCAAGAATGGCGGTCTGGATCACCGGCGCGCTGATCACCTTGCCGTCCAGCACGATGGCAAAGGGACGTCCGACATTCTCGGTCGTTGCCTTGCCGAAGCGACGGCCGCCGACTGTGTCGAAGCGGAAACTGACGACAGGCTGTCCGTCCTGGAAGCTCGGCTGGGCATCGACGAGGTTTTCGCCACTGACCATGACCCGCCGCTTAACGACATAATTCTGCGGCGCACCGGGACGCTCGTCCGCGGCCGGGAGCAGTTGCGAGCCCGGCGGCACCCGGCCCTGCATCGCGTCCTGAACCGAGGCAGTCGCATCAACCATCCGGAAAGTCAGTTTCGCCGTCTGACCGAGCAGTGCCTTGATCCGCTCCGGATCGTCAACGCCCGGAAGCTGCAGCAGGATACGATCCTCGCCCTGCCGCTGGATCGTCGGTTCGCGCACACCGGTCTCATCGATGCGTCGGCGAACAATCTCGATCGACTGGGCAATGGCACGGGCCTTGAGATCGCGCATAGCAACCTCTGTCAGCGTAATCCGGATCGTGTTCCCGGCACCGGTTTCCGTATCCGTCTCCGGATCGATCCTGCGAACAGTATTCCGGGCTTTTTCCAGATCCTCGGGATTGCGAACGGTGAAGTGAACCGCATTGCTCGCCACACCAAGGCCGCGATAGCCGATCCGCTCCTGGCGCAGATTGCGTCGGGTCTGATCGACGATAGCTTCCAGCCGCTCGGCAACAACGACGTCCACATCGACTTCGAGAAGAAGATGTGAGCCGCCCTGCAAATCAAGACCGAGATTGATCTTCTTTCCAGGAAGCCAGGAGGGCAGATCCTGGGTCAGATCGCGCTCGACCACGTTCGGCAGTGCGTACAGCACACCCAAAGCGCAGACCAGCGCTACAAGAGCGGTTTTCCAAGGCTGAAATTGGAGCATCTTTAGGTGCCTCTAGCCATAACGGGCATCGCGATAACGGACATCGCCAAAGCGGACATCGGATATGTCTGCGGCGCCCGTGAGGGCGCCGCGAGAACTCTACTTTTTATCGGTGGGTTCTGCCGCCGCGGGTTCGGTCTTGGCCCGAACGTCGGAGAGCATGCTGCGCGCCACACGAACTTTCACGCCTTCGGCGATTTCCACCAGGATCTCGTCTTTATCGTCGATGACCTTGGTAACGGTGCCAATCAGGCCGCCATTGGTAACAACAACGTCGTTCCGGCGAACCTTGGAAAGCATTTCCTTATGCTCTTTGACCCGCTTCTGCTGCGGGCGAATCAGCAGGAAATAAAAGACGACGAAAATCAGGACCAACGGCAGGAACGCCATCACGTCAAAGCCGCCGCCAACGCCGCCAGCCGCTTGGGCATAGGCCGGTGAAATGAACATCAAGTTCTCCCAATCACACGAGAAGTTTAGCCCGGCCCCAGTCCGGTCCCGCGCGTACTTCGCTCAAATAGTCGTTCCACGGCACATCTGCCAGCGATTTCCGCTGGAATAGGCCGAAAACTCGGAACGGCGGACTATACCGGTACAGCGAGCAATTTCAATGGCCGGAAAGAGCTTGGAAAAGAGGGCCCCGGGAATTGACGGACAGACGGCGTATGATACTTTCCCGCCGCTCCGGTTTTTACAGCCGGAGGAAAGTTCGACGATTCTTCTTTTCAAGGTCCAGTGACATGTCCGACGCCCGAGAGCTTGAGATTCTCGCCCGTATTGCCGATGCCCTTGAGCGCATCGCGCCGCCGCCGGCCAAAGCCGCCGATCTCGGCGACGCCGAGGGCTTTGTCTGGAATGCCCAGGCGGGACAGGTCGATCCGGTCAGGAAGATCAATCGCGTTGATATCTCGCTCCTCAAAGGCGTCGGCCCGCAGCTGGACCAACTACGCGAGAATACAGACCGGTTCGCCCGCGGCCTGCCAGCGAACAACGCGCTGCTCTGGGGCTCGCGCGGGATGGGCAAGAGTTCGTTGGTCAAGGCCGTGCACGCTGAGGTCAACGAAAAGCGCGACGGTATCCTCGCCCTGGTGGAAATTCACCGCGAGGATTTGGAAACGCTCCCGCGCCTGCTCAACCTGGCACGTGATACCGAGCGCCGCCTGATCGTGTTCTGTGACGATCTGTCTTTCGACTTCGCAGACAATTCCTACAAGTCCCTGAAGGCGGTTCTGGAGGGCGGCGTCGAAGGCCGGCCCGACAATGTGCTGTTTTATGCGACGTCCAACCGCCGCCACCTGATGGCCCGCGACATGATCGATAATGAACGCTCCACGGCGATCAATCCCGGCGAAGCCGTCGAGGAAAAGGTCTCGCTGTCGGATCGTTTCGGTCTCTGGCTCGGCTTCCATTCCTGCGATCAGGATACCTTCCTCGCCATGATCGAAGGCTATGCCTCGGCTTATGATCTGCCGATCAGCACGGAGGACCTGTTGGCCAAGGCCAAGGAATGGCAGGTCACCCGCGGCGCGCGCTCGGGCCGTGTTGCCTGGCAGTTTATTCAGGATCTGGCTGGCGATCTCGGCAAGAAGCTGGCCTGAACGGCCAAAACGCTCAGGTTTTGTCGAGATACTGGCGCGGATCGACCGCCCGCTTTTCCCGGCGCACCTCGAAATGCAGCTGTGGCTGATCCACGCTACCGCTTGAGCCCACTGTCGCGATGGTCTGGCCGCGCCGGACGATCTCACCGCGCTTCACCAGCAAGCGGTCACTATGAGCGTAGGCGGTGATCCAGCCATTCGCGTGTTTCAGCAGCAGCAGCTTGCCGAATCCGGGAAGCCCGTCCCCCGCATACGCCACCACACCGTTGTCGGCGGCCGTCACCGCCGCACCGCGAGGTGCGGCGATGTTGATACCGTCATTATGAAGTCCGCCCTGACGAGGGCCAAAATTCGCAATGATCCGTCCCCGGACCGGCCAGCGAAATTTGGACCCGGCGCGTTGCGGCGGCCGAATTTTCGCGACCTCAAGACCGGTTTTCGTCTTCGGCGCAGGTACTGGCTGGGTCGCCCGGGGTTTCGGTGCCGGAGGACGCTGAACAACCGTTTGCCCTACCGAAGGAGCGGGATTGCGCGGATTAAGCTCCGGTAAAGCAACGGTCCCCGGAGAAAGCAGCGCTGTTCTCGTGGTGTTTCCGCGGCTGCCTGGGCCCTTGGGAAGTTGTGGTGCGCTGAGCGATGTTCTGGTGTTGGAGCCGCTGGCGGTGCCCTTCGCGATCTCTTGCGACGGTAAACGCATCTCCTGCCCTACCCGGATCTGGTAAGGCGGCGTGATATCGTTCATCTGCACGACCGTGCGCATATCGACATTGAAACGCCGGGAGATTGAGAAAACCGTGTCTCCCTGCCGCACCACATAGCTGCTCGGTGCCGGCAGGCGCAGATCCTGCCCGACATAGAGTTTGTAAGGCGGCTGCAGCCGGTTCGCGAGGATGATGTCCCGTACCGGCACCCCATAGCGCCGGGAAATCTCATAAACAGTATCGTTCGGACCGGCGCTGATCCGCCCTCCCGGCGGAATGGCGAGATGGGAGGCTGATTTTTCCGATGGACTATAGGCAAGACGCGGCCCGCCCGCGCCGCAGGCAGCAAGTAGACCCGCCACGACAAGAAGGGCCGGCCAATTTCGAAAGCGTGGGAACGTCATTGCCATAGGGAGAGTTTAGATTTTGCAAACCGCTCGCTCAAGCTGCACCCGCAGGTCCGCGCCAAGAGCCGCTGAACGCTGGAACAATCAGGCGCTGTCCCGCACTTCACTCTCGACCAGAGGCACGAATCGCACCGGCAGCAGGCATTCATCCTGAATTCCGTCCTCTGTCCGGGTGAAGCGGTGAATATGCTGGGTACCGTCCTGCGGCCCGATTGGAACAACCATGATACCACCCTCGCCCAGTTGCTCCAGCAAGGTATCCGGTACGCTTTCCGAGGCTGCTGTGACGATGATCCGGTCGAACGGGGCCTGTTCAGGCCAGCCCTTGCTGCCGTCACCGACCCGTGTGACTACCTTGTGCAGGTCCAAAGCCCCGAACCGCTCCTCCGCTTCGTCCGACAGGCTTGGATGACGCTCTATGGAATAGATACGGCGTGCCAAACGGGCCAGAATCGCGGTCTGGTAGCCGGAGCCGGTGCCGATCTCCAGAACCTTGCAGCGGTCGTTGAGAGTGAGGGCCTGGGTCATGAAGGCGACCACGAAGGGCTGGCTGATGGTTTGCCCGGCCCCGATGGGAAGCGCTCTGTTGTCGTAGGCAAAGGTCTTGATCGGCGACGGAATGAAGATTTCCCTGGGAACCCGCTCGATAGCGCCCAGAACGGCACTGTCGGCGATCCCTTCACGCCGCAGCTCCATAATCAGGCGTATCTTGCTTTCCTCAAGAGTCATCGCGGCTCAGTCGGTTGAGTCTTCCAGTTGAAAGGCACCCTGAAGCGACTTCAGAGTCTCATTGTCGGTCATGTTCATCTTGATCGGTGTGACCGAGATGTAACCAGCATCAATAGCGGCAAGATCGGTACCCTCCGCATAGGGCTTCATGCTTTGCATATGCCCGATCCAGTAATGCCGCGCCCCGCGTGGATCTGTCACCTCCATAATATCGTCGCCACTTTTTCGACGGCCCTGAGAGGTGAGGCGAATGCCTTTGACCTGGTCTGCGGTGACGGGAGGAAAATTCACGTTCAACAATGTGTTAGCCGGAAAACCTTCATGTAAAATTTTGCGTAAAAGACCCGGACCGTAAGTTTCTGCCGGAGTCCAATCCGCCGGTTGACCCTCGATCAGTTCCTGGCTGAAAGCAACAGCGGGGACGCCGAGGATGGTTGCCTCCATGGCGGCCGAGACCGTGCCGGAATAGGTCAAATCGTCCGCCAGATTGCCGTGCCGGTTCACGCCGGACAGCACAATGTCCGGGCGTTTCCCCTTCATCAGTTCGTTTACCGCGAGCAGCACGCAGTCGGTCGGCGTGCCGTTCACGGAGAACCAATTGGGTTGATGCTCCCGCGCCTGCAGAGGCCGCCTCAGGGTCAGGGAATGCCCCGCTCCGCTCTGTTCGCTCTCCGGCGCGACGACCCAGACATCTTCCGAGAGCGAGCGGGCAATCCGCACCAGGACCTGAAGTCCTGGTGCGTAATAGCCGTCATCGTTCGAAATCAGGATACGGGCTTTGCTGACGTCGAGCGGCCAGACCATATCTCGCTCTCCCGTCAGCGTTCGGCCGAGATCTTCTCCAGCCCACCCATATATGGACGGAGAACCTCGGGAATGCTGACGGAGCCATCCTCTTCCACATAATTCTCAAGCACGGCGATCAGTGTCCGGCCAACCGCAAGAGCCGAGCCATTCAGGGTGTGCACAAAGCCGGTCTGTTTACCGCCATCGACGCGATAGCGGGCTTTCATCCGGCGGGCCTGGAAATCGCCGCAGTTCGAGCAACTGGAAATCTCCCGGTACATGCCCTTGCCATCGTCCTGCCCCGGCAGCCAGACTTCGATATCGTAAGTCTTGCGGGCGCCGAACCCGGTATCCCCGGAACAGAGCGTGACGACCCGATAGGAGAGCCCGAGCCGTTTCAGCATTTCCTCGGCGCAGTTGGTCATGCGCTCGTGCTCTTCCATCGACTTGTCGGGATGGGTGACCGAAACCAGCTCGACCTTGCTGAACTGGTGCAGCCGGATCATACCCCGGGTATCCCGGCCGGCAGAGCCCGCTTCAGACCTGAAACAGGGCGTGTAGGCCGTAAAACGCAGCGGCAGTTCCTCTTCCGCCAGGATCTCACCTGACGCAATGTTGGTCAGCGGCACCTCGGCAGTCGGGATCAGCCAGTGATCGCCCGTGGTCTTGAACAGATCCTCGCCGAATTTCGGAAGCTGGCTGGTGCCGTAAAGCGCAGTATCCCGCACGAGGTAAGGCGGCGATACCTCGGTATAGCCGAACTCGCCCGTGTGGATATCTAGCATGTAGTTCGCCAGTGCACGCTCTAGGCGGGACAGCTGGCCGCGCAGCAACGAGAACCGGGCACCGGAGAGTTTCGCGGCCGTCTCGAAATCCATCATGCCAAGACCTTCGCCGATGGCGACATGGTCAGGGGAGGCTTCGTTCGTCCGGGGAGCGTCGCCAACAGTGCGCAGCAAGACGTTCGCGCTCTCGTCCGGGCCGTCCGGTACATCGTCATCGAGCACGTTCGGCAGGCCTGACAGCACTGCATCCAGCTTCTCAGAATGGGTGCGCCCCTCTTCCTCAAGGCTTTGCATCCGGTCCTTGATATCGGCGACTTCCTTCATCAGGGCGCCGGCATCGCCGCCCTGGGATTTCACCTTGCCAATTTCCTTGGAGGCTTCGTTCCGGCGCTGCTGCAAGCTCTGCAGTTCGGTTGTCGTATCGCGCCATTGCTTGTCGAGAGTTTGGATAGCGTCGGCCTGCGGGGCAAACCCACGGCGCGCCATGGCCTTATCGAAGGCCGCTCCATCCTCGCGAATCCATTTGATATCGTGCATCTCACACGTCCATTCTGTTCGGAAATTCTGTTTGATCTTATAGGCAGTGCCACCCGACTGGTCCAGCGGCAGGCCCCGATCCGTTGCCGGGGCGCCGCTTGGTCAGGTGGCGGTGCTAGACGAGGTCTCGTCTTCGTTCTCGTCATCATCGTCGTCATCAGCCTGCTGGCCGCGCTTTTTCTCGATGATGCGCGCGCCGATGATCGAGATCTCGTAAAGAATCGCAACGGGAATGGCGAGCAGGACCTGGGAGATGACATCCGGTGGCGTCAATATGGCGGCCACGACGAACGCGATGAGAATCGCGTATTTACGCTTCTTGGCGAGACCGGTTGAACTCACCATGCCGACCTTGGCCAGCAAGATGATCAACACCGGCAGCTCGAAACAGACGCCGAAAGCGAAGATCAGGCGCATGACCAGTGAAAGGTACTGATCCACTTTCGGCTCAAGCACCAGTGGCAGCGAGCCGTCCGTGCCCGGATGCTCGAAACCGAGGAAAAATTGCCAGGCCAGAGGAATGACCAGGTAATAAACCATGGCCGCGCCGATGGTGAACAGGATCGGCGTGGCGATCAGAAACGGCAGGAATGCGGTCTTCTCATCCTTGTAGAGACCGGGCGCGATGAAGCTCCAGATCTGCATCGAGATGATTGGAAAGGCCAGGCAGGCCGCCGCGAAAAACGCGACCTTCAGATAGGTGAAGAAAGCCTCGTGCAATGCCGTATAGATCATCCGCCGACCGGGCTCACCCTCGGTCAGGCTGGCAAGCGGCTCGACCAGGAATGCAAAAATCGGCTCGGCGAACGCATAGCAGATGAAAAACGCGACAATGAAAGCGGCAAAGGAATAGATCAAGCGGCTGCGCAGTTCGACCAGATGGTCCAGCAGCGGCATCCGCTTTTCTTCAACATCCTCAGTCATGGATTATTGTCCTGCAGCGGCGCTTTTCTGCGCGCTTTTATCGTCTGGTTCAGAGGGTTTAGCCTCGGCCGGTTCAGCAGCACCCGGGGCTTTCGCATCCTGTATGCTCTCGGCTTCTATCTCATCCGGCGCCGATTCGACCGGGCGTGACGACGCCACATCCCGCGCCTGACCGGCGATCCGCTCCATCTCCTTCTTGGTGTCCCCACCCGGGTCCACCAACTCATTGACACGCTTTTCGATGTCGCCGCTGGTGAAGTTTTTGGCTTCCTTACGGAGATCGTCGAGTTCTGCTTCGCGGGCGACTTCTTCCAGGCTGTTCTGGAAATCGCGAGCGATAGAGCGCGCCTTTCGGAGATAGGTACTGACCGAGCGCACGACACGCGGCAGGTCACGGGGGCCTACAATGACCACCGCGACAAACGCGATCAGCATAAATTCCTGCCAGCCGAGATCAAACATCAGCGCATACCATTATTCACGCCACGGCACCTGTCGGCCCGTTCGTGGTCCGTTTCCGGCATTGTGGCCGGTTAACCAGATGAAGTCCGTCAGCTTTTCTGTGCTTCATCAGCCTTGGGCTGCGCAGCAGCGGACTGCTCGGCATTGAGGCTTTTCGAGGAATCACCCTCGGATGCCTGATCACCGTCCTCGTCCTTGATGCTTTTCTTGAAGTTGCGCAGGCCTTTGCCAAAGTCGCCCATCAGCGAGGAGATCTTCCCGCTACCGCCGAACAGCACGACGACAACCAGCAAAACAACGAGCCAATGCCAGATACTACCGAAACCCATGAGCGAACGCTCCCGTCTGTCTAGATTAGTTACGTCCCGTAGCGAGACTTTTGCCGTATATAGGCATGATCATAGGCCCTCTGCAATGTCCGGCGGGCCTTTTCGTCAAACGAATTCAGTCTTCCTGCGCGGGAAACACGAAGATTTGCCCCGGGTCGAATTCTATCCGCAGCCGCGTTCCCACATCCGGCAGGAAAATACCGGGCATTCGGGAGTGGAAATGCCACTCTTTCGTACTGCCGTTCTCGCCGGACTCAACATGCAGATGAATCAAGCTGCTGCGCCCAAGCAGACGCGCCTGCATGACCCGCGCCGTATAATCACTCTGATTTGCCTGCGATGTGGTTACACGCAGTCCCTCGGGCCGCACGACCACTGTTGCCTGCGTCCCTTCCGCCAGATCCTTCGCAACAGCCGGACCGACCGGTGTTGCGACGTGGCCATCTCTCACAGGCCCCGTAAAGGCGTTCACCTCTCCGAAGAACCCGGCAACAAATGCGGAGTTCGGATAGCAATAAAGACTGTGCGGAGAGCCTTCCTGCACGATCCGTCCATCGCGCATGACTGCGATCCGGTCCGCCATGAACATGGCTTCCTCCGGATCATGCGTGACCATCAGCGTGGCGGCGCCGCTTTCCTTGAGAAGATGCAGGACATCATCCCGAACCTGGGCGCGAAGCGCGCTGTCCAGCCCGGAATAAGGCTCGTCCAGCAGAATGATCTTTGGGTTTGGAGCAAGGGCCCGCGCCAGTGCGACGCGCTGCTGCTGGCCACCGGACAACTCATGCGGAAATTTGTCCGCTGCGCGGTCCATACCGACACGACGCAATTCGGTGAGTGCTTTCTCCCGACGAACAGGTTTTGCAAACTCAGAGAGGCCGAAAGCCACATTGTCGACGACGTTCAAGTGCGGGAACAGCGCGTAATCCTGGAACACGAGTCCAATTCCGCGTTCCTCGGGCGGCGTCTGCAGGCCAGGTCCCGCGACTTCGGTACTGCCCATCATCACACGGCCGGTTTGGAGCGGTTCGAGACCGGCGGCTATGCGAAGCGCCGTGGTTTTCCCGCAACCGGACGGCCCCAGCAGACACAGCACTTCTCCCTGCGCAATATCCAGGGTCAGGTCATTGACCGCGCGAATACCGTCAAACTGATGGCTAACGCCTTCCAGGCGGAGGACAGATGTCATTCTCCGTTCCCGCTCCGGATTGATGCTATGCGTTTCGAAACGCGATTTATTTGCAATGTCATGACAGACAGGGAGGTATCAGAAGGCACACGGGCGCTCAAGCGCGGAGGCATCATACCTGGATCAGAAGAAAGTGCCTACGCTCCGTCCTCACTGTCCAGAAGATCGAACTGCCCGTCATCTTCGTCATCACCATCTTCCGGCTCGATGCCCTCGTCATCGCCCATGGCGATCGACGTCAAGCCGGGCCGTTTGTCCAGCATCCCGGTCGCCTTCAATTCTTCCAGCCCCGGCAGGTCGCTGAGTGCGGTCAGACCAAAGTGATCGAGAAAGGCTTCCGTCGTGCCCCAGGTCAGCGGCCGTCCCGGCACCTGACGCCTACCGCGCGGCTGAATCCAGCCCGCTTCAAGCAAGGCGTCGAGCGTTCCCTTGCTGACCGCGACGCCCCTGATTTCCTCGATATCCGCCCGGGTGACCGGCTCGTGATAGGCAACGATGGAAAGCGTTTCGACCGCCGCGCGGGACAACTTCCTGCGCACGGCCAGCTCGACCCTTAGCGCGTCTCCCAGATCGGGTGCGGTCCGAAAGGCCCAACAATCTTTAATCTGCACCAGATGAACGCCGCGCGTGGCGTAGCGGGCCTGTAGTTTCTCCAGAATGCTTTCCGCGGAAACGCCATCGGGCAGCCGTTCGGCAATTTCGGAGGTCGGCAAAGGGTCCCTGCTGGCGAACAACAGAGCTTCGACGATCCGTTCGGAGCGGCTCGGACCGGAATTGTCGGGTGTTTCGGAATTCACGCATCGCCCTCCCGGGAGCGAAAATAGATCGGGGCAAAGGTCCCCGCTTGGTTGATCTCCGCCTTTCCATCCTTCACCAGCTGCAGAGAGGCAACAAAGGTCGAGGCGACAGCGGAACGCAAGCGAAGGCCCTTGCGCAGACCACTCGGCAGAAAGGAAAACAGGGTCTGCCATTCCGGCACGGCACCGAGCACACGACTGAGGCGCTGGACTGCGTCCTCGACGGAATAGAGATGTGTCGCTTCGATGCGCAGCGCCAGCCTGTCGTGACGCACCCGGTGATCCGCATAAGCGCGCAGCAGCTCATAAAGGGTCACGTCATAGATAGGACGTTTACGAACCGAGATGCTTTCCCCCTGCCCGCGTGCGAAAAAGTCGGCGCCGAACTGTGGCCGGGACATCAGGGCTTCCCCGGCCTGCTGCATCGCCTCCAGGCGCATGAGCTGGAATCGCAGGGCCTCCGCCATCTCCTCCGGGCTCTGCTCTTTCTCTTCCTTCTCGTCGGGCGGCAGCAGCAGACGCGATTTCAGATAGGCGAGCCAGGCGGCCATCACCAGATAGTCAGCGGCGAGTTCCAGATTGAGTTTCTGGGCCTGGTTGACGAAGCCGAGATACTGTTCCGCGAGTTGCAGGACGGAGACATGGATGAGATCGACTTTCTGGTCCCGCGCCAATTGCAGCAGAACGTCGATTGGTCCTTCGAAACCGTCGATATTCAGGAACAGCGAAAGCTGAACCGGCTCCCGCCTGCGGCGGTGTTCCGGAAACGGGCTTTCGAAACCGTCACTCATTGCCTGCCTCAGATTTGCCCCGTGAGCATCAGGATAAAGTGTAGCAGATTTTTGACGCCGAACATGACGAGCCGCATGGCGTAGTCGAGATCCATGCCGATTTCGCGGCCTATATAGGGAAGCAGAAACATCAACCCGATAACAATGAAGAGGCCGTAGCGCTCAAGCTTGGAGTACCGGACAGCCAATTCGTAAGGCAAAAGTCCGGTAACGATTCGTCCACCATCGAGTGGTGGAATCGGCAGCAGGTTGAACACTGCCAGCACAAGATTGAGCAGGATGCCGTTGATCAAGGTGGCTTGCCACCAGGCGCTGAACCATTCCGGGAACCAGGCGACAGTGTGCAATAACGCCGCGGCGCAAAAAGCCAGTACCACATTGATGGCCGGACCGGCCGCAGCAACAAGCATCATGTCTCGGCGTGGATTATTCAGCCGGGATACGGCCACAGGGACCGGCTTGGCATACCCAAAGACGAAAGGCGTACCAGCGAGAGCCCATCCGGATATCACACATAACATCGGCAAGATGATCGTACCGAACCTGTCTATATGAGCGAACGGGTTCAGAGTCACACGGCCCAACAGGCGGGCCGTCGGATCGCCCAGCATGTTGGCGACATACGCATGCGCCGCCTCATGCATGGTGATGGCGATCAACACCGGCAGCACCCAGATCGACGCCGTGAAAAGCACGTTGGAAATCAGATCTTCCATCAGGCAGGCGCCTGATTTTCACCGGTCAATTCGGCAAGGGCGGAAAGAAGCTCTTCGTGCACAGCCGGGCGGGCCTCCCGCCGGGTGCGCTCAAGGAAGCTGAGCACCATTTCCGCGCGGGAAAGAGCCTTGCCGGACAATATCGGCGCCGCTCCGGCAACCGCCTGCATCTCCGTCATATCGCCATTGCAATGCAGGACAACGTCGCATCCCGCCTCCAGCGCGCGTGACGTGGATACGTCCAACGGATCAGCAAGCGCCTTCATGGAGATATCGTCGCTCATCAGCAATCCGTCGAAGCCTATTTCCTGCCGGATAATCTCTCCAATGACCATGGGAGAAACCGTGGCGACCCGTCCGGGATCCAGGGCCTCATAGATGACATGAGCGGTCATCGCCATCGGCAGGTCCTTAAGGGCCTTGAAAGGCGCGAAATCGATAGTGGCAAGTTCATTCCGCTCCGTATCGACCCGAGGCAAGGCGTGGTGACTGTCGACACCTGCCCGGCCATGCCCCGGAATATGCTTCATCACGGGAGCAACACCGCCAGCAGAGAGACCTTCCGCCTGCGCCCGTCCGAGCCGGGAAACCACTTCCGGTATGTAGGCAAAAGCACGGTCACCGATGACATCATGCGCACCGTCCTGCCGAACGTCGAGCAACGGCAGACAATCGACATCGACGCCGCAATCAGCGAGTTCCGCCGCGATCAACCGGGCATTGACCCGTACAGCCTGCTCCGCACGCACCGGGTCTTCTGCGTATAGCTTGCCAAACAAGGCCGCAGGTGGCGCGGCACGCCATTGCGGCGGTTTCAGGCGCTGAACGCGCCCACCTTCCTGGTCGATCAGCACCGGCGCGTGACGGCCTACGCAGTCGCGCAGGTCTTCCGTCAGCATTCGGATCTGTTCGGGGCTTTCGCAATTTCGCTGAAACAGGATGAAACCGAACGGATCGGTATCGATGAAGAACTGGCGCTCGGCCCGGCTGAGTTCCGAGCCGGCACAGCCGAGGATCAAGGCGCGCATTGGCGTTTCCTGTCTAGCGTTTCACCACGAGGCAGGCCTGACCCTTTGCTTTAAGGGCCGTACAGGCGTCTCGCGCGGCGGTTTCGCTCAACGGTCCGCCTTGTACGCGGAAGAAGACACCATTGGAGGTCGTGACCCGCTGATAGGTCGGCCCAAGTGCGCCCAGCAGAGCAGCATTCGCCGCTTTCACTCTGTTCCATTCCTTCGCGGCGGCATCCTCGCTGCGCAGGGCGGCTATCTGGATGTTGAAACCGCCGGAAGCAACCGGAGCCGGTGCGGGAGCTGGCGCCGGTTCGGGGGGCTTTGCCGCAACAGGCTTTGGCGCGGGAGCGGCAGCCGGCTCTTCAACCTTCGCAGCGGGAACAGCGGGCGGCGGAGGAACAAGTGTTTTCGGCGCGGTTTCTTCTGCTTTCTTGGCCGGCGGAATCACAGCCGTTGCCGTTGAGGCCGGTGCCGATGCCGGAGGCGATGTTACATCCGGCACACTCGGCGCCGGGGCTTCCGCAGCCTGTGTCGCCTCATTAGTCGGGATCGAAAGAGGTTCCGGCGGCGGCAACGGTGTCTCCGGTGGTGGTAACAGCCGCTCCACCCGGCTTTCACTGTTCTGGGCTCCCCGGCCGGAGCCGAGATCGTCGAGCACCAACTTGTCCTGATGCGGAACTTCCATTCCGCCCGGAGAATCAGGCCTGACCTTAGACGGCATCGCATCGGCCTTGATCAGTGGCGCGGCGGTTTCACTGCCGATCCGGCGCCCTTGGTCGTAGGCGTACCAAACAACGCCCGCGAAGGCTGCAACCGCAAGCGTCGCAGCAATGATGGTCAATCCCCTGCCCTTGTTTTTTTCTTCGGACATGAGTGGCGGCGGGCCGGGACGGTCCTCTTCCTCGATCATTCGCGGCCGTTCCGGCGCTCCCGAATGCAAGCTCATGCGCGCAGCTCCTCCACAGGCTCAACCCCGATCACCGAGAGGCCGGACGCGAGGACCGTCTGCGTTGCCCGAACCAAAGCCAGCCGGGCCATGGTTACCTCGCGGTCATCATCGACCAGGAACCTCAAAGTCGTGTCTTCCTTACCCCTGTTCCACAAACTGTGGAAACCGGTGGCGACCTCGCCAAGATAGAAAGCGATCCGGTGCGGTTCGTGCGCTTCGGCGGCACTTTCAACCGTTCGAGGCCATCCGAGTAACAGTTTCATGAGACCAAGCTCGGCTGGATCGGTCAAGCGATCCAGCACTACCGGTGCCAACCCGGCGCTGGAAACATCCGTGCCCTCAAGCGCCTCGGCGGCATGCCTTAAGACGGAATGACAGCGCGCATGGGCATATTGCACATAGAAAACGGGGTTTTCCCGGCTTTGCTCGGTGACCTTCTTGAAATCGAAGTCCAGAGTCTGGTCGTTGCGCCGGGTCAGCATGATGAAACGCAGCACGTCCTTACCGACCGAATCGATGACATCGCGCAGTGTCACGAAGGTTCCCGCGCGTTTCGACATTTTCACCGGTTTGCCGTCATCCATCAGATGTACAAGCTGACAGAGCTTGACGTCCAGCTCTCCCTCGCCGCCGGTCACGGCCTTCACGGCAGCCTTCATGCGTTTCACGTAGCCGCCGTGATCCGCCCCCCAGACATCGATCATTTCGGCAAAGCCGCGATTGTACTTATCGAGGTGATAGGCGATGTCATTGGCGAAATAGGTCCAGCTGCCATCCGATTTCTGGATCGGCCGGTCGACATCGTCGCCAAACTCCGTCGCCTTGAACAGCCGCTGCGGTCGCGGCTCCCAATCGTCCGGCTTCTTGCCCTTCGGCGGCTCCAGCACACCGGTATAGAGCAAGCCGCGCTCATCCAGCGTCTGCATCACCGCATCGACGGCACCAGCCTCGACCAGTGCCTTTTCCGAGCTGTAGACCCCGATATCAACGCCAAGTCCGATCAGATCCTCCTTAACTCCCTCCATCATCATGGAGATAGCAAAGGCCCGCACTTCAGGAAGCCATTCCTCGTCCGGGGATTGCATCCACTTCCCGCCGTCGCGCGCGGAAAGCGCCTCGCCGACATCCTTCAGATATTCGCCCGGATAAAAACCTTCCGGAATTGTGCCTATATCCTCCCCGCGTGCTTCCCGGTAACGGAGATAAGCGGAGCGGGCGAGCGTATCGACCTGGGCGCCGGCATCGTTGATGTAATATTCGCGGGTTACGTCGAATCCGGCCTTGGCAAGCAGCGAGGCCAGTGCGTCGCCGACCACGGCGCCGCGAGCATGGGCTGCGTGCAGCGGGCCGGTCGGATTGGCGGAAACGTATTCCACCATGACTTTCTTGCCCGCACCTATATCCGACTTGCCATAGTCCAAGCCGTCCTTCAGCAGTCCAGCAATCGCATTACGCCAGAAACCGTCGGCGATCCGAAGATTGATGAAACCGGGCCCGGCGATCTCCGCATCGCTGACCTCTTCCCAATCCCGCATTTTGACGATTAGCAGCTCGGCAATATCGCGCGGCTTCATCTTGGCGGGCTTGGCCAGCACCATAGCGGCGTTCGTGGCAATGTCGCCGTGGCTCGGATCACGCGGAGGCTCAACGCCCGCGCGGCTGACATCCATGCCGGAAGGTAGTGCCCCTTCACTGGCAAGAGTCTCTAGTTCTGCATCAAGTTTGTTCTGAAAGTATCTGAAAACGTTCATTTAAGTCTTCGCGTTTAGATCAAAGAGACGGGCATGTTCAATCACCGCGAAACGGTCTGTCATGCCTGCGATATAGTCGGCGACAAGGCGCGCCTGTTTGGTGTCGTCAATCTGGCCCGGCTGATCGTTGCCGGTGCGCTGCCATTGTGCCGGAAGGCAATTGGGCTCCGCCATCAGCAACTCGAACATGTCCGTTACCACCCGGCGGGCCTTGCTGGCCATGCGATTCACTTTGTAGTGACGATACATGTTGTGGAACAGAAACGCTTTCAATGTGCGGTTCTGCTCCTCCATTTCGGCAGAGAAAGCAATCAGCGGAATCGGCGCCTCGCGGACTTCATCGGCCGAATTCGGGCAGTGTTCCGCTAATCTCCGCCTGCTTTCAGCCAACAAATCCTCGACCATGGCGCCGATCAGACGGCGGACAATCTCCTGCACCATCTTGGCGCGGGAGAGCGTGCCGTAACTCTCCATCACTTCAGAGACGATGGGGCCGATAAGTGGCACGCCGAGCATTATTTCGATGTCGAAAAGATCGGCATGCAGCGCATCGTCAATATCGTGGGCGTGATAGGCGATATCGTCGGAAAGCGCTGCAATCTGGGCTTCTGCGCTGGCAAATCCGCTTAACTTCAATGACAGTTTCGAGTCGAGTTCGGTAATAATCGGGGGTACGTCGCCGTTCCCCTCCCGATCCGTCAGCGGGCCGTTATGCTTGATGATCCCCTCGATGGTCTCCCATGTCGGGTTAAGTCCATCGAACGCCGCGTAGCGCTGTTCCAGCAGGGTCAGGACCCGAACCGTCTGCACATTGTGGTCAAAGCCCCCATAGGGCGCCATCACGGCGTGCAGGGCATCCTCACCGGCATGGCCGAACGGGGTGTGGCCGAGATCATGCGCCAGCGCCAGGGCTTCCGCCAGATCCTCGTTCAGGCCGAGGGAACGGCTGATGGAGCGGGCAATTTGCGCCACCTCAAGGCTGTGGGTCAGCCGGGTGCGGTAATAATCGCCCTCGTGATAAACGAAGACCTGGGTCTTGTATTCCAGACGGCGGAAGGCCCCGGAATGCAGGATCCGGTCCCGGTCTCGCTGGAACGGCGTGCGCTCACGCGCTTCCGGCTCCGGGAACTGACGGCCACGGCTATTCCG
>CEOE01054434.1_pt1 | contig 23528 bp, 16 predicted proteins | sample 530211 | NCBI WGS metagenome assembly CEOE01 (sample SAMEA2619779, study PRJEB7988) | marine metagenome | isolation source: saline water (ENVO:00002010), including
ACCGATTGATCCCGGCAGAAGCACAGGTCGATGAAGACAATGCTATTCCACCCGACATCGTATCCGAGATGCGTGACCTTGGCCTTTTCGGCCTCTCCATCCCAGAAGAGTATGGTGGGCTTGGCCTAACCATGGTTGAAGAGGTGGAACTTGCCTTTCGATTGGGGCGCGCCTCACCCGCATTTCGGTCCTTGATTGGAACGAATAACGGCATCGGTTCTCAGGGAATACTTTTGGATGGCACAGAACAACAGAAGCAGACTTGGTTGCCACGCCTTGCCTCGGGAGAAGTTATTGGTTCTTTCGCGCTAACAGAGCCAGATTCAGGATCCGATGCAGCCTCAATCAGCCTATCGGCGGATCCGGACGGAGTTGACTTCATTCTGAATGGCACAAAGCGATACATTACCAATGCGCCCATCGCCGGCTTGTTCACGGTAATGGCCCGAACCGACCGGACAATCGAAGGGGCAAAGGGAATCACAGCCTTCCTGGTGGAAGGCAACACGCCTGGGCTGAGCGTTGGACTACCGGATCGTAAAATGGGGCAACGCGGGACCAAGACCGCTGATGTTGTCTTTCAAAACTGCCGCGTCCCGGCCAGTTCCATTATCGGCGGGATTGCTGGACGGGGCTTTAGCACTGCAATGAAAGTGCTCGACCGAGGACGATTGCATATTTCTGCCGTCTGCGTTGGTGCCGCGGAACGTCTTCTGGACGATGCACTTAGCTTCGCAATGAACCGGCGCCAATTCAATGCGCCCATTTCCGAATTTCAGTTGATTCAGGCAATGTTGGCAGACAGTCGCACAGAACTTTATGCCGGAAAATGCATGGTTATGGACGCTGCCCGTCGGAGAGATTTGGGTGAGGCTGTCTCCTTGGAGGCAAGTTGCTGCAAACTTTACTGTTCCGAAATGGTCGGCCGGGTCGCCGACCGTGCTGTGCAAATTCATGGTGGCGCAGGATACATGGCCGATTACCCCGTAGAGCGCTTCTACAGGGATGTCCGACTATTCCGTCTCTACGAGGGAACGTCTCAAATCCAACAACTCGTTATTGCGCGCAACATGATTAGACAACACCAAGGCCAGAACTAAATTCAATTTGCACCTGCTTACCTATTGCTTACCCAAGCAGAAGCCCCGCTGGTGAGAGCGGGGCTAAGTGTTTGGAATATATGGTTGCGGGGGTAGGATTTGAACCTACGACCTTCAGGTTATGAGCCCCATGCAGAGTTATGAGTACCAACAACAGCCAATTTTTTTCACCATGTTTTTCAATGATTTGTAAGCTTGGCATCATTGATGGCTATTGGCAATTATGGGCAAAACCTGATATTAAGTGCCCCTAAAGTGCCCCCAGGGAGCCCTTCAGGGCAGAATAACCCGAAGGGCGTCCCTATCCTCTCTGACCCCATTGGGTGCACCATGGCCAACATTCAAAAACGGGAGCGCAAGACTGGAACTGTCTATCTGGCCGACGTGCGCATTCATGGCTTCCCACGCCAGAAAAAGACCTTCAAGCGCCTGACGGATGCCAGGCTTTGGGCGCAGCAAACCGAAGCGGCAATCCGCAAGGGCGAATTTCAGAACGTGGTGTCCACGGCCCGCAGCAAAACCCTAAACGATGTGATCCAACGGTACCGGGACGATGTGCTGCCGCACAAGGCGCTATCGACCCAGCGGGCGGAAACGACCTATCTGGCCTTCTGGGAGCGGGAGCTTGGCATATATGCCCTCTCCTATATTGAGCCGCAGCTGATCAGCGCCAAGCTGCGCGAGCTTGGTGAGGCAGGTGACGGTCGCCGCAAGGCCGATGACGGCGAAGCCGCAAAGCCGGCCAAGATCGCGCCGAAGAGCCGCAAGACCCTCAAGCACTATCGCGACACGCTGGCCCTGCTGCTCAAGCATGCCAAACAGTGGGGCTGGACGGCGGTCAATCCCATCGACGGGGTCAACAAGATCACGAAGATCAGGAATGAGCGCATGCGGTTCCTGAGCGACGAGGAACGTACCGCACTGCTCACGGCCTGCAAGGCCAGCGAGAACGAACACCTGTATCCCGTCGTCATTTTCGCCTTGTCCACGGGCGCACGGAAGAACGAGGTTCTGTCGCTGACCTTCGGCGATGTGGATCTGAAGCGGGGTGTCGCCATCCTCCGCAACACGAAGAACGGGGATACCCGCACCGTGCCGATCGTGACAGCCCTACAGAAGTTGCTCGCGGCGCATATGAAGCAAGTCGAAACGCTCTATGAGAAGCTCGACCATGCGCCGCCCGCCAAGTGGCTGTTCCCGAGGCGGGACGGGATGGCGCCGATCGATATCCGCACGGCCTGGGAGAACGCACGGGACTCGGCCGGACTTGTGGATTTCAGGTTCCACGACATCCGCCACTCGACCGCCAGTTATCTGGCGATGAACGGCGCAAGCCTCGTGGAGATTGCCGAGGTACTAGGGCACAGGACGCTTCAGATGGTGCGCCGCTACGCCCACCTGTCGGAAAGTCACGTCAAGGAGCTGGTGCAGAGCGTCAACGACAAGGTGCTGCCCGCCGAGCTGTAGCCCGCTCACACTTCATTGTTCGGCAAGCCATTTTCGGCTATATGTAAGGTTCCTGCTCTTTATAGGCCCCTTATACCATGAGGTTTACCATGGTTGATTTTCGGGACCTGGCGACCGTGAAGCAGGTAGCGGTGGAAGCACCGTTCATCACGGAAGCCAAGCTGCGCTGGTGGATATTCCATGCGGAAACGAATGGGTTGAAGCCTGCGCTGATCAAGATCGGTGGACGGGTCTATATCGACCGTGCCGAATTCAACAAGTGGCTGGAGGGTCAGCGTATGGCTCCGAAGGCTTTGAACGACGCGGCCTGACACGGCCTTCGACCTCGACCGAAGCCCCACCCTCGCGGTGGGGCTTCATTTGCGTAAATCTAGCCTCCAAAAGCGCTCTATCGATGCGGGAAGAAATCAACTTCGGCATTGCCTAAGTAATTTTATGGTGTAAAAATGGTGCATATTTCGGAGTGACAGAATGGCTAGACCGAAAAGTGACAAACGGGTAGTCCGCCTCTCAGTCTCACTATGCGAGGAGGATCACGCTGAAGTTGCGCGCCTAGCGGCTGAACTTGATCTATCTACTGCGTGGGTTATTCGGCGAGCGGTCGCGGAATTCGTCGCCCGCCACGGGAATAAGCATGTTGACGATTTGCCGCTCAAGCGACCTGGGCCGCGGGCCGCGTAGGATAATGGGAGGGGGGAGCGCTGGTGGTAAGCGACTTCGCAAAAGCAACGGCGTTGTCTGCATCTCATGCAGATACAACTGCGTTGAAGGCCCTCAAGAATGTCCGCCCACTCTATTTTTTGCCAAATGAGCCTCTCGCCGAAGAGGTTTTGATTCCCGGCTTTCGTGTGGCCACAAAAGTTGACTGCATGGTCGGTTTCTTTTCCAGTGAAGTATTGGCCTCCCTCGCTCCCGGCCTAGCCACTTTCATAGATCGATCGAAAGACAGCTTTCGTCTTATCATCAGCCCGCTGTTGCGTGCCGCTGATTTGGCGGCGATAGAGGATGGAACACGCACGGCTGAAAGCGTTGCGTCTGAAATATTGGAAGGCATGGTGCTGACGGAGGACCTTCTCCAACAACACACCCTCAAATGTTTGTCGTATCTGCTGCGGGTTCGACGCCTGGAAATTCAAATCGCGCTTATGAAGGATGCCCTGTTCCACCCCAAAGTCTGGCTCTTTCAGGACGGGGTAGATGTGATAGCGGCGCACGGGTCAAGCAATGTGACTTACGCCGGCATCAAGAAAAATATTGAACAGATAGCAATTTCCAAATCATGGGAAGACCCAAACCAGCGCTACATAGCAGAAAAGCTGTCCTATCAATTCCTCCGACTATGGGAAAACAAGGAAGATAGCTGTGTCGTTGTACCGCTTCCTAAGGCGGTGAGCGAAAAACTACTGCGTACATACAGCTCTGACACTCCGCCGACAGAATCCGAGTTGCAGGCCCTCTACGGTCGTGCGAACGGGCTGTCAGAAGAACAAGTGCCGTTCGAAGTGCACGAGTTGCCGCGCGAAGCGTTCGCAATTCCCACCGACTTGCAATTCGATGACGGCCCATTTGCGCATCAAGGCGCCGCAGTCAAAGCCTGGTGCGAAGCTGGGTTTCGAGGTGTTCTCGAAATGGCTACCGGCTCTGGAAAAACCATAACATCAATGATCAGTGCATACCGGCTTTTTGAACTTCATAAGCCGCTACTGATTGTAGTCGCCGCGCCATATGTGCCGTTAGTTGAGCAATGGTGCGACGAAATTGCGCCTTTCGGTTTGAAGCCCACAAACCTCACACTAGCAGGAGGCGCGCAAAAGCGGGCGAGCGAACTACAGAAAATAAAGCGACGATTACGCACTGGCATTACCTCGGTAGAGGCAGTCGTCGTCAGCCACGATACGCTTTGCACGCCAGCGTTCTTGGATGTGATAGCCTCTTTTGATTGCGCGCGCCTGCTCATCGCCGATGAGGCGCATAACCTTGGCAGTCCATCCTTCATCAACAATCCGCCAGAATTCTTTGAATATCGTCTAGCGCTCTCCGCCACACCCATACGGCAATACGATCAAGAAGGCACGGATGCGCTCTTTGCTTATTTCGGCGATGTTGTCTTCCAGTTTACGTTGGAAGAGGCAATCGGACGCTGCCTTGTCGAATATGACTACTTCGTTCATCCCGTCTACTTGACGCCTTCCGAGATGAATGAGTGGTATGAGCTGACTGGAAAAATCAAGCAGAACGCCTGGCGCGGCAACGACGGGAAGCCCGACGAGTTCCTCGCCAAGCTCCTCCGGGACCGCCGTGCGCTATTGGAAACTGCGGCCGGCAAGCTCGGTCAGCTCTCAACCTTGCTCGACCAAGAAAACGTTGACGCTCTTCGTCACACCTTGGTGTACGCTACCGACAAAGCACCTGCTCAACTAGAAGCGGTGAACCGGTTGCTTCGGAAAAAGGGCATTTTGTTTCACCAACTGACCGCCGAAGAGACCGGTGATCGAGACAACACCAAGCGCATCATCAAGTCGTTTCAGGACGGAGAAATCCAGGTTCTGACAGCGAAGCGCGTATTGGATGAAGGGGTCAACATCCCACAAATATGTAAGGCGTATGTGCTTGCCAGCACGACCGTCGAGCGACAGTGGGTACAGCGCCGGGGGCGCTTACTGCGTACATGTAGGGCCATTGGGAAGACCCACAGTACGATCCACGATTTCCTGGCACTACCCCCCGGAATGGAAGACGGCCTCGACCCCGACGCTCGGAGCCTAGTGCGGTCGGAACTACGTCGAGCGCAGGAATTTGCCAGGCTGGCAAGAAACGCTGGCAGGCCTGACGGGCCATTGGCAATACTCGACAAACTCGTCGATGCTGCATTTCTGGATGGGGGGAGCTAACCAATGCCATTGAATGATAGAAAAATCATTTCCATCATACTTGAGCAATCGAAGCATATCGAAGAGCGCTGCGACGGTTATCGCGAAGAGATCGTGGACGTTATCAGCGACATCCTTGAGTACGAACGGCAGCATCGGGTTCAGAACACCAACATTCAGAAGAAAATCAACGACAAGTGTAATGCAGCGGCACGGTATCTTTGCGACAAGCGCGGGCAGGACATTGCGGAGGATATGGGCCAATGAAGCTGCTCCGCGCCAAATTTCAGAATTTCCGCCTCCTCCGCGATCTTGAGATTGATTTTTCAAGTGATCCGGACCGCAATCTGACTGTTATTCGCGCTGCAAACGAGTCCGGCAAGACGACGATCCTCAATGCGTTGCAATGGGCGCTGTATGGAGATGCGGCTCTTCCGGGTAAGGGAGATGGCTTCCGTCTACACCCGATCGATTGGGAGGCGGCTGACGGTCGTCGAGTGCCCATTACCGCATCTGTTGAATTCGAGCTAACAACTTACCGTCGCGGACCCGGCGGAATCAGAGAGACGCGCCGACAATACCGTATCGTCCGTTCCACGTATGAGGAAATTGACAGCGCCGCGCGTCGGTCACCATCATCGGTCAAACTGTTTGCACTGAACGACACTGGAGCGACACCAATCGATGCCCCCGAAGCGTTGATCAACGAGGAGTTGCCGCCGGAACTGCGCGATGTGTTCTTTACGGACGGCGATCGGGCGCTCAGCTTTATTGAGGCTGATGTGGCGCTATCAACAAAACGCGAGCGCGTTCAGCGGGCAATTCGGTCGCTCTTGGGCTTGGGGGTGATAGAGGATGCCATCAAGCACGCTCGAAAAGCTGCTTCGGACGTAAACAAGCAAGCAAAGCAGGTGGGAGCTGGCGGTGAACTGAACCGGATTGCCTCGCGCCTCGAAATGATCGACGACGAAACCTCCCGCCTAGAAGTGGACTTAGAGGATGCCAAGCAACAGTTTTCGGCCTTCGATGAGAAGGTGGAGGAAACCGACAAGAAGATTGCAACGGCCCTTCAAAAAGGGGACCGCGAACAACTGAAAAAAGACTTAGAAACCGCCAAGCGGAAAATCAAACAGCTTGATGATCAACTGACAGCAGCCAACAAAGAACACGCCGCCCTCTTTCGTAGTCGCCCACTCGCAAACGATCTTTTGGCACCAGCGCTGCGCCGGGCATTCGAGAAGCTCGAAGAACTGCACGATCAGGGGAAAATTCCGAGCACAACGATACCGGTACTTCAAGATCGCCTTGGGGCAGAAGTTTGCATTTGCGGCGAAACCCTGGAGCCAGGCGATCCCGATGGCCATCGTCGGCGGGAACATATTCAAAAGCTAATCGATGACAGCCAGCGTGCCGACACAATCCAAGAAATGATCACAGGCCTCTACTATGAGGCTCGGCCGCAGCAGACCGGGCAGAACGATAGTCGATGGCTAGAAGATTACGAGAAAGTCGTCAAAAGCCGTGACGGCCTCCAAATCCTTCGCGACGATGCGGGGCGTGAATTCCGTGCTCTAGAATTACAACTCGACTCATTGCCGGACACCGACATCCAAGGCTTACGAGAGACGCGGCGACATTACAAAGATCAACGCGACCGATACCTATCGAAGCGCACAGAGATAGAAACCAAGTTGTCCGGCCTCCAGCGTGACCGTGAAGGTTTGACACAAGAGCGCGATCGTCTACTCCGCGAACAAAAGAAGGGAGCGCGGATTCTTGCTGAGCTTGAGGTGACGCAGGACGTTACCAGCGTCCTCCAAAGCGCCTACGACAGAATCACCAACGAGGAGCTACGCAAAGTCAGCGAGCTGATGAACAGCATTTTCCTTGAAATGATCGGGGCCGACCCTGAGCAAGGAGCCATAGTCCGGCGGGCGGAAATCAGCACCGAGTTCGACATTATCGTTTACGGCCCAAGCGATCGCACACTAAACCCGGACCGCGATCTGAATGGTGCCTCGCGACGGGCACTGACACTTGCCTTCATTCTCGCACTCACGAAAGTTAGTGAGGTGGAAGCACCGAACGTGATCGATACGCCGCTTGGCATGACCAGTGGCTACGTGAAGCGATCCATCCTACGGACAGCCGTGCGCGAAAGCGCTCAGCTCGTGCTGTTCCTGACCCATGATGAAATTGCCGGCTGTGAAGAGATCATCGATGAGGCAGCCGGAGCGGTATTCACTCTGACAAATCCGGCCCACTATCCAAAAATGCTGGTTAACGATCCCGGCATCACTGAACGGAAAGTTCTGAGGTGCGAGTGCAACCATAGAAGCGAATGTCAACTCTGCCAGCGCCGGACTGACGCAGAAGTCCAACTAGAAATGGCGTCATAGGAGGGTACAATGGCTGACCGCTACTTTAATCCATTTCAGGCGATCGATATCAACGTACCCGTGGAGTTCCATGAGGCGTTTACGCGGTATTGTCAGACAGGTGGAGGCGCGATTATCGATCAAAGCCCCTTCCCACGGATGGTCGATCTTTGGTTTCTTTCAGTGTGCGTTGCCGCGCGGCTAAATCTTGAGCCGGTGGACATAGCCAAATACGAAACAAAAAAGATTATCGACGGCGCCATTTTTGGCAGCGATCCATGGCGGGTTCACACGCTGATGCTCCTCGCTATCGGCAAGACCGGTGACGTCCAGATCGTTTCGGAACCCCGCCGTATGATGGCGGTAGCCAGTGGCTTAGCCATTGCCGGGTTACCCAAAGTAATTGAGATGCTTAGGGACGGTGACGCCGATCCGATATGGAATCTATCGGACGCTATCGATAGCCTTCTGAGAAGTCAAAAAGCGGCATAATCAACACGAGAGAGAATACAGCTTGTTTAAGATTTGCGCCCGCACCGTATTGGAACTTGGGGCCGAGCTAATCAGCTCGGATGTCATAGCGTTTTATGAACTGATCAAGAACGCATTTGATGCCGGGTCCTCGACGGGCGCAGAAATTCGTTTCGAGATCGTTCTTCGACGAAACGACTATTTGAAGTATCGCCACAGGGCGATAGATGGATCCGCCGATATCGAACGACTGAAGACCGACGTTGAGAAAGCCCTCGATCCGTCGGCACCGTCAGAATCCCTAGAACGTTTCCGATCGGCCATAAATGAGGCCGACAGCGTTGATTCTTTTGTTGAGGCTCTTGACGCAGCTTACGCCCTGGAAAACAGGATTGTCGTATCCGATACGGGCACGGGGATGTCGAGACAGGACCTGATCGACAACTACCTGGTGATCGGAACAGCATCTAGAAAACGAGCAATTGACAGCGCCCTTGCCGAACATAAAGCCGGAAAGCGCCGCGCGCCATACCTCGGAGAAAAGGGCATAGGCCGTCTTTCAGCTATGAGACTGGGCGACCTGCTAACGGTCGAAACCGCTGAGAAAAAAGACAAACGGCTAAACCTGCTCAAGATCGACTGGTCGGCGTTCAACGATCTAGATGCCATGCTCGATGAAATCGATGTCGTGCCTGAACGTGGTGGCACAAAGCCAGAGCCGGAGTGGAATGGTACGCGTCTTATTGTCGGCGCCCTAGGTGCGGATTGGACTTACGACCGTGTCAAATATCTCGGTGAGCATGACTTTGCTCGACTGACTGATCCATTTTCTGATGCGAAACGTCGACCTCGTATCGCGATATTTTGGAACGGCACACGCGTGCCTGTCGCTCATATGGACCGTCATCTCCTGGGACATGCTCACGCATTGGTGAAAGGGAAGTTTGTTAATGGAGATTCGGGGCCAAAACTGGAGTGTCAGTTTGAAGCTTTGAACCTTGGGTTCGAACATCCTCATGAAGTTGAAAAGCGGGTATTCGAGTTGGCTGACCTCGAAGGCTCAATTACGGGAACATCAGGCGAAATTCCCCTCACCGCTTTAGAAGATTTGGGCGAATTCGAATTCGAGGCTTACTGGTATAACCGACAACGCCTAGGGGCCATTGATAGCATTGGGGATCGCAACCAGGTCCGGGAATTGCAACGCCGTTGGTCGGGGATTCTCCTATTTCGCGATGGTTTCAGAGTATTGCCTTATGGTGAGGATGATGACGACTGGCTAGCCTTAGATAGGCGCGCCCTCGGAAGTACGGGGTATTTGCTCAACAAAGCGCAATTCGTGGGCCGTGCAACCATATCGCGGTTAGGCAACCCCCTTCTCATCGACCAAACAAACAGGGAAGGCTTACGCGTCTGTCCTGAACAGCAGGCTTTCGTTGGCCTGCTTCAGCTTGCGATACAGTATCACCTCCGAGACTTTCTGAAAGACGTGCAGCGGCGTCATAAAGACCAGCCCCTCGATATGACTGAAGCTAAGACTGACGTGTCGAACCTAGAGAAGAGAGCTAACGCTGCACTAAGCAAGATTAAGCGTATGGCTCCTAATTCTTCTGACACTATTGAAGAGTTGCAGCATACTTTTTTTGAAATCAAAGAGTTCTTCGACCGAGCGCAAAGCCGAATAGCAGAGGTTGAAAGCGAAAATCGCCAAATGATGCAGATAGCGGGCGTTGGGCTATTAGTCGAGGTCGTGGCACATGAGCTTGCGCGTTCTACAGAGAACACGCTTGCGGTTCTTGAAGCTCTTCGCGGACGCGATGTCCCAGAACAAATAGAGGGATTACTGAATTCGCTTCGCTCCGAGATGACGGCAGTAAGTAAGCGCCTTCGTGTTCTTGATCCCCTCAGCGTATCAGGTCGTCAACGAAAAGAGACGTTCAACTTAGGAATCCTAATCGATGACGCCCTAAGCGGTCATGAGCTGCAATTTGACCGTCACAATGTGAAGCTAGAAGTGACCATGCCCAAAGATGCTATCCGTGTCCGCGCGGTCAAGGGAATGATCGTCCAGATCATCGAGAACCTAGTATCAAATTCATTGTATTGGCTCGATCTTCGTAGTGAGCACGAGCCCGGATTCCAGCCACATATCACTATATCTATGGAGAATAACCCACTAACGATCACTTATGAGGACAATGGACGCGGGATTGCGAAAGAAAACCAAGAAAAAGTTTTTAGAGCCTTCTTCTCATTGAAGGAAAAGTCCAAGCGCCGAGGACTCGGACTGTACATCGCGCGCGAATGTGCCGAATACCACGGTGGAACTCTAACGCTGGACGACAAGGTGAATCGAGAGACAGGCCGCCTTCATCGTTTCATATTGACGCTGCCTGATGAGGTAGTTGTTTCATGACTGAATTGCGCGCTTTGCTTCAAGAGAAACAAATTCAAAAAGCGGTTGTCATCGACGACGTGTTCGACGACGCGCCACGGCCTGACGAACTCGACCATGGGGATTGGGCGACTTTCTTCGATGACCTCGGAAATGATGACCACGATACGCTTGAAGCATTGTTTCCCGGGTTCAAAGATACCGACACAGCTGATCTGCGGGAATCCCAGGATTTCGTAAATGTTCTTTGGGGGAACCGCCAGCGCCTTCCGGCAGGCCCAATTGGAACCCTGTTCCGTGACTACGAGAATACGAACGCAACGGAGAGGGCGGAAGTTGAAGGCCTCGTTCAAACCTTGGAGAAGCTTGGGCTAACTTGCGCAAGGATCGGGCGTGACCCTAGCGCTGAGGCGGTCGATGCAAATTTGATTGTTATCGACCTCTTTCTTGGACGCAATCAAACCGGAGACGATATGGAGCGCGCGATTGCGCGAGCCCGCGCGCTTGTCGCCGAGCGGGCGGAGAATCCGCCGCTTGTAATCTTGACTTCAAGAAGCCCTCGCCTAAACGAAAACCGGGACGCTTTCCGGGATAAGGCGGGACTTTTGGGTTCAACCTTCCGCGTGGCAAGCAAGTCGGATCTTGGCAAAGACGGCGCGCTAGAGGCGATGTTGTTGAGGTTGGCGCACCACTATGAAGATGCCAAGCGAGTTGCTGGTTTCGTCCATGCTTGGGACAGCGGCCTGAATGAGGCGCGGGAAAGGTTCATACGCGTGCTACGGCGGTTGGACTTGTCCGACCTAGCACAAGTAAGAGCATTGCTTCTGGATTTCGAAGGAGAACGCCTTGGTGAATACCTCCTCGATGTAGCGGATCGGGTCTTACAACATGAAATCGAGGATGACGACGATACAATTGCCGCTGCCCTGGAACTTAATAAGATCGACCTGGATAAGTACCCCGCGCCACACCTGACGGGGACTCCCGATCTCCAGGACCTCGTACACCGGATGGTTTTCCTGCATAGGGACAGGCTACGATTGTCAGAAGACAACGGAAAACCTGTATTGCAGTTCGGTGACGTGCTGCGGTGGAAGAAGGAAGGCGAAGAGGTATACGGAAACGACGTTTGTCTTGCAGTAACCCCAGCGTGCGACCTAGTCCGAGGCGGCGCGGAGCGTGTGATGTTGCTTGCAGGAAAACTAGAAGAACTTCAACCCAGAGACTGGTCATACAAGGCTGGGCCTGTAAGAACCGCGATCATCATTCTGCCTGAGGAAGGCCGTAGATGGATCAAATGGAACCTGAAAGATGTCCGAACATTGGGATGGGAAGAACTCGACGGGCTTCTCGGTGAAGGCCAACGCTTAATTAGAATAGGTCGTCTTCGGGAGATTTACGCAATTGAAATTCAAGAGATGCTGCTCGCTGACCTAGGGCGGATTGGCCGACCGGCAAATATGCCCGTACCGTTTCGTGTTTCTGTGTCGTTGTACTATGTAGATACCGCGTCCAACGCACGAAAACTTGAAATTCGGGAGATTGAGTCCGCTGCCTGCTACGTCGGACGCGATCACGATTCAAAGCCAGTGCATCGCCTCGTCTTGACCGAGCGAGATTGCGACCAGATTGAACAGGCCTTGAAGACACTAGAAGAAAATTCCGTCCACAACTCAGCGAGGCCGAGCTTGGAAGCTGTCAAAAGTGACCAGGGATTTTTCGCCCGGTTCGAGCGTGGTGAAATTGATATGTCGCCCGAGAGTGGCACGAAGTACATCAAGGGCACAGATAATAAAATTTATGCAGCAATTAATCGAGGCCAGGAATTAGAGGAAGGAAATACTGTTACCGGAGATTCGAGGAAAGCCGCAATCATCGTCAAAGTGACGGATATCCCGGAAGAAAGCGACGAGTGATATGGAGTTTGTTGATCTATCAGAGCACTTTCTCAGAATCAGCCGATTCCTCTATCTTGATGCAACGATTGACGCAGAAGAGCGGCTAGAAGGGCGAGACCACCAAGCTGCTGAAGAATTCTGGCAAGGGATTGCTGAGCCTCTCCATATCGCCGGCAGCATCGAGAGCATTAACGTGACACCGGCAGCACTGGATCCCGGTTCAGGCATGATGTGCAGCACAGCTTGGGAGCATGACCTCGCCCTAAGCGAGCTCACAGCAGCCTATCTTCGGGAGATCACGAGGTTTATGTGGTCTTGGATCGCTCTGGAAAAACTCTCGGACTGCTTGTGTGGTAATAAGGGTGGGCGGACCGAGCGAATCATCAGCTTTCTAAAGAATTCTCCCGGTAGCGTTTGGGGCGAAGCGAAATCGCTCGGCGAGACAGCTCTTTGCCTTCTCGATACAGTTGATCCGATGGTTCGTCGGCGTATCGGTACAGTTTTAGCAAAAGAAAGAGATATTAATTTTTCTCACATCCACATTTGCAGGGAAGCACGAAACGAACTGTTTCATGCTCATCGTGTCGAATTATATCCATCTGAAGACGTTGGAATTCCTGACGACCCGCGGATCAAGTTGCCGCAGACACTTTGCCGCATCACGCTAATTATTATTCAGTCTGTTCTACATGCTTATTTTTACCGTTCAACATATCCGACCGGGGAACTGATGACCTCCGAAGGAGTTCCGCAAGGGGTCGCACTGCCTGTCGCGGTGCGAAATATTCATTTCGTAGAAATCAGCATTCAAAGAAATCAATTAGATATTTTCTCGAAAGATAGCTTCTAACCAATATTCATTTGTGGCAGGCAAGACAAACCTTTGCCTGCCCGTATAAATCATCGATATCGAGCGGTTCACTATCGGGACGCAGGGGGTTTGGCTGAACCTTGGAGCGAAGACGCGCTAATCGTTGGGCATGGTCCTGCCTGATTTGTTCCACTCGCTCGGGTCGCGATAGCTCTTCCAGTGATTCGCCTTGGCTCCAGGTAAAGGGCGAACCATGTTCGACTGCGTTCTTTTCGTATGTTTTTGCGTCCTCAAATGCCTCTGGATGCTCTTCCATCAATCGCACCCATTCGATCTTTTGCTGGAAGAAGCAAAAAGTGCAGCCACTGCGGGATCGCCACGAATAATACTTAGGCAGCCCTAGACCAGCAGCGTCCAAAATCTCCAACACGCCGGGCTTGTCAACGCCCGCGTCCTTGAAAGGCAATTTTACGATCAGGTTTTCGTGCTTAGACGTGTATCCTTCGCGATATTCCTCATCGCTCCGAATTGCCACGTAGCTGAAAATCTTAGTGCCCTCATCAAGCATCGGGCGGAGCCAGCGCTCAAACGGGCGTAGCTTTAACTGCCTGGTGCACCAGCGGGTTTGCGGGGACGGCAGGAAGTCGTTGTACTGTTTGAGCCAAAAATCGAAATCACGGTCCGGGTTGAGCCGGAGGATCGGTTTACCCAGGAACCCTTCGAGGCGTCCTAGATACTCATACACCTCCGGCAACTCTTTGCCGGTATCGGTGAAGAAATATTCGATGTCCAACTCTGGGTGATGTTGGCGCATATAAACTGCTAACGACGCACTGTCGCGCCCGCCAGACAGGCCAAGAACGTGCTTTTCCTTCGCCGCCATCAGCTAGATACCTTCCGCTTAGTCTTGATTTTCGGCTGTGGCGACTCGGTCATGTAGCGTGCACTGATTTCGGCAAGCGCAGCAAGAATGAGGTTCCGACGCTTTGTATCAGACTGATCAAGGGCGCCTGTGACGCGAGAGATCACATCTTCAATTTCGGTCCGATCGGAATCTGTGACATGAAACTCTTCATGAAGCGGCGCGGGGCGGCCACCCTGCATACCGATCACAAGGGCTATACTCTGGCGCTTATCAGGCCGGCCCTTTACGCGTGCAAAGGTCTCGGCCCGCAAGAACTGTTGGGAAAGGTCCGTCAGATCAACGGCCGCCCTATCGAGGTCAGGGTCAACCCAATCGCGCGGAGGCTTGTTCGCAGCAAGACTAGCTATGCCTTCAAAGCTCTCGTCACTGCCATTGAACTGAGACAGTCGGCCAACAAATGCATCTAGGTGAAAGTCGCCAGCGAGTTGGCGTATGTTTTCCGCCCGTTCCCGCAACCCTGCAAGCGCTTGCGGCGCATTATTCACAACCTGGAGCTCGGCAAGCATTTCTTCACGAAGCTTGAGCAGCATCGAGGGATAAGCTTGCGCAAGCTCACCCAAGCCATGACGCACCTCGGCAACGACACGTTTGAGGTCGCTGTCGCTCTCAAGTTCGCTCGCGCCAACCACCGCAGGTAAATCGTCAAACAGAAACTGATTTGGATCTCGTGCGCGCTTGAAAAGGTCGCGCACCTTGAGCGCGTTGTCTGAAAGGCGCATCGTGCGCTTTGTCCATTGCGGGAGCTGTTCATAAATGCCGATTAAGCCCCGTGCGACATCAATGGGCTCTAGCTGAACAGCCCTGTTCCCAACGTCCAAATCTCGCACAATTTCAGCCATGCCAGACAAGAGCCGTTCGGACATTTTCGAAAGATTCATCCACCGAAGTTGGATAATCGAGGCGTCCTTGGCGAGATAATCCACGTCAACATCATCGAAGCGCGAGCGGAATACACCGTCTCGGTACACGGCGATGCTCTCACGCTCCGCCAAGATGAAAGCGACTGCCAAAATCGGCATTAAGCCATCTTTGATGCCGAATGGCGGTTCACGCCAAACATCGTAAAGCTCTGAGACTTTGACGATGCGCCCTTGGTGAGACTTGATGAACTGCAAAGCTGCTTCCCAAGCAGGCGCGAGCCTGAAGCGGTCAAATTCGCCGTCGCATGGCGATCGGAATCCTAGGTTTCCGCTATCGTCCTGGGCATACAGTGCCGTCGCCTCTAAAATAGAAGCAAATAGGCCTCCTTCCGCCGGAAATCCGTCGATCCCCAGCCGTGCCTCTCCCTCGTTAAGAGCCATACGGCGAAGAAGTGTGTTTTGAGCAGACACAGCGCTCGCCGAAGGTTTCTGACGGTTTAACAACTCGTTGTGCAACAGCGGACATTGGGCGAAGCGTCGGTCGGCAAGCTCCGAAGCCAGGCTATTGAGTTCTGCTTGGCGGTAAGCCTTAGGCTTGTGATGCTTTCGATACCAGAGCGCTCCATCGAATGCGCGATGCAGCTCCATCTCAAGCTGGCCCGTGATATCGGCAATGCGGGCATCCACTTCTCGGCGGGCAACCTCGTCACCAGCCAATTCGGGCCTATCGATTCTCACGATATCCAAAGCCAACAACTCGCGTGCGAGCGGCACGATTGCCCAAGAGCGCTTGGAGATGCCAACCACAACGTCCCACTGCTCGCTATGGCGGGCAGCTTCGCGGCACCATTCAGCAGCAGCAGCCTCGCTTTCGCCGTCGCTCGGAATGGCCAACAGAAATTGGCCAATGGCGCCGTTCTGCGCCTCATAGTTTGCGGCAAGCTCTGACACATCCCGAAGTGGGCAGATATTCACGTCAAACCAACGCATAGCGCCTGTGTCGTGATAGTGCCGCTTCGCAAGAACGGGCTGTATCCCCGCGAGCGACTTTAAAGCGGAGAAGTCGATTTCATCGACCTGTTCAATCGCCGCCCCTACCGCCTCATCGATATCGAAGTCGCTTCCGGCATAAATCGCGTGCGCGTCGAGAAATTTCTTAAAGATCGTAAGCGACCATTTGCTGAGCTGCTCCAGTGCATCCTTCAGAGCCTTCTCAGGTGTGCCAGGAAAACAGGCATGCAGCAGTTCAAAACTTGGAACGAGGCCAGAGCGCTCCTTGAAAAGGTCGATCACAGCAATTGTCTTCAGCAAATTGATGTGAAGCGCATCGCCACCAAATGCCTCGCATTTCTCTATACAGTTCGCAGCCAACGCCCAGCGGTGACCGTCTGGAGACGCGAGGATCGACGATTCCAGATTTGCACGCAGATAGTCCCAAAGCTGCTCCGGGCGATAAACTTGGGCGTCGGATGTATGATTGATGAAGTCCTGGAAACCATGCGGTTCAGCAGAGTTCAAAAACCCAAAAATGCTTCGCTGGTTCTGACCGAATCGACGCCGCGAAATGGGGCCAAGCAGGCAAGCTACAGTCGGATGAAGTGGCCAACAATTTTCTAAGAGCAGCGCCATATGGTCGGCAGCCTTAGGCTGGCCACCGCGAACCAAAGACGCAACTAGCTGGGCCGACTTGCTAGGCTTTGTCACCTTTCGGTCGGTCTCGATTGCTCGGGAAATAAGGTCAATTTGTTCTTCGCCGGCAGTGTTGACGGCAAGGTCGATGAATCGACCTTGAACCTTTGCCCACTCGTCGCGCATTTCGCGCGAGAGCCGATGGGCATACTCTTCGAACGCTTGATGAAGAACGCCTACGATCAATAGGCGACCGTTGCTTCGGGACGCAAGCTCGGCAAGCTGTTGGAAGACATAAATATCCGCCCCCTCGTGCGCCGCCCCTTCTAGAAACTTGCCCATTTCATCAATGAAGATGACTAGGCCGCCATATGCCTTTGGACTGAATGCCGCGCCCTCTGTCACGGTTTTGAGGACTTGGCTTTCAGACCAGCCGCCTCTTGGCTGACGCGAAACCAAGCCCGCATCGCTCAGCGCCTCGCCGATGACTTGAACGGGGTGTTCACGTCTTCCGACGACCGGGACGATGCGCCAGCCTTTGGTTCCTGTCGGCAGAGCTTTCCACAGAGAATCCGACACCTTCTTGCCAAAAACCTTGGCCGCATGCTTTTGAAGCTCAGCATTGCCGTTGAGAAGAGCGCTAAGCGCAACCACCAAGCTAGATTTGCCGCTGCCGTAGGGGCCGGTCCAAGTGAATGCACCTTGCCCAGTCTCAGCAACATGCTTGGCCATAGCGAGCAAGACTTCCGCAGAGGTCTGAGGGCAGACAAATCCCTCAAGTGCCTTCGGGTCGCCAAGATCGGTATCAATGCGAATTGAACGCAGGAAGCGGCGGGCAATATAAATTCGATCTTTAAGCAACATCATGCCGCCTCCTGCTGAGCAGACGCGGCGAAGTCCTTATCAACATACGATAGGGGTTCCGCGGTCTTCCGGACCGGATCCCGCACCACTTGTCTAAGGCCAGTAGCCTCTGACCATCGCAATGCACCTTCGGTCGCATCCTCAAGCTCGGCGAGCCGATCCGCCACATCGTTTTCATCTAGGAGGAACACCCGCCCAGGCCCGCCCGGCTCATGGGCGATCGCCTCGAATGAGAGGGTGGCCGTAGCAGAGCGACGCGCCCAGAAGTCCAGCAAAGCGTAAACGAAAACGCCGTTGCCCAAGGTGGACTTCGGGCCGCGCACAAACCGGAAATTGTCTCGGCCAGTGGACTTTATCAGACCTAATTCGGTCAGGGGGGACTCAAGGGCATCATCAAGGCCCGCATGTCCACTCGGTCGCTGCGCCACATAAGTCCGAATGAAGCACGCAACATCGTTCTTGATGGTCGCACCCGCCACACGCGCCCATGCACGATCATTCGCGAGACGTGCCAGCCCCTTTAAGAGGTTGTCGCGCTGAAACGCGACCGCAGGGAAGTGATTGAAAGCCCAAAACCACGTCGTCTTGGTTGGCAGCGCAGCCAAGTGCCAATGGATCAGCCACAACGTCGCCGGATGTTCCATGTACGGATCAAGGCCGTCCGCACCGAACAGCTTTCGGCCAAGCTCTGTTGTCCGAATCATCTGCGAGCCTTGCGGCTCTTCGACAATCCCGGCAACAGTCGCCCAATGACGCATCGAAGCGACCATATTCTTGCCGACGCCGAACCGGGCGATTGCATCGTCTCCTAAGAACACGCGCTTATTATCTTCGTCGCCCTCCGTATCCGAAACCGCGTCGTAAGCCTTCTTCAACCAACCGTAGCGCAGGGGAAAGGTCTCGTGACCCGAGAACTGATGCTTGTATTCTTTTTCGTATAGTGGCCCTCGTGCCATCTGCCCCCCTGTCGACCTGGATGATACCTCCAGGTCGACAGTACCGCAGGACCTGTGGTAGGGTCAATGGAAAGCTGGAGCAAGCCTCCAGAAGCTGTTGGAACCGGCGAAACGTCAGGGCAGTTGACGCAATCGATCCTAGGTAACTGAGAACAAATGAGAATTGGCGATACGATCTATCTGGACCATCAATCTACAACGCCAACGGATCGGCGCGTTTTAGCCGAGATGGCGCCGTACTTCGATGAACGCTTCGGAAACCCTCACTCTGCGGATCATGCCCTCGGGTGGGACTCCGCAAAAGCGGTCGACGAAGCAGCAGCAAGAGTGGCCCGGATGGTTGGTGCAGATGCAGACGAGGTTGTGTTCACCTCAGGCGCAACAGAAGCAAATAATCTTGCCATATTCGGCTTAGCCCTTGGTGCTTCTGGAGGGAAGCGTCAGCGCATCCTTGTCAGTGCTATAGAACACAAGAGCGTATTAGCTCAAGCTCGCACTCTGCATGATCGCCTCGGATATGAAATCGAGATTATTCCCGTGGATAGCAGTGGCGTTGTGAATATAACGACCCTCGAAGAGGCAATAGATGACAACGTATTGCTAGTTTCTACCATGCTAGTTAACAATGAAATTGGAAGTATTCAGCCAATTCGAGAAATAAAACACTTGTGCGCAGCACATGGCGCTCTCCTTCACTGCGACGGGGCACAGTCACCAGGTGCAATTGATATTTCGGACATTTCAGAATGGGTTGATTTACTAAGTCTATCCGCGCACAAGATGTATGGCCCGAAAGGACTAGGCGCGCTTATCGTTAATCGGCTGGTGCAAGGTCAATTGGAACCGATCATCCATGGGGGCGGGCAGCAGAGACACTTGCGATCAGGGACGGTACCGACCCCCCTCTGCGTCGGCATGGGGGTTGCTGCCGAGATTTTTGCAAGCGATTCGGCGGCAACAGGTAGGGAGAACCTTTGTGCTATACGAGACCGGTTCGTCGAAGGAGTTCGAAAGCTCGGTTGGTCAGTCCACTTAAACGGCCCTCCGAGAGAAAGCCGCCATCCGGGGAACGCCAACATCCGGTTCGACGGGTTTTCAGCTCATGACATTCTAGGAGCACTTCAACCCCGAATAGCGGCGTCAACCGGTTCCGCATGCACCAGCGGATTCCCAGAACCATCGCACGTGCTGACGGCAATTGGCCTAAGCAACTCTGATTCAGAAGCTTCAATTCGCTTTAGTTTAGGACGACATACGACTGTTGAGGATGTTGATATCGCAGTTGATTTGATTGGTAGTGTTCTCGCACGGCTACCTCGCACCGATATTGACTTTGTAGCTTGAGAGAGCATACAAGCGCCAAGTATCTGGACAAAATTATTGCTTTTTGAGGCTATTTCGTTTGATCGCACGAGAAATCGTTGATCGATGAACGCCGAAGGTGCGGGCGATTTCGGCTTGGCTCTGGCCTTCTTGCATCCAACGAATTGCCTTTCGGCGCTGGCCGCTGTTGAGGGCACGGCGGCGGCCAAGTTGGCGTCCCTGCTCACGGGCATGGGCGAGGCCGGCGCGGGTCCGTTCCCTGATCATCTCCCGCTCGAACTCCGCCACGCTGCCCAGCATCTGCATCATCATCCGGCCGGCCGGCGTGGTAGTGTCGATGGCCTCGGTCAGCGAACGGAAACCAGCACCCGCCTTGTCGAGGCGGTCCATGATGCGCAGAAGGTCCATGAGGGAACGGGAAAGACGGTCGAGCTTCCAGACGCTGACGATGTCATCCGGCCCGACCGTATCCAGTAGCGCTTGAAGGGATAGACGGTCAAAGCGACCACCGGACGCTGCGTCCTCGAAGATGGTTTCAGCCCCCGCTGCATTCAGCGCAGCAACCTGCGCAGCCGTGTCCTGGCCTTCAGCTTTCGAGACGCGGGCATACCCGAAGATCAACCGTCAAATTCACTCCATCTATTTGCAACAAGTATTCGCAACAGAATTACAAAATATCATCAACGCCGCCCGTCTTGTTGCAAAAACGGTCAATTTCAGTCGTCACTCAACAAGGCGATAACATTGGGCAATTGATGTTTTCTGAAAAAGATCCGGACCCGGACACGCCTGCTGCATTCCCCAGCTCGGCGTTGCATTAACACTTGGTGGATTAAATACACAACTGGGTCCGCTCCAGTTTATTCCATTTATCCCTGTTGTTCCCCAACCGTAGTATTGTGAAACGTCAATATTTCCACATGCATGATTTCCTCTATTATCACAACTATTTATTCTTTTTTTGAAACTGCCGTGAATGGAGGAGTTTGGCGGGGTAATAAAATTACTGGATATAGCTACGTTACTGCTAATATCGGGATAGTAATAGCAGATATCGTTTGCATAGGAGCAGCCACTTCCCAAGCTCGTAACTTTTTGACCGCTCGTTGCACAGGATGATTTTGTTCGAATGACCCAAGTATCCAACAAATCACCGACACTATAAGTTACAAGAGTATCCGCCTCATGCGCGACGGATGTTGTTGTTTTGAGTTGTAAAGACTGTCCAGGATTGACACTCACCGAGGACCCCCAGGCTCCACTTCCAACCCGGATTTGCGGGTTACCTTGGCCTGATACAGACGCTGTGAGGGACCCGTCAAACCCTGAGACTGTAACGCTGTTGGATGTAACGAGGGTATCGGGTTCCTGATTGGTAAGGTTGTTGAAGCTGAATGTATTGGGAGTTGTATCCTGTGGTTTTGTCGTGATTGTCCAGGTCTGGCTGTAGCTGGAGAGATGCAATGTCGTGCTCTTTGCCGTGTTGAAGATCGCACTGCTGGTCATGCGCAGAGCGACTGTGTTACCAGATTCCACATTGGCAGAACTGCCTTGGGAAACACCGTTGACAATAATAGTTGCACCATTGGTGGCGGTAGCGGTTCTGATCCCGAAAAAGCCCGACAGAGCCACAGCATTGGAGGTATAGATCTGCTCAAGATCGGCGTTTGTCACAGGAGTAAAGACGCCGCTTGCCGCTGGAGCAGCTCCTACCTCGATCCAGTTTGTACCGGTGCATAGCATTACGCTCTTTTGCGCCGTTACATATCGAAGCATTCCCTCACTGTTTGCGTCACAGGTCGGGTTATCACCAAGAACCAAACCTTGCTGGGCTCGGAGTGGCTGACTGAAGACGGTCTCGCCTGTGGCGTCGATCACGAGACTGGGTAAACAGTTTTGTGCGTTAGCCGTCACATGCTCAGGTCCGCCTAACATGCCCCGATTGCCACAGTCGATAACGGTCGTCAGGCTGGCTTCCATAATGTTTTGGAGGGCCTCAATGTCTTGACGAACTTGAGTTGCACTGTCTTCAAGCGCTTTGATCTGGGCTTGCCCTTTTGCGCCCTCAATGCCTCGATTTGGAAATCCATAAAACTTGTTTTGCGCATTCGCCATACTTATTGAAGAAATTATAAAAAATACCATCGCGAAAATATATTTTGTCATGAACAATAATCTTTCAATTTATTATTACGCTGACTTATGTAAAAGACAGAAAATCAATCACTGACACAATGTCAGGTTGCGGCGCATCAAAAATTATTGGTGCCCGATATAACAAAATAGACAAATTTATTTTGCGAGTGTTGCCGACCAGATCTTTGCACAATCTTTTCTCTATCAAATGGAAATTGATAAGAAGGCCGACAACGCTTTTATTGTAATACAATTAACAAATACATCAAAACAGTCAGTGAATAATTTTCAGACCCCCTCATAAGAAATTGCACAATCTATCAAATGGGAGTCTGCATTATGGGTTATTTTTCAGCCATGTGGCGCGCCGTGCGCCTTGTTTTCATTGAACTGCCTTTCTGGACCATAGTCGGTGTTGGCCTGTATCTGGTTTTCTACTATCTGTTTCTTTCCGGCGTATTTAGTTGGGCCATCTGGGCATCGTGCCTTTCTGCCTCCGTTTTGCTCTTGATGGTCGTCGGCATTCGGTTCTTTGCGAGGCACAACGCCTACGGCTCCGCAGAGTTTGCCAGTCGCTCAGATTTAAGACGCGCGGGCTTGCGCAGCTCCGGCCTCATCATTGGCAAGTCCGGCTGGCGCTTTATCCGACACGCAAAGCCAGGTCACCTGCTGACCTTCGCCCCGACACGATCGGGCAAAGGCGTCGGTGCCGTCATCCCGAACCTGCTCGATCACCCCGGTTCTGTGGTCGTGACGGATATAAAGGGGGAGAACCATGCGGTCACACGGACTTACCGAGAGACGCTGGGCAAGGTTATCGCCTTTGCGCCCTTCGATCCCACCCTCGGCGGTGATGGATATAATCCAATCGACTTCATACGGACCTTCACACCGAAAGAGGTGGACGACGCTCGCATGATCGCGGAGATGCTGGTCGCCCCCGATGGGAAGGAAGCCAATCACTGGGAACGGGAAGCGCGGACTCTGCTGACCGGCCTGCTCCTGCATGTGGCGCTGGAGCGCAAACCCCAGGAACGTAACCTGCATCGTGTCCGGGCATTGTTGATGCGGGATCGGTCCGGCTTTGAAGCCGTCATCGAAGCCATGGCGCAGTCCCCGCATATCGTCATCAGCACGATTGGACAGGGCTTTTCACAGAAAGAGGATAAGGAGCGCGGCGCTGTCATCTCGACGGCGCAAAGCCGACTGGAACCGTTCGATAGCCCGTTGTTGCAGGCGGCGACAAACCACTCGTCGTTCAAGATGGAGGACCTGAAGCGGGAGACGCTGTCGCTGTTCATCATCATCCCGCCGGAATATGTCGCCGTCTATCAGCCGATCCTGCGCCTAATGGTGGGCTTGGCCACTGCCGCCATGACACGGCAAGCAAAGCGCCCGAAACATCCGGTGCTGTTCCTGCTCGATGAGTTGCCCGCCCTCGGGCA
>CEOE01037850.1_pt1 | contig 23342 bp, 32 predicted proteins | sample 530211 | NCBI WGS metagenome assembly CEOE01 (sample SAMEA2619779, study PRJEB7988) | marine metagenome | isolation source: saline water (ENVO:00002010), including
GTTACACCAAAAAAATAAATAATAGAAGGAGAAATATATGTCTAAATTATGGTTTGAAATACCAGGATATTTTAATTTTACAGAAACATATGAGATGATTGCTCATAAATTACCTGAAGGTAGTCGATTTATTGAGTTAGGTTGTTTGCTAGGAAAGAGCACAAATTTTCTTGCATCACGGCTCAAGGAACTTAACAAAAAATTTGAATTTCATGTGGTCGATACTTTTGAAGGCACGGCAGGAGAACATGATCATCTTACAAATTTTTATGATCAATTTATGGAAAACTGTGGGCATTTTGTTGAAGAAGGATGGATAACAAAAGTACACAAGATGCGAACAGATGAAGCAGTAAATTTATTTCAAGATAAATATTTTGATGCTGTAATGATTGATGCAGATCATAAATTTGAACCAGTTATGGAAGATGTTATGAATTGGCTTCCAAAATTAAAAGATGATGGAACAATGTTTGGTGATGATTATTATATGCCCTCGGTTGAGGAGGGTTGCAAAAGAGGATTGTATGATTTTTACAAAAAAAATGTTCATTTAGCAGTAATGATGGGTAAAGAATCAACTTGGTATCATGACAAGTCTGATAATCCTGATCGATGGCTTAAACAGATCCCTTAGGTTTCTTTTTACCTTTACGTAAAATCTCACGTGTTAGTTGCCAAGAAGAGGGTATGACAGTTATACGTGATGCAAATTCACCTGTTTCGTCACCAAATATAACTATCTTTTCTTTATCTTCATGTAAAAGATAACCTACGCTTGTACAATTAGCTAATACACCTTTTTTTAAAACTTCTTCCCATTCAAACCAACCTGCTCCAAAGGCATCAAATGCATCCACCCATTTAATTAAGACTATATCTAGTTCTTCAACCTTTACTTTCAGTATCTTCTTCATATTGATTTATTGCATAATAGCAGTTTTTTCCGTATAAATATAGATAGTATAAATAGGCAAGATTTATGGCATTTGAATTTAGAGATATATTACCAGCAGTAGGAGCGGTTATAGGCTTTGGTTTTGGCGGACCAGGGGGTGCGGCTCTTGGATCTGGCATTGGTTCCCTTGCAAGAGGTGATGAGGGAGAAGAGGCATTAAAAAATGCAGCTTTAGGATACTTAGGTGGACAAGGTGCGAGTTACCTTGGTGACACAGAAGCAGGAAAAAAGTTTATCTCTGGTATACCCATGGTAGGTGACTTTATTCAAGGAGGCACAACTAAATCATTTGGTGATCTTTTTAATGTTTTTCAAAAAACAAGTAGTGCAGATCGTTTAAAACAACTTCAAGGTAGTGATGAGTTTATAAGTCTTAAAAACCAATATGAAACTACAGATGATCCAATTATAAAAAATGCATTAGGAAAGAGAATGGAATCATTAGTAGGTAACACCTTAGATCCAAAAGATACTAATTTACTTGATGCAAACACTCTTTTCAAACTAGGTCTTTTTACAGTTGGACTCGGTAGTACTCTTGATCAAGATAATAAAGGTGGGCCTTCTTATGAGGATTTTAAAGTTACTACAGATACAGCGTATGAAGGATTTGATAAACCCCCTCCTATTAGAGATGTAGCAGGTTTTGCTGACGGTGGTATTGTAGCCTTAGCTGAAGGTGGTTTCCCCAGAAAGAATGGAAAGATAGCAGGTCCTGGAACAGAAACATCTGATGACATTCCCGCCATGTTAAGTGACGGTGAATTTGTGGTTAATGCAAGAACAGTTCGTGGACTCGGTGAGTCTATGGGAGCAAAAGATGATTCAGATGCAAGAGAAAGAGGATCTAGTTTTTTATATAGTTTACAAGATAAGTATGGAGGTAAAGCATAATGGCAACACCAACTCAAGTAGGAATGACTTTACCCCCAGAGTATATTCAACAAAGAACACAAGAATTACTTAATACTTATTTCGGCACGGGCACTACTCCTGGACTTATTACACAACCAAGAGATGTTCCTGCTCAAGAGGCAGTCGCACTCAGCGCTCCACAACAACAATTAATTGCTGCTGCTAATCAAGCAGCGACTGCTATCACACCTGAGACTTTAGGTATTGGAGCTTTCCAACCTTATTTAGATGCTGCTCAACAGCAAACTATGGCAGGTCAAGAACAATTGGCTCAAGCAACAGGGATCTTTGATCCTACTTCTGCAACTGCGGGTGTCCAAACTTTCATGAGCCCTTATCAACAAAATGTTACTCAAGAAGCTTTAAAAGAAATTGATCGCCAGGCAAATATTGCTCGTAATCAAGCAGCAGCTAGTGCCATCGGTGCACGTGCTTTTGGTGGTGGTCGTGAAGGTGTACAAAGAGCAGAATTAGAAAGAAATATTCAAGACATTAAATCAAAAAGAATTGCTGAAGATATGCAGCAAAATTACTTACAGGCTCTTGCAACAGCTCAAGCGGCTCAAGAAGGTCAGCGTCAAAGACAATTGTATGCAGGATCTCAAATGGGTGCGATGGGGCAAAGAACTGCTGCTTTAGGTCTAACAGGCCAACAAGCTACTGCAAGAGATATAGGTTTATTAAGTGGAATTGGTGCTGTTGATGTTACACAACGTCAGGCAGAACAAGAGGCAATGCGTCAAAACATATTAGCCGCTCAAGAAGAGCCCTTCTCAAGATTACAATTTGGTGCAGCACTTTTAGGCGGTGTGCCTCAAGGAACAACAACACTTGCTCAAGCTCAAACTCCTAATCCTTATTTAACTGCCTTACAAACTGGTATCTTGGGACTAGGTGTATTATCTGGTCAAGGTAACTTTGGTAGTTTTTTAACAGGATAGGAAATTAATGGCTGAAATAGATATTTACAAAAGAAAACTTTTTGGTGATCTGTCACCTGATCAATATCAGGCTTTGGTAGATTATGCTCGTGATTTTCAATCAGGTGGTATTGATCGTTTAAACGTAAATAGAGGTGTAACGGCTGAAGATGTTTTAAAAGCAACGTCACCGTTAAGTGATCCTGTTGCACCAGGGGCAACCTCTTCAGTTGCAAAATTTAATGAATTTCTTGCAGGTATTTTAGGTGCTAAATCACAAAGAATCGCAGGTGAAGAAGAAAAAATTGCTGAAGCTAATGCTGCCGCTGTATCTGCTGTGACTCAGGCATTACAACCGGTCGATGAGTCAAAGTTTATTAAAGAAGTTGATAATAAGTTAGTAGACATTCGAGATGGCTCTATTGTTTATGAAAGTGATGTTGCTCCTGAACCTGAAATTTTAAAACTAACAGGCGGTGTTGAAATTTCAGCGGATCGTTTTGATGCCTTAAGCCAAGATCAAAAAAATACATTACTAGGTTTAAATCAAGGTGAAACATACAAATTTAACACAACAGATAACGAAGGTAATCTAGTAATAGGTTATGAAAATGCCCAAGGTAATATTACAACAAAAATAGTTGAAGGAGATTTTGGTACAGAAGATAAGCCCTCCGATCAAGTAGTAAGAGAAAAAAGATATTTAGAACTATTAGATTTACAAGAGAATGATCCAGATAAGTGGAATCAAAATCTTCAAAATGAATTAGATCTTTTAGAAGAAATTGTTAAGCCACAAGATGATTTTGAAAAAGAAGCAGATAAACTTTATGCTACTTTTCAAAATAAGTTAAGAGAAAATCGAATTGGCACTGAGCAACAGTACAATAATGTTATTGCCGCATCTAATGTTGTATTGCAAGACAGTTTTGAATCTGGTCCTTTAACATCAGGATTTACAATACTGCAAAATATTGGTGAGGATCTTGGCTTAGATGTTAAGAGTGGACTAGAACTACTAGGAATTAATATTCTTAATGAAGCAAGTGATTCCGAGTTATTAGAAACTCTTACAAGAACATTTGGTATTCAGACATCCTCTGATTTAGCAGGTGCTATCTCTAATCTAGAATTATTAACATTATTTAAAACAACAGTCAGATTAAGTGCTCCAGAAGAATTTAATAAAAACTTTATTCAAGGAATGGAATACCTTGCTCGATCAAAAGTAAAAGAAACTGAATTTTCTTTACAAGCAGATACTCGTCAGGAATTTGATCAATTAATGAATGATTGGTTTGATTCGCCTGAAGGACAACCTCCTGGTATATTTGCTGAAAGTTTTAAACCTGATGCTAAAACAATTGAAGAGCTTGAACAAAACTACAATATTAATATAAGAGATATTTTAAATCAAAATCAAGACGAAGGGTAATAAATGGTAGAAATCAGACCTATTGATCGTATTGAAAAAGAAGAAAAGCAAGATGTTGATATTGCTGAAAATAAACTTCAAGATTTAAAATTAGATTTTGACGCAAGAGATTTGCTCTATGCTAATATTGAAAATAAAAATAGAGAAAAAGAAAAAATAGATACAGGTCAAGTACCTTTTTATTTACCTAAAGAACCCGAGCTAAGAAATAAAATTTTAAATGTAAGAGAAGAGGTTAACACTATTGATCCAGAACTTGATAAAGCTTTCAGTGATTTAGATCCAGGAGAAGCAAAAAAAGAAAAAGCTGCCTTTATAGAAAATTATGTGAAATTAAATGGTTTAACTATGTCACAGTTTACAGGAGAGTATCCAAAACCTGAAACTGATTTCTACAAATCAATCACACAAGGTGGTAATTATGCCGTAAATAATATTTTAAATAACATTATTGATTTTTCCTACTATACATCTCCGGCCTATCCCATGGGTAAAGCAAAAGAAATGGTTTTAAATGAAGCCAAACCTCAATTTGATATTATGCCTGAGAATGAAAAAATGAAGGACAAGCTATTTGAAGTATTTACTTTTATCAATGCCATTGATCCTTCTTTTACACCAGATACTTTTTGGGAACGAGTTGGCGATAACATGGGTAAATATGCTATTGAATCACTACCTTTTACGGGCGTGCTCACCACGTTAAACAAAGCAAACAAACTGCAATTAAAAGATCCCGCCTTGGTCACAGGCATAGCAGATAACGTAAATCAAAAAGTAAGAATGATGTATAACACCGTTGTTGACATTTATGATGAAGCAAAAAAACAAGGAAGATTAGGCAAGCAAGTTGCTGATGATATATTAGCTGTCATGGGTTGGTCTTTCGGTACTGACTTATCAGAAGGTATGACAGAAGAATTAATTGGAAGAGATTTTGGAGTATTAAACCAAGCACAAGAAGTAACTTTAAAAACATTTTTTCCATTTTTAACATCTGCTGGATTTCAAAAAGCAGGTAGTATGATCTATGATTTGCCTTCCGCATCTTTAAATGCTTTAAAACAGTTTATGACTGATTACTCAAAGTTTACGCAATCCGCAAGAGAAGAGGGTGTAGAAGCAAATTTAGCAAACTTTTTTAAAAAGAAAAAACAAGATGAGAAAACCCAAAAAATTGCTGAAGAAATTAATATGCAAATTAATGACTTAGATAAAAAGAAAAGAATTGATTCATTAGAATTAGAGAATCGTATGAATAAGTACGTCATACAAGATATAGAAAATTTACCTGATGGGAAACAGATTATAGTAAATAAAGAAGTGACCGATCCTGAAGAAACACTTAACTTTACTTTGGCTCAAGCTACTGAAATAGAAAACTTGAGGGAGTCTCAAAAAGCCATTGAACAAAATTTAATTGATGCAGGTTTTTTTCTTAAAATGCGACCAGGAATTATTGAGAAAGCCGATAAAATTGTTAAAAACTTTGCTTTAAATAATTACAAGGTAGTAGACGCAGCTTTAGAAAGAGAATTTCCTGCCGCTCAATATGTTTACACAACCGTAATAGATGAACAAGGCAATGAAAAAGTTGTCCCTGTTCTTCAAAAAGTAGGTAATTTTGGTTCATACTTTAATCCTAACAACAGAGTAGGTGGAGTAGTCGATCAAAACATACAAGATGAAATAGTCACTCAAGAAAGTATTTTAACTCCTGGTACTATTATTAAAGATGAAAGAGTAGACATTAAAGAAACGGGCATTGATTTAAGAAACAAATTTATAACATTAAAAGATCAAGTAAGAGATACTTATGATGTCAAACTCAAACAATTAGTAGAAGATAATTTTGGGGATCGAGATTTTGACATAACTGATTTTAAAGATTCTGTCATAACAAAAATAAAACCTGATTTTGGTACAAGAGATCAAGATATTCCTGATCAATTCTATGCTATCCGAGATTTAGGAAATGACTTTGCACCAATTATAAACAAAGCTTCTTCTTCATTAAATAATGCATATGAAAAATATCTAGAGTCACCAACAACCACAAATTATAAAGACTATTTAGAAACTGTAAAATCCATTGAAAGAAATTTAGAAAAACAAATAACCAATCTTAATGAAAACTTACAAAAAAAGTTAGCAGGGGGAGATATTAAAATTGCACCTAAATACAATATGGGTGAGATAAGTTTCTCGTATCCAGGTACAATTGCTTTCGATAATACAGGAAAAGTAGTAGCAGGTATTGATAATCCTGGTAAGGTTTACATGGGAAGAGATTTAACTCAAGGACAATCTCCTCAAATTGGTGTACCTGGTGATCAAGTTATTGTGGATATTAAAGATCCTACTTTAGAAGTGCCAGTTGGACAATTAACTTCATTGAAGGAAGGTTTACTTAAAGATCTTGCAAAAGCAAATGAAAGACCTGATGAAAATTCTGATTTAATAAAACGGTTAAGAATTTTTATTGATGAGATAGATGGTGTAGTTGCTGATAATCTTGGTGGTATTCAAGCCTATGATGATTGGCTTTTAGAAAAGAAAATTAATTACACTGATATTTTTGAAAAAGGTCAAATTATGAAAGTGACAACAGGTCAAGGGAATCAATTTCTCATACCTGATGAGGCAGTAGGTTCTGCTTTTTTAAAAGATGCTAGCTCTGTAGATGAATTTTTTACAGCCTTAGGTGATGACATTGAAGCAGTGAATGGAATTAAAAACGCTTTTTATAATAAACTTTTTGCACCAAAAGGCGGAATTTTAAATAATGATGGTTTAATAGATATTAACAAATTAAAAAATTTTAGAAGAAATAATGAAGATATAATTAATGCATTAGATGAGTATTTAGATATTAATTCAACACTTGACAGTCAAATTAAATTGGGTGTGCAAGCAGCAAATAATTTAAAAATTCAACAAGATAGAAAAAAATTCGCAGATTTTATTGAACTAGATAATTTAATAAAAGACAAGAGCGGTGACTTAGTTAAGACAGGACTTACTTATAAAAGTCCAGAGGACATGGTCAACAATGCTTTAAAAGATCCCACGCAAATGACAGACATTGTCAAAGTATTAAGTAAAATTGATAAGTCAGACAAAAATGCAAACATGCTTGTAGCATTTAAAAATCAAATATTTGATAAGTTTTTAAATTCGGCAAAAACCGACAAAGATTTATTGGCCAATGAGTTGCCTAATACAAGTAGTATGAACAAGTTTTTGAAAAAAAATGAAGATAGCATTCAGGCTTATTATGATGCCATAGGTGATCCCGAAGGATATCAAAGATTAGTAGACATAACCGAGGCGTATAGAAAATTAAACCTTACTGGATACCCACAAAAACTCCCAGGGGTGAACTTAAATGCTGTACAAAAAGTTTTTGGCACAGGTATACCTCAAATTTTATCAAGGGTATTTGCTGCTGTTTCAGGAAGAACAAGTGGAAGATTTGTTGGAACGGAATTAGGAATGCGTTTTATGTTGCAATTAAATACGACACAAAGAGAAAAAATTATTGCGGGAGCTCTTTACAATAAAGAAAATTCCGAAGCTCTTTTAGCAATGTTAAACAAAAAGGAATTAACAGAAGATCAAGTAAATACATTAAAGGGTATGTTGGGTAAAATGTATGGTTTGGTGGCAACAGCAGATATGGAAGATATTGAAACCAAAGATGCACCACAAGAAATACCTTATGGCTTTGATAAAATTATGTTACCAGGATCACAGGCTCAAGATGATATAGAATCATCTGTTAGACAAATTAGTAGTTTAAACATGCCACCACCCTCACCAGCCTCTAGTTTATCGGGAGTAAATGTAGCAGGAGCAATGACACCTGCCACAACACCTAACACTTTACAAAAAGGTCAGGCATTGTTTGGTGCAAATGATCCTATCTTTGGTGGAATTGCTTCCGTAGCTTAAAGAGTTCTTCTAATAAAATTAGGAAGAGTTCCTTCTTCCTTGTACCAGGCAAGAGCTGCTTGCCAATCTTTCTTATATTCTGCTTTTAAAAAATCTTTAAATTCTTCTTCTTTTTTTTCTTCACTTTTAAAAAAATTTATAAAATGATCCATTGATCGTTTAGTTAAATTATACATAATATGCTCCTTAAATAATAAAAATCAGAGTAATAACTAAATTAATTAAGTGATTTGAAAAGTCTAATAAAGGCATAGCTGATATGCTAAACGATCCATTCTTTTAATTCTTCTCCCAAAACTTCACTGGAGATATTTATTTTCTTACGAAGTGATTTGATAATTTTTTCATCTACTGTTTTAGGTGTAACTAAATCAATGTAAGTGACCTTCTTTGTTTGACCTATTCGATGAACTCTCTCCTCTGATTGCATTCGTATTTCTAGGTCATAAGAATTAGAAAAATAAACCACGGTACTAGATATGGTAAGCGTTAATCCGTATCCCGCAGTACGAGGATTGGCTATGATATATTTCAACTCGCTACTCGGATCTTGGAACTCGGTCACAATATCCTGTCGCTCTTGGTCTTTTGTATCTCCAAAAAAAGCTTTAATAGCACTGAAACCATATTTCTCTCTTACCGTTTTCAATATCTTTTTTATATCATGTCTATAATTAGCCCATATCACCACTTTTTGATCACCTGTTTCTTCTAATACATCTAATAAAGCTTGGTATCTATTATTCTCAATATGGGTGGCTTCTCCATTTTCATTTAAAATAAACCCACAAACAATCTGATGAAGCTTTGTAATCTGAGATAAAACAGTCGTAACATTAATAATATCAGTGCCAATTATGGCCATCGCTTCTCGCTTCATTTCATCATAGGCTTTTTCTTGTTCTTTAGTTAATTCTACAATACGAGGTGTGTAAACTTTATCAGGTAAATCAAGGCAATCTTTTTTCAATACACGACTAGAAAAGGTTTCTAATTTTTTATTTAATTCATCTAAATTTTTATAATCAACAATCTCTTGAAAACTATGAGAAGAAGTATGTCGTTGCATTAAAACAGCATATCGTGCCCGGAAGGCATAATAACTTTCATATCCAAGTAGTCCTGGATTAAGAAAATAACATTGACTATATAAATCTAGAGGTGATTTTGTAACAGGAAGTCCTGATAATATTCTTCTTTGTTTCGCTAATTTTCTTAAAGATAAAATATTTTTAGTTTGTAAAGCTTGAGGATTTTTTATTACTGTTGATTCGTCAATTGCAAATGCACATTCATTTGCCTCTAAAACTTTCTTAGTAAAGTCAAGACCTTTTCTACTTCTAAATGCTTCTACGTTAATTACAAAAAACTTTAGTTTATCATTTTTCATAAACAATTTCCTTAGTTCTTTTTTGTTTTTCGCAGTATTAGCAGGTGACCAAGTTATGATATCATTGTCAATGTGGTCAGGTACGTGCTTTAAAAGTTCAAGTTGTGACCAATTACGATAAACTCCTTTAGGTGCAACAATCACGGCACAATTTATTTGACCTTCTTCATACGCAATACATATATCATCGATGCACACTTTAGATTTTCCTGTTCCCATCTCCATAAAAAATGCATAGGCATCTTTTTGATAAGCTTGATTTATGGCTTCTTTTTGATGATCATAAGGGAGAGTTTTAAACTTATACTCTTTTTCACTTGATAATTTCATTTTATCCCATTATATTACAATCAAAGGAGATATTCAATATGGAAGATAATATTCTTGAACAATTGGAAAACGATCTACAAGACTTTGATACAAGTAAGGTGGATATGCAAGGTCTTTCTGAAGCTGTAAAAAGCTTAGTCAATTGGCAACAAGTTGAAGTTGCTAAACAGGAAGAACTAAAAGGTATCCAAGATAAAATAAAAAAGTTATCGGAAGAAATAATTCCCGAGGCTATGCTTACTTTAGGTTTGGATCAATTAAAATTAGACAATGGATTAAAGTTGTCCGTTGTTGATAATGTGTACGCTCATATCTCAGAAGAGAAAAAACCTGAAGCTTATAATTGGCTAAGGAATAATAATCTTGGTTCTATTATTAAGAACGAGATTGGTGTGCAATTTGACAAAACACAAGATGCAGAGGCAATGGATCTGAAAGCTCGTTTATCGAGTGAAGGATTACCTGTCACTCATAAAGAATCTATTCACCCTAGTACTTTAAAAAGTACGGTGAAAGAGTTAGTCAAAAAAGGTGTCGCAGTTCCTGAAGACACTTTCAATATCTATATTGGTAAAAAAACTAGAATACAAAAATAAAGGAGGTTATATGCCAAAACCAAAGAAAAAAGGTGCAGTCGCTACGGCTTCTAGTACCGCAGTCAGCGAAATTAATATTGCTGATTTTTTAGAATCAAACGCAGGTGACGGAATGCAAAATGTCCAGACTGATGATTTGAAAATACCAAGACTTAAAATAAAACAACGTGTTGATGATGATGCACCAGAAGATGCAAAAGATGGTGCTGTTTATAATGACACTACCCTTGAAGTATTTGAAGAGGGAGTAAAAGTAATACCTTGTCTTTACGAAAAAGCTTATACGCAATGGGTTAAAGATCAGGGTGGCTTTATGGGATCACATCCTGCAACAAGTGATATTTTAACAAGAACAAAAAAAGATGGATCGAAAGATATGTTATTGGATGAGGATGGGAAACTCACTGATAATTACATAAGAACTGATGCAAACTTTTATGTTTTATATCAAAGTAAAGACGGTGGTTGGAAACCTGCTACGATCTCGATGTATGTCACTCAGTTTAAAAAAGCAAAGCAGTGGAATACAGTAATTAAATCACAAACTTTACAAGGGAAGAACGGTATTTTTAATCCACCTTCTTATGCCTATAGTTATGATTTATCTACAAAACCAGAAAACAACGATAAAAATAAATGGTTTGGTTGGGTTGTTGAAACAGGTGAACAAGTTGGTGACGGATCACTTTTAACCACTGCTAAAAACTTAGCTAACTCTGTTAGACAGGGTGATGTTAAAGCTAGACCTGAGGATGATGTAGTTACAGAAAGCAGTTCCACTGAAGATTCAGGTATGATATAAAAATTATGGGGCGGGTTTTTCTCTCTATTTCTCCTTTCTACCGCCCCTTAATTCTCTTTAATGCTAGTAGATAAATTTAAAAAAATATTTGAAGGCCAGAATCGTGCTCATGGTATCTTCATTAGTTCAGGCGAGGTTTCTGATAAAAATAAAATTAAAGGTAGTGGTAAAGTCATCCAAGAACCCATTACAGATCAGCTTTGGGAAAAACATCTTAAAGGAGAAGGTGCTTCTCTAGGTGTTATACCCATTAATGATGATAGTAAGTGTAAATGGGGTTGTATTGATGTTGATACCTATCCTTTAGATCATAAGAAAATTGCAAAAGATATTAAAAGTAAAAAAATTCCTTTAGTTGTTTTTAGAAGTAAATCAGGTGGTGCTCACTTGTTTTTATTTACAACGGATTTTATTCCTGCCGTGATGATGCGAAAAAAACTACAAGAGTTTGCATCTAACCTTGGTTATGCTTCTTGTGAAATATTTCCAAAACAAATTGAAATAAAAGTTGATCGTGGCGACACAGGTAATTTTTTAAATCTACCTTATTTTGCAGGAGAAAACTCTACACGTTATGCTTATGACGATAGTGGAAATGCATTAACGATAGATAAGTTTGTCGATTACTATGATCAAGTAGTTGTTAAACCAGAAGATTTTAAAAAGCTAAAAGCAAAAATAAAAGAGAAAGAAAATGAAGAGATATCGGATGGACCACCTTGTCTGCAAACCATGATGAGTTTAGGTATTCCAGAGGGTGGTCGTGATGAAGCTTTGTATCAATACACCGTCTACGCAAAAAGAAAATGGTCAGATGAGAATGAATGGGCATTAAAAGTAGATGAATTTAATCGTGATTTTATGCAACCGCCTTTGAGTTCTGCACAAGTAATGAAAACTATAAATCAACATAAAAAACAAGATTACCAATACAAATGTAAAGTACCCCCAATGTGTAATCATTGTAATTCGACAGAATGTAGTATTCGTAAGTTTGGTATTGGTGAGGACTATGCTTCACAGTTATCTGATTTACGTAAGTTTCAATCGGATCAATCTATTTGGTTTATGAACATTGACGGCAAACCCATTGAACTGAATACCGATGAACTTTACTCACAAAGTTTATTTTTAAAAAGATGCATTGATGAGATTAACATTATTCCTTTTCCTGAGCCTATGCCTCAAAAGAAATGGATACGATTACTCAATGAATTACTTTCTAAAGTACAGGTTATTGAAATGCCTAGAGAGATTACAAAAGCAGGTCGCTTTGATTCTTTATTGAATTCTTTCTTAGATGAAACACCCATGGCTGATAGTCGTGAACAAATTAAATTAGGAAATGTTTTGTATGAAAAAGATGAGAAAACAGAACAGATGAAAGCTTACTTCAAAATGGAATTTTTAATTAATTTCTTAGAAGAAAAGAAAAAGTTTAAAGGTATGACCACCACCGAAATGGCGGCACACATTCGTTTGAAAAGACGAGGGGGTGATCATCGTTTATCCATAAACAATAAAACGGAATTTGTATGGATGGTTCCTCATGAACGGGCACACGAAACAAGCTTCTCGGTTCCTGATATGGATGACGGATCGGAAGCGTTATTATAATGTATAAACAACACCTTAAAGGAATGATCTCTCATCAATTTGCGTTAGTGTGGTTAGCAGAAAATGGATACATTCCCTTCGATAATATTTATAAAATTGGCCCTGTCGATATCATTGGGTTTCGTCATGGCACAGTACATCTCTTCGATGTGAAGACAGAACGGTATTATTCTGATAAAGTAAAGGTTGCTCGACATCGTGGTAAACGAATTTACTCCAAGAAATCAGAAGAGCAAAAAAGATTAGGAGTTAAATTTATTTACGTTAATGATCAAGGAGAATGTAAAATAGTATGAAAAAAATAATTTTTGGTCCACCAGGCACAGGAAAAACGACTCGGTTATTAAAGATCGTGGAACAAGAATTAGATAAAGGTGTACCTCCTGATCGTATTGCTTATCTAGCTTTTACTCGTAAAGCAGCACAAGAAGCTATTCAACGTGCTACAACAAAATTTAAAATAGATAAAAAAGATTTACCTTGGTTTCGAACAATCCATTCGTTTGTATTTAAGGCCATGAATTATTCTCAAGATGAAATCATGAAACCAAAACATTATTCTGAGCTATCAGAAATTATAAAAGTTCCCCTAGTCAGCGTTACGTCTGCCGAAGAAGTGGGCGTTTCTATTCATAACAACGAACATCTCCATATATATGATCTCTCCAGGGCTAGGGGGACTACAGTCGAAGAAGAATATAATCGGTTTGGTCAATTAGATGGCGGTGTTCATAAAACAGAATACATTGTGAAGTCATTACAGAAATACAAAGACACGATGCATGTACGAGATTATACGGACTTGTTAATTGATTTTGTGCAAGAGGGACAAACACCTAAGTTAGAAGTAGTCATTGTGGATGAAGCTCAGGACATGTCTTGGTTGCAATGGAAAGTGATTGATAAGATCATTAAACACGCATCACGAGTCTATTTAGCAGGAGATGATGATCAGGCTATCTTCGATTGGGCAGGAGCAGATCCTACTCGTTTGATTAAAGCGGATGATTGGGAGAAAGAAGTTTTAGAACAATCGTATCGTATTCCTAAATCAGCACACTATGTTGCTGATCGTTTAATCTCTCGGATCAATGTACGACAACAGAAAAATTGGAGACCAAGAAAATATCGTGGATTTACTAATTCTTATGCTTATCGTTTATCAAGCGATTCTTTTGACAATGGGCAATGGCTCATTTTAACACGCACTAATTACTTACTCGATCAAATAGAACATGACCTTCGACAATATGGTCATTACTATTCACGAGGTAATCAACCTTCGATTGCTCAAAAATTATTTACTGCCGTTAATGCCTGGCACAAAATACAAACACGACAAGAGCTCTCCCTTGATGAAGTAAAAGCTATTTATTATTACATGACAGTAGGACAGGGAGTCAAAAGAGGATTTAAAGGAATGAATATCCAAACTATGCCTGGGCAGACTTTTTCATATAATGATCTTCGAGATAATTATGGTTTGTTAGCCAAGCCTAATATGCCATGGGAACACGCACTGGATAAAGTTCCAAACACTCGATCTATTTATCTTCGAGCGATTATGTCTAGAGATAAAGATGAATTGAATAAAGATCCTCGCATCAAACTATCAACTATTCATGGTGCAAAGGGTGGAGAAGCTGATCACGTGATGTTACTAACAGATCTTTCTCGTAAAGCAGATGAAGGCTTTATTAAAAATCGTGATAGCGAGAGAAGAGTTTTTTATGTCGGTGCAACCCGAGCAAAAAAATCATTACACATTATTCGAAGCAATAGCAGTCGAGAGTTTACGGAGATATTTCAATGAGTAGAATCAGTTATCAAAACGGAAAATTATATTTGTCGCTAACAAGAAATGAATGTCAAGAGGCTTATGATAACATAGGTAAACCTTTAGAATTAGATATAAGTCAATTAAAAGTTTTGCACGAAGATATCACAAAAATTGTTGTCGAATATTGGAGAGATATTGAAGTGCCTTTAGAGATAAAAACTTACAAAGGAAAAAATGATGCCTAAACTTAAAAAGCAAATTGAACTGCACGAATTAAACAAAGAAAACCTTTTCGCTCATGTTCGAAAATCAAACTATGAAAGACTAAAAATACACTTTGAGGCGATTTATCGTAAAGGTTTTGAAGACGGTGTCGCTAGTCAAAAGTTAAAAACTGACGAACAAATAATTCAAAGTTATTTAAATGAAGAATTTTTTAAAAACAAAAATGTAAGGGAAGATGATGAACAAAGAGGATAAACCTAAACCATTTCAAACGCCTCCTGAGTGGGTTCCCCCACAGGAAGTACCCAACTTAGCCGATGCAGAAATGATCTGTATCGACGTTGAAACTTGTGATCCACAGATAAAAACACTTGGTCCTGGATACTGCCGTCAAGACGGTTTTATTGCAGGTATTGCCTTAGCCGTCGATGGTTGGAAAGGATACTTTCCTATTCGTCATGAAGGTGGTGGTAATTTTGATATAGAAATCATACGTGGACCTTTACAAAAAATCTTCGCCTCTGATACTCCCAAACTCTTTCATAATTCCTCCTACGACGTTGGGTGGTTAGAGGCGGAGGGCTTTTATTTAAACGGCAGAGTACACGACACAATGATCATGGCTCCTTTGATTGATGAAAACCGAAGGTGGTTTAACCTCAATTCCTTGGGCTATGATTATTGTGGAGAAACCAAAAATGAAAGTGCCTTGTACGAAGCGGCGGCTGAATTTGGTGTGGATGCGAAAGCAGAGATGTACAAGCTTCCCCCGATGTATGTGGGTGGCTATGCGGAACAAGATACAGCGCTGACGTTAAAATTATATGAGCGATTGAAACATGAAATTGAGAAAGAAGAATGTGGACACATTTGTGAATTAGAAACGGATTTAATTCCTGTGACTTACGCTATGAAAAAGAAAGGTGTAAGAATCGATGAAGAGAAATTGTATCAATTAGACAAAGAACTTTTGGCTGAAGAGAAAAGATTAATTGCGAAAATAAAAAAGTATGTGGGATTTGATGTCGAGATTCACGCTGCACGAAGCGTGGCGAAAGCGTTTGACCATTTAAATATTCCATACCCTCGTACCGAAAAATCTAATGAGCCTTCTTTCCAAAAGAATTTTTTAAACACACATACTCATGAGTTTCCTCAAATGATTGTCCAGGCTCGAGAAGTTTATAAAACAAGAAATACTTTTTTAGCAGGGATGAAGAAACATATTTACAAAGGAAGAATACACGCCAGTATTAATCAGATTAAAGGTGAAGGAGGCGGTGCGATCACAGGTCGAATGAGTTATCAAAATCCTAATTTACAGAATATTCCTTCTCGAGATAAGCGGGTTGCTCAATTGGTTAAAGGTGCGTTCTTACCTGAGGAAGGAAAGAAGTGGCACGTGTTTGACTACTCGCAACAAGAACCACGGATCTTGGTGCATTACGCTTTGAGTTCTAAAGGTGGCTTATCAGGAAGCGATAAAATTTTGCAACAATACAATAGTGGTCAAGATGTAGACTTCCATCAAATGGTTGCTGATATGGCTAATATTAGTCGTGATGAAGCAAAGAGTATTAATTTAGGAATTATGTATGGTATGGGTAAAGGGAAAATGGCTACCGAATTGGGATTAGAAATACAAGACGCAGAAGTCATTTTAAATAAGTATCATCAAACTGTTCCTTTTGTGAAAGAGCTCCAAGACATTGCGATGAACACAGCAAGTAAACATGGACACATACGAACACTCTTAGGTCGTAAATGTCGATTTAATGAATGGGAACCAAAGCGTTGGGGTATTCATAAACCGTTACCTCATGCAGAAGCAGTTGTGGAGTATGGTAATGATTTAAAACGTGCAAAAACTTACAAAGCTTTAAACAAATTAATTCAAGGCAGTGCGGCGGATCAAACGAAAAAAGCGATGTTGGATTTATACAAAGTAGGAATTATTCCTGAGATAGCCATACATGATGAAGTAGATATTAGTCTTGAAAACTCCCAACAAGTTGATAAAGTAAAGGAAATTATGGAAAACTGCGTAGAAAAACTGAAAGTGCCTAGCATGGTCAATGAACGAAGAGGAATGACCTGGGGTGAAGCAGGAAAATAATGTTTTATGTAATGGTATTGACGATTTGTATTGCAAGCCCTGTTATTGCACATAAAGATTTGTGCCAGGTCTTCGTTGAGGATACACCCTATATTTCTTTAGAACAGTGTATGGCTCAGGGAAGAATGATAGCTAATACGTTGAATGAAGAAGGATACTATACAAGTCTCTTTTGCAATCAATCTCATGCCTATAACTTTGGTAGAAAGGATGCCACGTTATGACCGATATAACGAAATATAAATCTTTGGCGGCAGATTTAGAAGATTATGCAATAGTCGCTGAAATCAGAAAAACAACAGGACTGCCTGTTAAAACCATTATCAAGCAATGTATTGCTTTAGGAAAAGATGCATGGGAAAAGACAGGAAAAAAGTACATCCCTCAAGAAAATATAAACGCATAAGCGATAAGGATTGCCCTCTTTGTTATGGAGAGGGCTATTCTGTGGCTACGTTTGGAGACAATGTCGTTGTGCTCCCCTGTGCTTGTGTCAAGGAAAAAAAGATAGAAAAGACCTTGCATTAATGGTACAAATCAGTATGCGAAATGATTTTGGTATATGTATGAAAATAGGTGGTCTAGTTGGGGGACAGAAGAAACTCGACAAAAACAAAGACGGCAAGATCACAGGTGCAGATTTTAAAATGCTTCGAAAGAAGAAAAAGAAAAAAGGCAAGAAGTAATGTCTCGCCCTGGTCTTTATGCTAACATTCATGCAAAAAGAAAACGTGGTGAAAAGATGCGTAAAAAGGGTGCTAAAGGTGCTCCAACCGCTAAAGCTTTTGCAAGAGCAAGGCAAACAGTAAGGAAAAAATAATGTCAGATGAAAAGAAAAAAGCAGGTTTAACCGAGAAAATCGGATTATTTATTGATAAGGCTCTCACTTTTGGTGGTGGTCTAGATTATTCTAACGCACAAATTAAAAATGCAATCAATGCCCTTGATGCTAAAACTGATTATCCTATCGACAGTTGGAGAGATATTAAGTTTCAAGATGATTTTAATGATTTAAAATCGATACTACGATCAATGAAGAAAGATTCCGATTCAGGAAACGAGCCTCCTACCTCAGGTAAAACCGGTGGTATGGTGATTAAAAGTAGAAAAGGGAATAAGATTTCTCCTAGAAAACCTAAGGTAGCGGGAAGAAGAGCTACAAGAGGATACGGTAAAGCCTTCAAGGGTAGATAAACATGCACCACAGGGCTCTTAAAACGGGTTTTTGGGGGTAATTTTCAGGTATCATGTATCAAGGATCTCGGAGCAGATTAGTTTCTGAAACAATATATAGTTCTTTTTATAACAATTATTATATAAAAAATTTTTTCATTTCATTTTTTTCACGTAATGGAGTAATGATGTATATATTATATATATATTTCAATAGTTTTAGCCATTACCTAGCCAATACTTTAGCCTTACCTCATTACTTTAGGAAAAATCAAAATGCTTGAAATTATTGACTTTTGCCCTTTATGTGGTTTAGATATAGAAGAAGATTGTGAGTGTTATGGCTAAAAATCATGGTGATATAATAGAGAAAGACGGATTGACCAGAAGGCAAAGGTCATTTGCTCAAATCTTAGTCAAAGAGAATGGCAGGGCTACTCCAACCGAGTGTGCCAAACTTGCGGGATACTCTGAACACTCAGCAACACAGATAGCCTGTAATTTACAAAACCCTAAAATGTTTCCTCGTGTTGTAGAATATATTGATGAACTTACAAAAGATTATGCCCAGGCGGCGAAAATAGATTTTATGAAACACGCAAGAGAAATGGCAAGATTAAGAGATTTAGCTATTGAGAAAGATCAGTTCAGCGCAGCGATTAATGCTGAGTATCGAAGAGGATTGCTTGGTGGCTTTTATGTTGATCGTAAAGAGGTTGTAACTGCTAGCCTTGATAATATGTCCAGAAAAGAATTAAAAGAAAAATTAGAAAAATACAAACAAGAAAATCAATTAATCCAAGATGCAGAATGGAAAGAGATTGAAACTAAATCTGAAGAAAATTAATTTTTATATTTGACAATCCCATAAAGTTAGAATAACAATTTAAATATGGAGTCAGAAAGGAGAGAGCACGATACTTTCATAATGAGCAGATTATCAAATGTTAATTTCTCCTCGCTTTTAACTACTAGCAAGTTTGCTCGTTTGAAATACTTTTTACTCCATGGTGGATTGGTTTCAGAGGTAGCCTCTAAGTTTTTCCAACCACTTGAAAAAAAGCAAACTTAACTTGCATAGTGCTAGGCTTGTTTCAGTGATCATCAGGTCTAGCACTTCAAAAAAGGAGATAATATGAAAACATTTAAAGCAATAGCTGAGTGGACTACCACTCACGAATTAATCATAGAAGCAAATAATATTGATGAAGCTCTTGATAAGGGTGCAACAAATCAAGTCGTTATGGAAAAAAGAATTTCCTCAGCTGGCTATGTTATAAAAAAGATAGAAGAGATTGGAGAAGCATCAAATGGAGTGGACAAAACCAATGATTGACGGACATGATATTATGATTGATGAGGATGATCTGGATGAGCAATTACAAATCTTAATTACTCATTTTTATCCTGATGCTGAGATTAATCAAACTGATGATTTAATTATGAAAAGATATAATGATATTAAATTACAATTAGTCGATTTAATAATGGATATCTGGGATGAAAAAAAGTAAATACAAAGTTTACGTTTACGAAGCCTATACCAAAAGCTATGTGGTAGAAGCAAAAAGCGAAATAGACGCAATAGTTAAGGTTGAGAAAAATGGAGAGCGATTAGATGAACAAACTATAACAGGAAATATCAAACAACAAATTAAACCCAAAGAACAAAAACAAGAAGAATTCAGAATAGAGGAGGCAGTGCAATTATGTTAGCGTGGTTTTTAGAAAAAATAGCGAAGTTTGTTGAAAAGTTAATATAATAATATAAAGATAAATTAATTCCCACTTTAACGAGCCCTCCTAAATATTGGAGGGCTTTTTTCATTTGACATTTAGAAAAAAATATTCCTATAATATCCCAATTAATATTTATGGAGAGAAATATGAAACTAAATCAAACTTTAAGAACTCAGATACTTGACGAGCATGGTCGTATCTATTTACAAACAACAACTGATGAGAGAAAAAAATTAGATGAGGAAGTAGAAACTTTTAAATCTATGCGTTTAGCTTCTCATGAGATTGTCAAAAAAATGTGTTATGAACTTTTTGGTGATCAAGATTTAGCGACACTACGAAAGTTTGGATTAACAACTCAACGACATGAGTTCAACGCAGAAACAACTTTTGATATAGAGCAAGAGGAAGATACTTATATTGACGGGTTTAAAGAAACAATCAAAGTTAAAAAACCTTATTATCATAATTGGAAAAATAGTCCGATTAGTTTTCAGTTAGAAAGTAGGCATATAGCTTGTTTGTACTTTGATGATTTTATAAAATCCAAAGTAAACCCTTTACTTATTTGTGAGAAAGATGACATGAAAGATTTTGTTAAAGAGAGAACTTATTATAAAAATTATACTGATGTTCATAGACATGCTATGTATAGTAGTGATAAGTATCCTGAAAGAGAAAGTTATAATTATGACGGAAATAAAAATCCTTTTGCATTAGAAATACCTGATGCCAAAAATGATAAGATGAGGTTTAAAATCAGAACTCAAGAAGAACACGATACCTTATGTGAATTTCAGGCACAGAAAAATATCATGTATCAAGCTTTAAGAAAATATTGCAAAAAATATTTTGAGGTACAGACAATCATGAGAGAGTATTTAAAAACTTGTAAAACAACTGATGATGTCAAAAAAGTTTGGGAAGATTTTAACCCAAGTATTTTACAAGTAAATATGGGTACAAGTGTTGCTATGAATACTGTGATTATGATGAGCCAATTAAAATCATTTCATGCAGATAGGTTAGCTAGTGCTTAAATTAGATATCCGAGAAGTCCATTATGAAATGGGTGAGAGTAGCACTGCTTGTTGTCCAATAGCTTTAGCTTTGGTTGAAAAGTTTTTGGGTACTCATCCTACTAAAACTCATATATGGAAAAAGAACGGCATCCCCTTGTTTCGAGGGGAAGTCGTTAAGGTGTTTACAGAATACACAAGATTTTGGCATCCTATTAAAAATAAGATTTATGAATTTAATCATGATGAAAAGATACAAAAATTTATTATTGAGTTTGATGATTGGGATGAGAGTAGTGGAGATATGAAAACATTACCTTTGGAAGAAACAACAATAAATTTTCCAAAACCTACTTGTGTATGGAAATCAGAATTGGGTTTACATCAACCTCAATTCCTATAATATCCCAGATAGAATGGAGAAATTAAAAATGGAACAACACGAATATAGCTATCAGCATTTAATTAAAAAATGTGAGGTATCAAAAAAAGATAGAAAAACTTTCTTTGATTTTATAGAGAAGTTTTTTTCAATTACAGGTGATTGTGATGACTTTCATGAGAAAAATATTTTTAATCCTGAAACAAAAAGGATTGCTAATATGATAAGTGAATTATCAGATACAATTAAAGGGGAACTTTGGAGAGAGTTAGAAAGACAATCTCTATGTGTCATTTATGAAAAAGAAAATCTTGCCATTGAAAGAAATGAAAATGGAGAAATTATTTCATGAGTGAGGAAGGAATTTATAAAATACAAATTGAATGCTCTGGTGGTTTGCATACGTTAATCACCGAGCATGATTTTGATAATTACTTAAATAGTGATTATTTTATCAGAAAAGCCATAGACGAATTTGGTAAACAGTGGGGAAGCTATCCTGATAACTGTAAATACAAATTAGAAGATAGTAAGAAATGGAGTAAAGTAGATGTCAAAAACTATGTGTTCTAAAGAAGAAAAAAGAACAAGCATTGTAGCTTATGATATTCAGATAACTTGGAATGACGGCTATAAAGAATTTAGATCAGATGTACCATACATTAAATCATTAGAAGAATGGTGTGATACAATCGAAGAAGAAGAAGGGGAGAAAGAGGAATAACACTATATCTTGGATTGACTATTCTTATAATTATTCTTATATTCTTAGGATATAAAATATTTAAATAGGGAGAAATTAAATATGGAAGAAAAACTAGCAATCACAGATTTAACTATGGGAGATATTGCTATTTTAAGAATGGCTTTAAAAGATAGTGTTGAACTAGCGAAAAGGACACATGAAAAATTTGTATGTGAGAAAAGACCAAAGAAAATGATTAAACAGGCTAAATGGAATATTGAACACGCAGAAAATAAAATTCAATATTTTGAGGAAAAAATCCAATATTCACAGGTAGAATGGATTTTAAACTATTTTAGAATTTACGGAGATCAAGATACCTATGAACATTTAAAATGGAGTTTTGGAAAAGTAAAATGGTATTAGCTAGAGATTTACATCAAAAAATTCAGGATATGCAAATTAAGATCGAGGGATCAAAAAGAATTGCACATCTTGAAAATGAAATTACAACACTAACTGATGCAGTTCATCTCTTGGTTAGTAAATTAGAAAAACCTATTGAAGAAGAAAATACCCCTGATCCTTACAAAGAGGAAAATGGCGAAACTAAAAAAATAGATAGAAAGGCTATACCTGAGGATGAAAACGAAAAATGGAGAGAATATCTTGATGACAATGACGAATTAGACGGAGATAAAATTCTTGCTGAGGATGAAGAAGAGCCTGAGGTTGAAGAAGAGGATGATGAGGAAGAAGAATATGAAGATGATGAAGAAGAGGAAGAAGAACGAAAACTCCCAGATGAAGAGCCAGAACTAGCTAGTCAAACATGGGAGAAAAAACACTTAAAAGAATTATCAGGATACAAAGAAGAGAAAGAAAAAACTCTTAAAGGCGTAGCCCATGATTGGACAAGTAGAGATGATATCTTAGCTGATAATTACACAGTCTTATCTAAAAGAGTAATTTTTTATAAGAATAAAAATTATAGTCATTTAGAGCATATCGAGTATCTGGAGATTAAATGTAAGAACAAATTAAAATACATAACTCTTACTAATCTTTTGCAATTAATTTTAGCTATTACTAATAAAAGGTGGAAGTTAGACAAACCGATTGAATTTTCTATTTGTAATGCCAAGTATGAATTCAATCATAGACGTAGATACCTAGTCGATAATCTGGTCGATTTTTTCAAAAAAGTATCAAAGCTTAAAGATAGCCGTTTTTCTCAATAAATTTTTTCCGTTTTAACAGCCCCACAGAGCAATTTAAATATTGCCCTGTGGGATTAATTAGGAT
>CEOE01057497.1_pt1 | contig 23282 bp, 7 predicted proteins | sample 530211 | NCBI WGS metagenome assembly CEOE01 (sample SAMEA2619779, study PRJEB7988) | marine metagenome | isolation source: saline water (ENVO:00002010), including
GTAAACATATATTCTTGGTTTACAAAATGTTCTGCTTTTATTCCGCCTACGTCAGGCATTTCTACCATAGCGTTCATTTGGAAAAAAGGCAATTCAAAATGCCCAAACATGTATCTTTGTTTCATTTGTGGAATACGTTTCCATTCGTCTTGCACAATCCATGGAACAATTGCCACATCTTCGGTTTCAATCCATTTGTTTACGATATGTATATTTGGAATGTTTCTAATAAACTCCATTGAGTTTATTTCTCTTTTGTCTCTGTAGAATAAGTCGTGATTACCCATTATTACATAAACTTTTTCAAATGCTTTACCTAGTCTTTCCATGTTTGAAACTGTGTAATTCATTGTACTGACATTAGTTGAAGACCTGTGATGGTGCCAATCGCCTAGGAATATACAAGTTTCACATCCGTGAAGTTTCGCTTGTTCAATAAACCAATAAACAAAAGATTCGCAATCGTCGTTGTGTATTCTTGAATTGCCTTTCATTCCAAAATGGATATCTGTAAAACATGCAACTTTTTTAAAAAATGCCATTAGTTTTTCCTTTTACTAGGTCTTCGAGGACCTTTTAGTTCTTGTTTAGGCTGTAATGCTCTGATTTTTTCAGCAGATTTTTCAATGTATTTTAATATTGAATAATCCATTTTGCCAGTTTTTTTGTAGTGTTTGTTAAACAGTGCCATTGATGTCTTTGTAGCAACTTTTACTGGCGCTGTTTCTTTTTTTAGTTTTTCTTTTTGTTTTGCGATCTCTTCGCTCATTTGTCTAGTCATTGAAGGCATCAAGTTATTTTGTTCTAATATATCATCTCTTATATTTTGATTTTTCTTTTCAACAATTAATATTCTTGTAAACGAATTTGTTATGGCCGCTGTATAATAAGCAAAAGGATTTTCTGATTTTGATTCATCGAACTGTAGACCAATTTGACTCAACTGCATCAAAGCCTGTGATCTCATTTCATCGTTATAAGTGTAACCTCGCCAGTTGGATCTTGTGCCGTATCTTTCGCACAATTTGATATACATTTTAGCAAGTTCATTTGTGGCTTTGCCGTGGGTTGAAGAAAATTTTCCGTTTTGCATTCCGCCGATCCAGTGTGATTTCCCCACGCATTGTAATTTACCTGTTTTTGTTATTCTGTAGTGTTGAAATGGGGGGAAATTTAATTTAGTGTGTTGGTCAGCAACAGTTTTTGGATTCTTCTTTCTTTCGTTATCTTCTGGAATATGATCAAATGTCATAACTCTAAACACAAGATCAGTCTTTGCAATTTTTCTTGTGCTGACTTCAAAGTCAGACATCTTTAATTTGTTTTTTCTACCTGCTGATGCTTTTGCAGTTTCCCATGCTTCTTGGGTCATTCTTTTTGCACGTAATTTTTTAGCCTGGCTTATTGTGCTGTTGTTTATTTTTTTGATATCTTTTACGATAATATCATAGTGTGCATCTTCGTCTCTAACGTAAGAACAATAGGTATTTTTACTTAGGTGTATTTGTTTCAGCAGATCTCGGTTGTTTAAGTAGTTTACTCTTTTCATAATATTATTTTGCTTTTATTAGATGACCACAAACAGGTCTGTTGATAATGCTGGAAAATGTGCCTTAAGGTGTATTAAATGCGCCTATTATTTTGCCTATAAATATAGTTAAATTATACATTATTTTTTATGGCTATACAACCAAATTCTAATCAACAATCACTGCCTAAAGCAGTGGGCAAAGCGGCGGCAAATGTTTTTAATAGAACATTAGGTAGATTATTCGGGGCTCGTCTAAACAAGGGTGCCGAAAAAGGTTTTTTTGGTGGCAATCCAGGTACTGCAAAATTTAAAACAAGAAGTGGAGCAACTGATTGGCGTGTTAAACTAAACATACCATCTCAAAGTCCTTTACTACAAAAAATATTTTTTAACAGAGCAAGTGAAGCAGGCACAGGTGATGCCTCTGCAATAATGGCACCATTGGCTGATCATAATGGAGTTGTTTTTCCACTTACACCAACAGTTTTAATAAACCATGTTGCTAATTATTCACAACTTGCAACAACACATGCAAATTATCCATATTACGCATATCAAAATTCAGAACCTGCAAATATTTCATTGATCGGTGATTTTCCAGTACAAAATCAATCCGACGCCGCATATTGGGTAGCCGCAGTTCATTTTATGAGATCAGTAACTAAAATGTTCTTTGGAGGAGATGATGCCACAAGAGGAAATCCACCACCAATATTACATTTAAATGGTTACGGAAGACATGTATTCAATAACGTGCCTGTGATATTAACAAACTTTACTGTTGACTTAAGACCAGACGTTGATTATATCGCAACCTCACAAGGGCAATTAGGAGTTGACTATGAATTCGAAGCGGCTAATGGCACAAGATCATTTGGAGGCACAGTAGGTGATTTGCCTGTCACATGGGCACCAAGCCTTAGTACATTTACACTGCAAGTACAACCTGTTTACTCTAGAGAAACAGTTAAAAACTTTTCTATGGCAAAATTTGTTAATGGGGATCTTCACAATTTTCAAAAGAACGGCGGTGAAGGAATAGGATTTATTTAATGGCTGATTATTCAAACACATCTCCATATTTTAATACCGATCAAAACAATATTAGTTTAGACTTTTTATCACCAAGAACTATTACTGCGGAAGATGACGACGTAACTTATACCATTGATCAAATTTATGCTTATCGACCGGATCTATTAGCATTTGACTTGTATGGATCGCCAAGACTTTGGTGGGTGTTTGCTCAAAGAAATCCTGATGAAATAGAAGATCCAATCTATGATTTTGCACCTGGAGTTACAATTCAATTGCCTAAATTAAGCAACTTGAAAACTGACCTAGGAATATAAAATGGCAGATGCATATACAGGCTCAACGATCAATTCGGCCACAAACACATCGAATAGAACAGCGGAAGAAAATGTATTACACAAATACGCAAGTTACAATTATGTTTTTACTTTATCTGGTCTTACTAGAGCACAATTAGCAAGTCCAAAAAGAATATTTTCAGATCCTTTACATGATATTATTGCTAGAACCGGTGGCATAGGAGATGCAAATAATTTTGCAGAGCATAGGTTCTCAACAATAACAAGTATTAAGTCGGGAGGAACACAAGACGATGAAAGTAGAACTAAGATAACTCCGTTCAATAGACAGAAAGCGGAATTCGGAAATAGTATTTTGAAAAAAAATAGAGACATCTATTTTGAAAGATGTGAGATTACTAGCGTACCTGGTCCTAACGTAGCAAGGAAATTAATGAACTATACAACAATAGAAATGGCTTTTTCAGAACCAAATGGAATAAGTTTTTGGCAAAAAATTAGAGCCGCGGCATACAACGGTGGCTATCTTGAACATGTATCTGCACCATTCTTGTTAACTATCGAATTCAAAGGATACAACACACAAGGTCAAGAAATTGCTAACGATGTTGTAAGGCGTTTGCCAATACAATTGGCTACATCTACTTTGAACGTAAACGCTGGAGGAACCACTTACACAATAAGTGCGGTGCCGTGGACAGAAGTTGCCTCGCAAAATGTTTATCTTTTTACAAGAGCACAAGGACAGATAGAAGGTAACGGTGATAACTTAGAATCATATATTAAAGATTTTCAAGAAAAATTAAATGCGGCACAAGAAAGAGAAGTTCAAGAAGGACTTAGAGTACACACAGATGAATACCTAATTACTACAGACCCATTAATAGGTAGAGCGGCAAACTTTTTTAACACTTATAGGGCCAATCAAGGACGAGGATCAGAACAATTAACCGCAATGACTTACGGAAAAGATGAATCAATAGGTTACATTTTAGAAAAATTTGTTAGACAGTTTGATTCTTATAGACAACTTGACAAAATAATTGAACAGTATTGGTCAGATGTACAAAGTGCAACAGCATATGATTCAAATGCACAATTACCTGCACCATGGGTGCCGTGGTATAAAATTATAACAACTTGTACATTACTACCGGACTGGGATAGTAAATTACAATCACACAAAAGAAAGATACATTTTCATATTCAACCTTACAAAATCCATGTTGCTAATTTCGCGGCCGCAGGACTAGCCGGTTATGGTGCTTGGAAGGACATTGCTAGAAAAAAATACAATTACATCTATACAGGTGAAAATTTAGATATACTAGATTTTAACATAGAGTATAACAGTAACTATGTCAAAGCAAATTTATTAAGCACAACTCCTGAACAAACACAGGATACAACAATTGTTAGTAAAATAAAGGATTTAGTTTCTATAATATTTTCGGGTGGCTCGGACAACGGAGCAGTAGACGGAAATTCTCCATATCCAGAAGCATCGCTACCTTTACGTGGTGTTGTAACAACAAGTGATAGTGTTGACGCAACAACCAGAGGAGGCTTGGATGCCAATCAAGTAAATGCGTTTTATGACTTTTTAACAAACAATTACGGAAACATGGTAAATTTAGAATTGAAAATCATGGGAGATCCTGCCTACATAGGCGAAGACTATTTTACTCCAATGAGTGATCCTGGGGAAAATCAAACTTATAGTAAAAAAGAACAAGTTGGTAGTATAAATGGATTTGATTGGGATAATCAAAAGAAACAATTTAATTTTGATGAGTATCAACCTGTTGTTTCTATTGATTTTAGATTCCCAAATGACTTTAATGAAGCAGATGGTCTTTATCAATTTAATAAAGAAGACACGCCACAATTCACAGGACTATATAAGGTTATAAGAGTTACAAGCAGTTTTGAGAATGGGCAGTTTACACAAGTACTATCTTTGGTCAGATTTGAGAATCAAAATAATGGAGAGCAGGTGACTTATAATTTTAAAGAAAAAGGACAAGCAACAACTGAAACACAAGTTAAAGGCGGTGTGGGGCCAACTATTAACGACGAGGCAATGGTACCATAGGAGAAATTTATGTCACTTAATATAGGTGGATCTAGTAAAAATATACAAGGCGATCAATCATATACAAGGATAGATCCAGGTCCATATTTTGCAATTGTAAAAGACAATGTAGACCCTACCAAAATGGGACGTTTAAAAGTTATTATTCCTGCATTATCTGGAGTGTTAAATGTTACAAAAGGTGAATTGATAACTTGTGAATATTTGCCACCCTTTTATGGAGCCAAAAGTCCAGAAGCAATAAGACCATCTAAAATTACTGAATTTGAAAGTAGTCAACACGCCTACGGTATGTGGATGGTACCACCTGATATTGATTCACAGGTGCTTGTTATTTTTGCTGAAGGAAAAGTTACACAAGGTTTTTGGATGGGTTGTGTACAACAACCTTATATTAATCATATGGTTCCTGGTATAGCAAGTTCGACCGATACCTTTGCTGAAGACGAAAACAGTAAAGAATCATCTTACGGTACAGATTATGTGCCAGCAGGTGAAACAAATAGGGCCTTGTTCTCAGATACAAATAACGCGGCAAGATTAGATCGACTACCTAAACCTGTACACCCTTTCGCCAGAACGCTACGTGATCAAGGGTTGATACAAGACACAGTAAGGGGATCAACTTCGTCCTCTGCACGTAGAGAAACACCTAGTAACGTTTTTGGAATAAGCACTCCAGGAAAAATTGATCCTCGTAATTCAAAGAAGGATAAAATAGGACCAACCAATGATTTAAAAAATGTCCAAACTACTAGACTCACAGGTCATACTTTTGTTATGGATGACGGCGACAAAAATGGAGAAAATCAATTAGTTAGGTTAAGAACAAGTTCAGGACATCAATTATTAATGAGTGACTCAGCAGGAGTGGTTTATTTGGCCAACGGTGACGGCACAGTTTGGATGGAGTTTTCTTCAAACGGAATGGTCGATGTGTACGCACAGACAGGTTACAATTTAAGATCCGGCGCCGACATAAACTTCCACGCTGAAGGCAACATAAACATGTATGCCAACAAAAGTGTCAAAATAAAAGGAAATGAGCAAACGGGTGGAGTAAGTCTTGATGCCGCAAATTTATATCATTATGCAACAGAAAATGTAAGAATACAAGGAACAAATGTTTACACTAAAGCGACCACAAATATTACTGCTGACGCAGGACAAAGAAATATTCAACAGGGTATGACAAGGACAGATTTAATTGGCGGCCAAGTGCATTTTAACAGTTTTGGCACTATATCAGATTTAGTAACTCCATTAACAAGAACAAGTTACACACAACCAACCGGCACAGGCACGGCATTAACAACTTATCCGGATGTTACTCTTCAGCCGTTAGGCACAGTTTTAAAAGTAGATAGGGCATTACCTGGTATGTCAGGCATGAGAGTTCCAACCCACGAACCTTTTTGGGGACATCAAGATGTTGTTCCTGCATTTGGATCGGTAGGAGGCACAAACACAGGAATAGGGACAGCAGGATATATAGAAAACGCAAATAGAAATTCAGATTTAGCGTCTATAAGATGGGCTCAATACAAAGCAGACATTGACAAAGAATTAGCAGACAATCCAACCAAGAATTTTGATTCTTCTGTAAACTTGTTTAACGCAGGGTATTCAAACACGTTTAGCACAAGCAGTAATTTTTTAACAGATAATTTGACAGGATACATTAGTTTAGGAGAATCTGCATCTGAGACATACAACTCTATAACTTCCGGAATAAAAACTGGAGGTACAGACAATATTACAAATGTAATTGTAAATGAATCTGGAGTGCTTTATACAAAAGGCACTAATAAAATTATTAAAACATCAGGCATAGATAAAGCCACAGGTACATTAACCAAAGCCACTGATACTATTACATCAATCAATAACATTCTAACCACAGGATCAGGTACCAAAGTAGAAGGTATTGTGCCTGGAATAGGAAAAATAACAAATAGTTATAATAACATATCAACAGTCACTGAAACTTATAAAAACGTTGTGGGCGGCAATATAACAGCGGTTACGCAAGTAGCATCTGCGGTAAGTACAGTAGGCAAAGCGGTTAACACAGTTGGGCGGGTTGCTAAAAGTATAGGAAGAGTATTTGGATTTTAATTATGGCATATGGTAGTTCATCAGGAAGTGGATCAGGTTACATACAAGGACAGTCAGTCTTTAAAGGATTCAGTTCAAGAGCAGATAAAAATAATTTTAAATTGTATGATTTTGCTTTGATAAAGCAAGATCTTATTAATAGACTTTCAGTGAGAAAAGGTGAAAGAGTAGAAAATCCAGAATTTGGAACAATAATATATGATGTATTGTTCGAACCTTTAACAGAAGCACTTAAACAAGCGATTGCAGATGACATAACTGCCAATCTTAACGCTGATCCTAGATTAAAAGCAGATGACATAATTGTAAGCGAATTTCAACAAGGTATCTCTGTACAGGCTACAATTACATACGTGCCATACAATGTTGTGGAAAAATTAACGTTTTCTTTCGACGAAAGTAGCACTCTCCGTCTATCTTAATATACGCACATAACTTAAACCATAAATATCCATATAAACAGTATGGCCACTACAGATAGACAAAACAGACTTTTAATTGCTGAGGATTGGCGAAAAATTTATACCGCTTTCCAACAGGCAGATTTTAAATCTTATGATTTTGAAACAATCAGAAGAACAATGGTTGCCTATCTGCGAGAAAATTATCCAGATGATTTTAACGATTATATTGAATCCTCTGAATATGTTGCACTTTTAGATTTAATTGCTTACATATCACAATCATTATCTTTTAGAGTTGACTTAAACGCTAGAGAAAATTTTTTAGAAACTGCTGAGAGAAGAAATTCAGTTTTAAGATTGGCTAGATTAATAAATTATAATGCAAAAAGAAACACTCCAGCGACAGGATTATTAAAATTTACTTCAGTAGCCACAACAGAAAACGTGGTTGATTCTGCTGGCACTGATTTGGCTAATGTTACAGTTGTATGGAACGATGGTACAAACACAAATTATAGAGAACAATTCATAAACATTCTAAATGCCGCAAATACATCAGGACAAACTTTTGGTAAGCCACAAGAATCTGATACAATTGGTGGGATAAAAACGGAAATTTATACTTCAAATTCAAACAACACTGACTTGCCAATTTTTGCTTTTAGAAGACCTATAAGCGGTATTGATAGATCATTTGAGATAGTGCCTGCAACAATCACAGATTCAGAAAACATTTATGAAAAGACTCCGATACCTGGAGGCGGATTCACATACGTTTATAGAACTGACGGCGCAGGAGACACATCTAACAACACAGGCTTTTTTGCATTGTTTAAACAAGGTGGAATGGCTAATACTGAATTTGACGTGGTAGATACCACTACAAATTTTGTGCAGTCAATAAATGTAAACAACATTAATAATTCAGATGTATGGTTATATAGTTTAGACGATTTTGGACAATTGGAAAAAATTTGGGACAAAGTTCCTACTACTGTAGGCAACAATGCAATTTATAATTCATTAGCAAAAAATAAAAGAGATGTATACAACGTTGTTACGAAAAATAATGATGCGATAGATCTTGTATTTGGCGATGGAAATTTTTCTAATTTGCCTTCCGGTAGATTTAGAGTGTACTATAGAGTTTCCGATAATGCTAGATATTCTGTTCAACCCGGAGACATGAATGGAATAACATTTAGTTTAGGTTATACAGATAAAAATGGCGGAGCACAAACTTTAACTGTGACCGCATCTTTACAACAATCTGTGTACAATGCAACCGCTACTGAATCTTCTGATTCAATTAAAGAAAAAGCACCGCAGGCTTACTATTCACAAAATAGAATGATTACAGCAGAAGATTATAATGTTGTACCTTTGTCTGCTTCACAAGATATTATTAAGGTTAAGTCAGTAAATAGATCAGCGTCTGGAATATCAAGAGCAAAAGAAATAGTTGATCCAACTGGTGCATATTCAAATGTATCTGTTTTCGCAGATGATGGTATACTTTATAGAGAAGAAACAACACCAACATTTACTTTTACTTTTTCTAATCAAAATGAAATATTAAGCACAATTAATAACAGTGTTGAAGCCAAACTTAAAGATTCAACAGCAAATCAATTTTTCTATTTAAAATACGGAACAAAAGATTTAAGCACACTAACAGCATCATGGGTATCCACTACCACAGGCACTAACACTAATACAGGTTATTTCAACGCTAGTGGACCTTTGGCTATTGGTGAGTATGCAACATCTAATTTAAAATACGCTAAAGTTGGCGCTTTAGTTAAATTTACCTCGCCAGATACTAGAGAATTTTTGAACGGAAAATTAGTAACCGCTGGCACTGACAATGCTGAGGATAGAGCATGGGTCAAAATTAGTGCTGTTGAAGGAGATGGAAGTAATCAAGGTGAAGGTAATCTTGAATCTGGAGTTGGTCCTGTGACACTTAATAATATTATTCCTGCAAACGCAGTGGCATCAAGTGTGTTTCCTGTCTTTACTACAACGTTTACAACTGCGTTGAAAAACGACTTGATAGAAAGAATAAGTGCATACGAAGAATTTGGATTAAGATACAACGAAGAAACAAGTGAATGGAGTGTGATAACCTCAGCAAATTTAAGTTCAGAAAATGTTTTTTCATTAGTGAATGCCGGAGACACCACAGCAACCAATTTGGATCAATCTTGGTATTTTAAATTTACAAATGATGGAAACACTTACACAGTAACCTACAGATCATTGGCTTATGTGTTTGAGTCCGAAAAACAAAACAAATTTCATTTCGATAAAAGTGAAAAAATGTATGATTACACTACCGGTCGAGCAGTAAAAGATTTTATTACAGTTTTAAAAAATAACACAATACCTGCTTCTGGATTAGGAATTGGTTATCCTATCAATTGGCAAGTAGTAGATACAGTTGAGGAGTCAGATGGATATCAGGATAATAGAAAAGTAAAGGTTGGTTTTTTTGATCAAGACGATGACGGCGTTGTAGATAATCCTGACATTTTTGATATTATAGTTGATCCAGACACAAGTCCTACAACTAAATTTGTGTTTTTTGAAAAATACAACAGTTATAATAATATTGAAAGATTTAGACCTTATGCCGCAACAAATTTTGTTGTATCAAAAAATGAAACAGATATAACTCTTCCGGGGTCATATACTAATGGACAATTATTTTATTTCTATGACGAATCAGAGAATGTAATCAAAAAATACGATTCAACTACTGTTACTTTAACAACAACCACAGACTATATCGCAAGACGCGGAAGAAGTGCAATTAATTTTCAATACAAACATCATGCGGGACAAGATACGCGAATAGATCCTAGCGTTAGCAACATTATTGATATCTTTATGCTTGAAAGATCATACGATGATAGATTTAGAACATGGCTACGAAAAGGTGGTACAAAACCAACTGCTTCAACTTCAGATCAATTACGTATTTCGTATTCAGGGTTTTTGAATCCGTTAAAAGGCTTATCAGATCAAATTGTTTATCATCCTGTAAAATACAAAATATTATTTGGATCGAAGGCCGATGAAGAGTTTCAAGCCACATTTAAAGTAGTTAAAAACACAGGATCTAATGTAACTAATGCGATTATCAAAACAAGGGTTATCCAAGCAATAAATGAATTTTTTGCTCTTGATAATTTTGACTTTGGCGATACATTTTACTTTACAGAATTAGCGGCATATGTACATCAACAACTAGCACCTGATTTGCTTACTGTTGTAATTGTGCCAAACCAAAGCGGACAAGGCTTTGGATCATTGTTCCAGATATCTGGAGCATCAGATGAAATTTTTATCAGTGGGGCCACCGTTGATGATGTTTCTATAATTGATGCATTAGGAGCAAATCAATTAGAGGCTTCAGGCACAGTTGTAACATCAACCACAACAACAACATCAAGCGGCAGATCAACATCAGCAGTATCATCGGTGACCTCTAGCACATCAGGAACAGGATATAGTTCAGGAAGTTCTTCATCAGGAAGTTCTTCGTCAGGAAGTTCTTCATCAGGAAGTTCTTCATCCGGTTCAGGTAGCAGTGGGTCAGGATACTAACGATGGCAGATACACCAATTAATTCAACAGCAAACGACGTCACTTATAAAGATAAAAACGGATTAATAATTAGAAGATCGGTTGCACACTTACCTGCTTTTTATAGAACTGATTCTAATGAAAGATTTTTAAACAGCACTGTTGATCAACTAATCCAACCTGGTTCTTTACAAAGATTAGATGGATTTATTGGACATGAATATGCTTACACTAGAAATACGTCAACAGACAACTATCTAAGTGCAACTAGCACTGATAGAAAAGATTATCAACTTGAACCAACAGTAACTTATACAGATCAAGATACTTCTTCAGTAAATCCTGAGGACCAAGTAAAATTCACAGGTACCTATGATGACTATATCAATCAAATTAAATTTTATGGTGGACTTACAAATAATCATGATAGATTAAACAAAGAAAAAGTATACGCATGGAATCCGGCAATAGATTATGATAAACTTGTTAATTACAGAGAATACTATTGGTTACCTGAAGGACCAAATGCAATCACTGTTGCTTCTGTTGGTACAGGTACAACAACAGAGATTAAAGTTGTCAACAACGCGGCAGGGGCATATAATTTTAGTACAAGAGCAGGAATAGACAGTCCTACACTAACACTTTATAGAGGAAACACTTATAAATTTGTTGTAAATGCTACAGGTCATCCATTTTTTCTAATGACGGAACCTTATGTGACTGGTGTTGATGTGGACGGAAGTACTTCAGTGCTTTACACATCTGGAGTTACAAATAATGGCGCTGATTCAGGCACAGTAACTTTTGTTGTCCCAAGTGATGCGCCAAATGTTCTATACTATCAGTGCGGTAACCATACTTTAATGCATGGCGTAATAAATGTAAAAACAGTTTCAGCCACGACAAATATTGATGTAGCAAATGATATAATTGGAGCAAAAAATTATACTACATCTTCATCGGTCGCCTTATCTAATGGAATGAAAATAAAGTTTGGTACCAATGTTGTAGATACAACAAATTACGGTAGTAAAGAATTTTATGTAGATGGTGTTGGAGATTCAATATCTCTAACTGACGTTGCTGATTTAATCACGCCGGAATCATACGCAGACGAAGTTACAGAACTATATGACACAGTGGCCTATGATCAAAGGCCATATGCTGTTGCTTTTTATCGTCCAGTTGATAAAGACTATATTACAATTAAAAGAGACTCCTTGGATCAAAACGCATGGTCAAGATATAATAGATGGTTTCATAGATCAGTTTTAGAAACGACTGCAACTGCCAACGGATATACAGCAGATCTTTTAGAATCGGACAGAGCGAAGAGACCCATAATTGAATTTGATTCAGGCCTGGCTCTTTATAATCATGGACTAGAGGCCAAAACATCTATAGCATTGATAGATACAGTAACAACAGATGTGTTTTCAACTGTTGTTAACACTGCTGGTTACATTGTAGACGGAGTGTCATTGTCAGACGGAATGAGGGTATTGTTTACAGCAGACACAGATGTTTTAGTAAAAAATAAAATTTATAAAGTAAACTTTGTTATAGGACCGGATTCTACATCGGTTATTAGTTTAACGGAGGAATCAGATGCAGATCCTGTAGATGGACAGTGTTTATTTGTAGAGTTAGGTACAAACAATCAAGGAAAAACATATTTTTACGATTCTTCGACTAAAACTTATAGCACAGGACAAATTAAAACAAAATTAAATCAACAGCCATTGTTCGACATGTTTGACAACAACCATAAAAGTTTTGCAGACACTACAACCTATCCAAACAGTTCTTTTACAGGAGCAAAAGTTTTTGAATATAAAACATCAACAACAGCAGTCACTGACACAGTTTTAGGTATTAAAGTAAAATATAAAACAATTAACAATGTCGGTGATATAGTTTTTAGTTCGGATATTTCATCTGGAACTTTCACTTACAAAAGTGGTGAAGAATTTTTAACTAAAAAGTACGGCTCGGGACACTTACATTATACAACAAGTTTAACCACACATAATTCAAAATCCGGCTGGATACAAAGAGAATTAGAAAGTAAGCAAAGGGTAGTAAGGACTTATGTTGTTACTGCGGATGAGAAAAAATTATTTCCAATTGATGTTTACAAAAATTCTGCCAGTCTTACAGACTTAGAAGTATCAGTTGATGTAAATCATGTTAGAAAAGATCTTACAACAGATTACACTTTGGAAGATGGAACCACAAACAAATATGTTTCTTTTGTTAATAATTTAACAGTTGGAGATTTGGTTAAAATTCAAACTCACAGTGCCGCGGCAAAATTAGATGGCAAAGGATTGTACGAAGTACCAGAAAATTTATCAATTAATCCTCTAAATGAACAACTAGACGAATTTACTTTTGGTGAAGTGTCTAATCATTTACATGATATTCATGAAAAGAACACAGACATTACTGGTTCAATACCAGGCAGTAGTAATCTTCGAGATTTGCCTGATGTTAGGACAAAAGGTGGAACAATTATTCAACATTCGGCACCTTTACCACAAGGTATTTTCAATCTTATAGACAAAGATGCTAATGCAATAAGTGCCATTGATTATGCAAATTTAGAATATCAAAAGTTTAAAGAAAGTTTTTTAAACAAAACAACAGGTAAAACATTCGCAGGAGATATACCTGGATTTGTAGATGAGGTCATTATCAGTTTATCTGCAGACAAAAATAAAAGTTTTCCATTTTATTATGAGGACATGGTTGGTTACGGACCAAATGTTTCCACAAGGACCTATACAGTTTTAGATTCCAGCGAAACTGAATATGCTATAGACAGTTTACATGAGATTTCAACTGTAAGTAATCGAGCAGTATACGTTTATCTTAATGATGTTCAGTTAATTTTAGGAACCGATTACACTTTTAGCACAACTGATGAAAGTATTAACATAACAGCAACACTTTCTACAAACGACGTAATTAAAATCAGAGACTACAGTGATACAACAGGAAGTTTTATTCCGCCAACTCCTACAAAACTTGGTCTGTATCCAAAATATAAACCTGAATCTATTACTGATAATACCTACAGAACAAGCCAAACTGTAATTGTTGGACATGATGGTAGTAAAACAATTGCTTATGGTGACTATAGGGATGATCTTTTATTAGAACTAGAAAAAAGAATATACAACAATTGTAAGACTGCCTACGATAATACATTATTAAACGAAACTGACATAAGACCATCAGGGTTTACGTCTACTGATTACACAATATCAGAAGTTGATTCTGTGATGTCTGCAGATTTTTATAATTGGGCAGGAAAAAATGGTGTTGATTGGCAAAACAATACAACATTCTTAGATAGCGATCCATTTACATACAATTATAATCTTACAAGAGATGCCATTAACGATAATCTTTTGCCAGGTTACTGGAGAGGTATATTCAAATTATTTTACGACACCGATCGTCCACATACACACCCATGGGAGATGCTTGGCCATAGCGAAAAACCAACTACTTGGGAAACAAATTATGGTCCTGCGCCATATACAGCAGGAAATTCTGTCCTATGGAATGATTTAGCCGCAGGTTATGATAAAACAACTGGAAAGACAACTGCTAGATATATCAGAACAGGATTGACTAATTACCTACCAGTAGACGATTCAGGTAATTTAAAATCACCAATTGCAATTGGATTGGTGAAAGGTAATACAACACGTAATTTAAATAGATCATGGGCGTTTGGCGACCAATCGCCATCTGAAACTGCATGGAGAAGATCATCGTCTTATCCTTTCTCAGTAATGAAAATGCTGGCTTTAACTAGTCCTGCAAAATTCTTTGGTTTGTTTTTTGATACTTCAAGATTAATTTTAAACACAGCAAACAATTTAATTGATTCAGTAACAGAAGTAAGACAAAAGTTGTCAACTGCAAGATATCATTTAGAAACAGTCACTGATTCAGTCACAGGTGTAGTAACAAGATACATAACCGCTGGATATCAACCTTGGATAGTAAACTTTTTAATTAAGGATAATTTAGATCCTGCAGTTTTTTATTATGATAAGATGAAAAATTTAGATGTACAATTAGGTTACAAATTAGGAGGATTTTCAGACAAGGCAAATTTAAAAGTATTAACAGATTCAACATCACCTGCATCCGCTGGCGGATCACAATTTGTCCCGGATGAAAACTATAAAATATTGTTTAGGTCCAGTAATCCTGTAAGTTCATTTGATTATTCAGGTATATTGATTGAATTGAACACGGCAACAACAGCCGACGGTTCTACCCTACAAGGTGGATATAAAGTTATAGGATACAATACTCTACGTCCATATTTTAAAATTTATGAACCAATAAGAAATACAAATAAAACTAAGATAAAAGTTGCCAACGTTGAAGCAGTAGTTTACAACAAATATTCAACAGATGTAAAAACAATAACCTATGGCACTGTAATAAATTCGGTACAAGAAGTCGTTGATTTTATTGTCGGCTATGGAAAATATTTAGAAGCACAAGGTTTTGTATTTGATAAATTTTCTAATGAAATAAAAGAAGTTAACAATTTTGAAACATCAGCAAGAGAATTTTTATATTGGACCACACAAGGTTGGGCCGCTGGTTCTGCTATAACTTTATCTGCAGGTGCAGATGGTTTTAATTTGACAACTAACAACAGTATAATCAGCACTCTAAGAAATATGCGTGACGATTATAACGTTTTTGATGCTGGCGGAAGAATAATTGCTAAAAAAGATATATCTACAAAAAGGATTGGATCCACTTTTAGTATTTCAACAAAAAATCCAGAAGTAGGTATTTTTAACGTAACAATGAACGCCGTCCAAAAAGAGCATTTAATCCTGTTCGATAACAAAACAGTGTTTAACGATGTAATCTTAGAGTTACCTACAGGTTTCCGTCAACAAAGATTAAAACTAGTAGGATGGAAAACTGGCAATTGGAACGGTGATTATTATTCTCCAGGCTTTATATTTGATGAAGCAAGAGTATCATTATGGCTTGCTAATACTAATTACGAAATTGGTGACACAGTAGAGTACGACGCTAAATTTTTCGTTGCCAAAAAGAATCATAATTCAGGAGCAAAATTTGATTTTGCACAATGGCAAGTAAAAAATAGCAAACCAAGACCAACTTTAATACCAAATTTCGATTATAAAATTAGTCAATTCAACGACTTTTACAATTTAGAAACAAACAACTTTGACGAGTCGCAACAAAGTTTAGCACAACATTTAATTGGATATCAAAGCAGACCATATCTCGAAAACTTATTTGTAAATGATATTTCACAATACAAGTTTTATCAAGGATTTATTAAAGACAAAGGTACACAAACAGCAATAGATAGATTGTTAAAGGCACAGTTTAATGGAGAAAGTTTATCTATTGAAACCTATCCTGAATGGATGATTCGAGTAGGAGAGTTTGGTATGTGCGACGGCCTGCAATCAGTTCAAATAAAAATGCCAGATAGCACGTTTACTAACAATGTTCAATCAATTGAATTATTAGATGTTGGGTCTGATGCAACATACAATAGATCTGTGGGTGTCTCGGCAAATGATTTATATTTTAAACCTTTAGAATATACTGCAAGTTCAACGTTCGATAGATATGATTACAGTAAGGCAGGATTTGACAGAGATGTAATACAGAAATTTAAAACAGCAGGATGGCCAAGAATTGAAGATGTACAGCACACTGCTTACGATATTACAGATATAGAAAAACTTGATGTCAACAATGTAAAAAATAATGATCTTATTTGGATTGCAAAAAAAGCAAACACAGATTGGGACGTACAAAGAATCACTTCAACAAGTAATACAGTTGCATCAATAAGGTCGTTCAATAACGATACGCAAATAATTGTAAAAACAAAATTAACACATGGTTTTGTTAAAAATGCTTATACGGCTATTAGAAATTCACAGTTTACTGAGTTTAATGGTGTGTATCAAATCCAAGAAGTACCAAATAGTAATGAATTTATTGTTAATTTTGATAACGCAAGTAGGTTAGGTTCAGGTATCTCTATCTTAGCAGATGAATCAACCTTTGACACTTATGGTGACATATACAAACTTGTTAGTGTAAGACTAGCATCAATGAATAATGTCAATGACAATTTAAGTTACGCTGATTACAGATTCGCTGACACAACAAACAATGTTAATGGCGATAGGGTTTTTGTAGATAATGTTGGAAGCAATTGGAAAATTTATGAAAAAGTAGATGCATATGCAACAAGTTTAATATCATCGCCGTCGACTGTAAACGATCAAGATTTTGGATATAGAATTGTTGGACGAGAAGACTTTAGAACATTAGTGATATCCGCACCGAGTGCAGGCCAAGGCACTATCCATTTCTTCTTTGCAAGAAATGTAACTAGCGACACTCCTACAATAACAATACAACAAAGTTTAACAATGACTGATAATGATGATAATACATCAAGATTGGGAGAAAGTTTATCAATAAGCACAGATGGAAATTTTGTTGTGGCAGGCGCTCCATATACAAACGCTTTAGGTGCAGATGGTAGTACTAGATTTCTTAACTCGGGTCTTATCAAAACTTACGTATGGAATCCAAGCACATTTTCATACAATGAACTGAACACAATTACAGGCCCAGTCGACGGTTCATCTAATTTAGAAAATGCAAATTTTGGTTGGTCTACAGCAATTGCCGAAACTACTGAAGACTCGGTAAGGAATACAACACCTAAGTTGCTTTTTGTATCTGCACCAGGATTTGAAAGTGATACAGGTATTGTTCACATGTATACTTGGGGTGTAGGTGCAGATGGAAGCACATTTGATACTTGGACACAGCAAGTGAGTATTCAGTCTAATGATCCGGATGCAGGTCAAAGATTTGGGCATAGGGTAAAAGTAAATGACAACGGTGACATTCTTGCTGTAAGTTCAAAAGCACCGGGCAAAGCAGGTAAGGTAGAAATTTTTACAAGAACAAGTGCTACCAACGATGACAGCACTGTTTACGCTTGGACACACAGACAGACATTATCAGGAGTACTTGCAGACGGCTCTACGTTAAACACAAAATTTGGTGACGATATCGCGATGAGCAAAGATGGCACTAAATTATTCATTTCTGCACCAGGTCATGATAAAACTAATCAAGCAGATGCCGGTGCAGTTTATTATTACTTGTACAATGCAGATGGTTCCACAGATACATTTAGTTTACAACAAACTATACAAGCACCTGATTCACAGACTAACATGCAATTTGGATCTTCACTTTCTTGTGATCAAGAAGGTAAAAGGTTAGTAATAGGTTCTGAAAAACTTGCAAATTCAAGGGAGATGAAATTTGATTCGGGAAGTACAACTTTTGATTTACAGGATACGGTAGTTGTAGATTTAAACATTGGTTCGGGCGGTTGCTACACTGCTACTATGTACGACACACAATTTGTAATTGATGATTTACTTGTTACAACAAAGGTCAGTACAAATGATGATTTCGGAAGAGGAGTTTTTGTAACCACACAAGGGGTAGTTGTTGGTGCACCAGAAGATGATAATGTTGGAACCAATGACGGAACAGCAACAATTTTCAAATTGAAAAAGATTGGCTCTTATGGTTGGAAAGAATTAGTTTCAGAAACAGCCTTGATTGACAATAGGAAAATAAAATCTGGATTTATATTTGATTCTGCATCAAACCAAATAATAGATTATTTAGATTATTATGATCCTATAAAAGGTAGAATTTTTGGAGTAGCAGACAGAGAAATTAATTATCAAACTGAATGGGATCCTGCAATATACAATGTTGGTACTAGTTCAACAACTATAAACGCAGGCACAGCATGGGGAGAAGAACACATTGGTGAAGTTTGGTGGGACCTTTCTAGAGCAAGATGGCAGTGGTACGAACAAGGAAGTCAAGAATACAAAACTAAACATTGGGGGAATCTGTTTCCAGGATCAACAATTGATATCTACGAATGGATTGAATCGGTTAATCCACCAGAGGATTGGAGTAATTTAGCAGATACAGGAGAAGGTCTTGCAAACAACGTATCAGGTACTCCTAAATACGAGGGAAATACAGTGTTTACCGTTAAACAAAAATATGATTCATCGGCAAACGGCTTTGTAAATTACTATTATTATTGGGTAAAAAATAGTGTGTTTCTTCCAGATCCAGGCAAGTCAGTGGTCAAAAGAGTTAACACAACTTCTTATATCAGCAATATTATAACGAATCCTTATAATTCAGGATTTAAATATTTTGCAGTAAGCGATACGAACAAATTAATTACTTTTAATGTGAAAGACAGCCTATTCAATCAAAACGTAATTTTAAATGTTGATTATTCTAAAATTGATGACATGGACAGCGAACACGCAGTTTGGAAACTGTTTAGTGAAGGTGATCCGGATGATAGACCTACTACACGTATAGAAAACAAATGGTGGGATAGTTTGATAGGTGCAGACAATCAAGGAAACAATGTTCCTGATCTTGATTTACCCATAAACAGAAGATATGGAGCAGAACTAAGACCAAGACAAAGTTGGTATGTCAACAGATTTAATGCACTTAAAGAAATTATTGATTATGCCAACAGTGTTATAAAAAAATATCAGTTAGCCAATACAATAAGTTACACAAATCTTAACGCACAAGAACCAGAACCAAGTTCAGCATCGGGTTTATGGGATGGCTCTGTAGACACATACGCTGAACTTACATATTTAGATACAAGGGATTTAAGTGGCTCTGTGAATTATCTTGTTAAAGCAGACGAAGAAAATTCAAACGGCTTTTGGGCGATATATCAATGGGACGGATCGGTATGGAGCAGAACAAGATTACAGACTTACAAAACTTCAGCATACTATGAATTGGCAGATTGGTATGGAACAGACCCTAGTGTGCATGAAATGATTCATAGTGAAGACACTCCTATAGATGCACAGGTTACTTTTGAATATCAACTAAATGATTTAGATCTTGCAGTAGGTAAACACGTAAAAGTTACAAAAGCAGATACTGGTGGCTGGAAATTGTTTATGAAAACATCAACTGGTTACACAAACGTAGGTACTGAAAATGGAACTATACAATTGAAAAAATCTTTGTATGATTATTCTATAGACAACACAGGATATGCTGGTGATGATGTTTTTGACGATAACTTCTTTGATCAAGAACCAACTATTGAAACTAGAAAAGTTTTGACCGCTTTACGGGATGATATTTTTATAGGAAATTTAAAAGTCGAATATAATAATTTATTTTTTATAGGATTAAGAAAAGTATTAGAGGAACAAGGCTACGTTGACTGGTTATTTAGAACTTCTTTCCTTAAGATCAAGAATAATTTTAGGGAGTTGTTACAAAGAAAAACATATACAACAGGAATTGATACATATGTTGAAGAATATATTAATGAAGTAAAACCTTTCCATACAAAATTACGTGAGTATAGAGTAGGATATAGACAAACTGAGGTTCAAGATGGATTGTTTACTGACTTTGATAATCCTCCTTTTTACGATGAAGGCACAGCAAAAATAAGAAATATAGATCCAGACGGAGTAATAGACGAAACTAGAATAACAGAATATCCATATAAAATATGGAATGAGTCCTACAAAAAATCTATAGACACAATAACATTAACTTCGGGAGGCTCTGGTTATGTGACTGCTCCAACTGTAACGTTCACTGGTGGAGGAGCAACCACACAAGCAACCGCAACAGCATATATTCAAAGTGGTTCAGTATCAAGAATAACTTTATTAACTCGAGGATCAGGATACACCACAACACCAACAATAGTGTTTTCCGGCGGAGGAACAGGAGGTAACACTCCATCAGACGTTGCAAAAGCATATGCAAATTTAGGCAACGATCTTGTTAGAGACATTGATATTACTTTAAGATTTGACAGAGTTGATTCTAAGGCCACAGTTTTTGAATGGACAAAAAATACAGCGTATTCTTATGCTAGTTTAGTAAGATATCAAAATGAATTGTATAGAGTTACTAACACTTTTACTTCTACTACAAAATTTAAGGAAGGAATAGGAAATCTACAAAAATTACAAGGAGATGAAAGTTTTATCACTGCTTCAGGTAGAACACTAGGTATGTACACCCCTGATGCGGGCATGCCGGGTAACGATTTGACTCAATTAATTGATGGAGTCGACTACGGTGGAGTCATGGTGACAGGGTTATTGTTTAAAGAAAGTCAAGGATGGGATAGGTCCCCTTGGAATGATATTTCTTGGGACAGTTATGGGTCATCAAGAGTAAAAACTTTTTATGGTGATGGCTCTACTGCTACCTACACTTTTACAACAGCACCGTTGGCAACTGATGTTTACACAGTTTACTTTGCAGGTGTAAGACAAACCGCGGATGTTTTCAGAGGTGATGGATCAACTACAACATTTACTTTTGCATCAGCACCCGGCGATGGTGTAAAAGTTGAATTAATACCTTTCGACGAAGATAAAGTGTTAACACCAACAGACGACAGAACTTTAGATACTTTATTAACAGGAGGACTTTTCAGCACAGCAGTTGGGGTTGCACCTGGTGACATAATAACTGACGGTGATGAATTTATAAGCCCAACATCTACACACGCACCACAGGAACAAGTTCCGGGTCAAATATTTGACACCGTAGATATCAAAGTTTACACAGCACCAGAGTCTGGCGTACCGTTTATTGTTGACAAAACATATAGAGGAGATGGTTCAACAACAACTTTCGACATAGGTCAGCAACCAGGAACGCAGGCTGGAGTCATGGTTTCTATCAATGGAGTGCCACAAAATGCATTAGCGTCTGACAGCACAGCAAATTATACAGTTGACACCGCGGCTAAAACAATTACATTTACTAGTCCGCCTGCCAATAACAGAATTGTTAACATTAAAAGTTTTGCAGTATCGGGAAATAACTATGTGTTACTAAACAGTTTTACTGGCGATGGAAGCACAGCGGCGTTTACAACAGGATTAAGAGATACATATCAATTGGATAGTGCATTGCCACAACTTTATGTTACAGTGGACGGAGTACCAACCACAGCATTTACTACAACTGAGGCGAACAAAACTGTTACGTTGACATTTGACACTGCACCAGGTGCTGGCAAGGCAGTTCAGATTGCAGGATTCAACCAAGATCCTTCTACAAGAGCGTTTGCGGAAATAAGATCAGAAGATATTTACTACGATGGATCTACTGTAACACACACTTTAGATTTTCCATCTGGTTCAATAGGGCCTTTTGCAGGATTAACTTTGATAGAAGTAAATGGTGCAATTTTGCGAGGACCTGACAACACTTATTATAGTGCTGACGGTTCTACTTACAATTATGGCATATTAAGTGGATTATCAGATGGCTCAACAGTTGATCCGGCAAAAACGATCACGTCTGCAAACCAACTTGAAGTTTATAAGAATGGCATTAAACAAATATTGAACACAGACTACACAGTAGATATTTCAGGACAAAAAATTGATTTTACTAACGTGCCTGAATCTTCAGATGTAATTGCAATAACAACATTAGTTGACAATCATTACAAAATGGTTGGAAGTGATCTAGTATTAGATTTAACACAGATATCTAGTGATGGTATTAGTTTAAGTTCAGGTGATAATATTCGAGCAACAACATTTAACAACGCTTTGGGTATGAAACAAAGAAGAGAAGTACTCGAAGGTACTCCTTCTGGAGAACTGTTCTTATACAATGAGCCGTTGAACAGTGATTATGTTTTTGTTACACTAAACGGAACAAAAACTCTTGTACAAAATACTGACTACACTTTAGTTGGTAATAAAATTACTATTTTTGGAATAACTTTAACAAGCACAGATAGAATTGATGTGATGTATTTTGCAATTGAATCTGCATCAGGTGCGACAGGTTATAGAATTTTCAAAGATATGTTGAATAGAACTTTTTATAAAAGAATAAGTGCAACAAACACAACAACTTTAGACGTTGCTTTAGCAACAGACGACACAACAATAACAGTCACTGATGGCACAGTGTTAACTGAACCAAATGCTTCGGTTAATATGCCAGGTGTTGTGTTCATAGATAAAGAAAGAATAGAATATTTTACCAAGTCAGGAAACACTCTC
>CEOE01016969.1_pt1 | contig 23252 bp, 22 predicted proteins | sample 530211 | NCBI WGS metagenome assembly CEOE01 (sample SAMEA2619779, study PRJEB7988) | marine metagenome | isolation source: saline water (ENVO:00002010), including
AGCTCATAAGGATCTGGGATGAGGGGCGCTTGTTGATCAAGGGGGAAAAAGAAAAAATGATCCTCAGGAAATACAATGTATCCCTGGACGATCCACGCTAGCCAAACGTGGCAGAGCTGAAAAACAGGTCAGACAATCGGCCATGATGCGAGACTCAGCCACGAAACGGAACGGCTCTGTCAGAACCGTTCCGGCCAGCAAGGCGGCAGGCTAAGCAACAAAATACGGCAGGTCGTCTCTGGCCGAACACCCCAGAGTGACGATCCGTTCCGTTATCTTGATGGCGCGTTGGTATTTAGCCTCGCATTCGGCCCGGGAGAGGTTGTTCAGGAGAGGCCCCATGATCGAGACGCCATAGTCAGCCTGCAGCGTGCGTATCTGGCGGCGTGTATCCAGGCCATCGGCCAGCCAGCCGAGTTCGAATTCCATCTTTTTGGTCACGAAGCGCTTATTATCAATCAATTCGCGGCGTATCTCCGCTTCGGTCCTGAGGGTGTCTTCCCAATAGAGGCCTTCGGTGCTGGCAACGTCGGAGGATGATTTTACAAAAGCCAGGCAGAAGACGAGATAAACCATCTCCTTCTCACTTGCCGTGCGCCATGCGCTGCCTTCGAGGGTTCCCCAGATCGAGGTGTTCAGGCTGGCGAAGATTTCCGGCACCTTGGAAAAGAAAATGCGATGCAACTTGTTGTCGTTAAGCGTTAAATCCAGTTTTTGCGCTTTATAGATGTCAACGGCCGCATACTTGTTGCATACGGGGCATGTGTCGCCCTCGAAACGGCCTTTCTTGTAGATGTGGGAGCATGATTTTCCCTGGGCCGTCTCGTTCTTGCAGAGCAGATAGGTCTCGGGATTGTCCTCGTCATCCTGTTGCTGGCCAATCCAGTTGAACCGGTTTTGAAACTGCAGGAACGACCGGGGAGGACTCCAGAGAGTCCACTTCAATTTCTCGACTGGGCCAAAGGTGGTCCAGTTCGAGCTGACATCAATGACGACACATTCGGTTTTGTTCGGGGAAGAGCGTAGCCCCCGCCCTATCGACTGGCCCCACAATACTTTTGAGAGCGTGGGCCGCATGTGAACAATGATATTACACTCGGGATTATCCCATCCCTCGATCAGCACGCCGACAGAGATAAGCGCCTCGATATCGCCCTTGTCATGTGCGGCAAGGATGCGGCGCCGTTCGCCCATAGGGGTTCCCGCCGTGATGATCGCCGTCTTGATTCCGATGGACCGCAGCCGTTCTTCGGTAAATTCGGCAACTTTTATATCGGGGCAAAACCAGGCTGATATCGGGAGTGGCTGAATGTTCTCCCGCTCTTCCAGATAGGCTTGCGTGGCGTAATCGAGCATCGAAGACCTGATGATCTCGTCTGTCAGCCGGGATATGGGGTATTCGCCGGAGCTGACTTCAATACCGTCCAGATTGAGGTCATGAACGAAATGCGGCCGGTATCTCGGCTGCACCAGAATACCTTCCGCGATCAGGTCCTGAATATCGGCGCAGTCGATGATGGCATCAAAAGCCGCGCTCAGCTGGTCGCGCTGGTCGCCGGTCCGTCGCTCGGGCGATGCCGTCAGGCCCATGAAGTGAGCGTCGGCTTTTCCCTTGTCACGAAACAGATCAATGATGCGCTTGTAGCCGCTGCCGTTCGGCGAGACGCGGTGCGCTTCATCCACAATGATCAGGTCTGCTTTCGGGATCGCGTCTTCGAGCACTTCCCGCGCCCGCATGCTGGTGGAGAGTAGGACATCGTAATCCGTGAAAGCTTCCCCTTTATCCGAGACTTTCAGCGTTTTAACGCGACGCCCTTTCGTCAATGCCGCCTGAAGTTGGTCCAGCAAAACCAGCCGGTGGCATAGAATGATGACTTTCTTGCCGTCGTAGAACCGGTCGATGATCTCGCGCGCCAGGACCGTTTTCCCGGCCCCGGTCGGTGCTTTGAGAACAAATCGTTTGTAGCTTTGGCGTATGGACTGGAAGTCGTCGATAACACTTTGCTGCCAGCGGCGGAGCTTCATGATTTAAAACTATTCTCTCTCTAAAAAATGGGTGGCCGGTGCTATCCGACTATCCCAATCCGTCCCAGCTTCCAGGAAGCTGAGGTGACTAATGCCGCGTAAAGTGCGTTTTGCTTTGCCCAGCCCCCTGATCCAGATCGTTCAGATTCGGGATTCAAGCGGTTTTATAGGGCCAACCTGCATAGGTACGAGGAAATCTTTAACAATTCAAATATGAAGCGGCGAGATGATGCGGCTTATCAGGGGAACGGCACGAGATACTGACTTTCAGGAGCGAGATTTCGGTCCGCGGCGGAACAGGGCGAGAAGGGGATGGAAGAGGAGTAGCAGAGCGTCGACCACCCGGCTGCCTTCCACCAGATAGCGAAGGCCGATCACTGCTCCGACCCCGATCGAAACGGCAGTCACCGGTGCGCTCCAGGCCAGGACGGAAAATGCGGAAAGGCCTTGTCCGACGGAACAGCCAAGCGCGATCACGCCGCCGAAGCCCATAAGCACCGCGCCGAAGATCTGGCGGCGCAGCTCGCCCGGGTCGTCGCAGGCTTCCCAGTGAAATTGGTGCCGTATGCGGGCGCCGAGCAGGGCGCCGCACAGGACACCGGATACAGATCCGGCAGAGAATCCGCCGAGCGGACTGCTGACCCCCATGACCTGCAGGACGACTTCGCCGAGTGGCATGGTGAAGCTGTGGGATTCGACAAGAACGTGCTCGAACCCGGTTTGGGCGATGTAGCTGGTGCCCCACCAGGCCGCGCTGCAGGACAACCCGATCAAGACGGACCAGATGACGGTGGAGCGATTGCTGATGAAATGCGGGTCGGTGAGAGCGGGGGCGATCAGCAGTATGGCGAGGGCCAACGCGATGTAGAGGGTGGGAATGCCGGTAAGTTCCGCGATGGAACCGGCAATGGATCCTGTGCCCGGATGCGCTGCTTCGACCCTTGGGAACAGTGCCGTCCGGAGTTCCGCCAGCGGGCCGACTGCGGCCAGATAGGCGGCAATGCCGATGACCAGGACGATGAGCACCGAGCGTATGTCGCCGCCTCCGACACGAGCCAAGGCACCGAAGCCGCAATTTCCGGCGAGGGCCATGCCGACCCCGAACATCAGGCCTCCGGCGACGGATGCGGAGAGACTGAACTCGAACCTGAAATAAACGGAGTCCTCGATCGTTGCCCACCCGAGTGCAGCGAGCAAGGCGGTCGTCGCGACGGCCACCCCGATCGCCATCGGCCACATCATGATCCGGTCGCGGTTTCCGCCATAGAGCGTATCTTCGATCGCGCCCAGGGTGCAAAAGCGCGGAATTCGGGCGGCAAGGCCCAGAACAATGCCGGTTGCAAAGCCAATCAGGGTCACGGCGGCTGTATCGGAGAGGGAAAACATCTGGGGTGTGGCGCTTCCCGTGTTGGGGGTCGACCTGAGCTTTTGCCTCGGTGTACCGTGCCCGAATGCCTAGGCTCCGGGGGCGGGCTCTTCCTTGCAGAACATGTCGTAGAGCAATTCCAGCATACGGATGGCCCGCTCATCTTTCAGGCTGTAGTAGATCGTCTTGCCTTCGCGGCGGTGATTGACCAGACCTTCCAGCCGGAGCCGCGCCAATTGCTGGGAAACGGCGGCCTGCCGGGAGGAGAGCAATTCCTCCAGCTCGGTCACGGATTTTTCCCCCGTGGCCAATTGGCAGAGAATGAGGAGCCGGCCTTCATGCGCCAGCGCCTTCATGAACTCGGTCGCATGCGTCGCGTTCTCGATCATCGCGTCGATCTCGGCGTCGGTCGCGGTTTCGTTCAAAACAGGCAAAGGCATAGGTCGGCTCCAGTGCAGGCAGCGTTAGAAATCTAGGAATTCCTGGATGGTTTCAACAGCCTTTTGGGCGCAGTCATCATCCAGATCGGCACCGGGGGCCCCGGAGATCCCGATACCTCCGATTATCTTGCCGGCAGCCAAAACCGGGACGCCGCCGCCGAGAACGAGGGCGTTCGTGATATTAGGCAACTGCGCCATCACGGCATCGGTCTGCACCCGCGAAGACAATTCCAGGGTAGACGAGCGGAAACTCACAGCGGTCCAGGCCTTGCGGGTCGCCGTGGAGACTGTATGCGGCCCGGCGAAGCGGTCCCGCAAGACAACCTGAGTCAATCCCGCGCGATCAACAATGGTGACGGCCACCTGATAGCCAGCCTCCCGGCATATTTTCAGCGCGGATTTAGCAAGGTCGAGCGCGACCTCGGGCTTCATCGACTCGTAGGTGACAAGCGCTTCGGCATTTTGTGCTTTTGCCGGATGGAAGGGGGTAAGCGCCAGCAGGGCGGCAAGGGCGGCACATGCAAGAATGGTCTTTTTCATCAGTTGTTTCCTTCCTTGAGCGGTTTGGCCTTAGACGATTTGGCCTTGGGCGGCTTTGTCCGCGTGTTTTTGTCGAGAAGCTGGACGAGCATCGGCCAGAAGAAGTCTTCGCCCGGGTAGCCTTCGATACGGCCGGTCTCCGTCCCGTCTTCCAGCAGGATGAAGGTCGGCGTGAAATGTACTTGTCCCCTGATCATGATGTCGGCCGGCCAGGTATCGAACAGGTCCTGCCGGCGCAGCGGCGCACGCTTGCCCTCATCCGTCAGGTGATAGATGCCGCCGATCTCCTCATTCCAGGCCGCACACCATTCACACCCCGTCTGCTCAACCATCAGGAGCTCGCTCGCGGCTTTGACTGGTCGGGCCCCGCCCACAGTGATCCAGGCAATCGTCAACATTGTGACGGCTGCTAACAATTTCTTGCTTTGTCGCAACGGAGCGTGGAACATAATAACAAATTCTAATGTGAGAATATGTTGACCGCAAGCTCGGTCGGGGAAACGTACAAGGAAATTAAGAAAATGGGCTCAAAATGGGCTTTGATATAGGGATTGGCGGCGCGTTCCTCGCCGGGCTGGCATCGTTCCTGACCCCCTGCATCCTGCCGATCGTTCCATTCTACCTCTGCTATATGGCCGGGGTATCGATGAACGAGCTGGAAGAGCAGGAGAGCGACGGAGCCGCGCGGCGGAAGGTCGTGTTGTCCTCCATTCTGTTCTCGGCCGGGGTCATCACTGTGTTCGTCGGCCTCGGCGCCAGCGCGTCGGCGTTCGGACAGCAGCTGCGCGAGTATTTCGACATTCTGCGCTATGGCGCTGCGATCGTGATCGCAGCGATGGGATTGCATTTCCTTGGCTGGGTGAAAATACCGTTGCTGTACCGGCAGGCCAGGATGGATGTCGCGGCCCCGGCCGGGCTGATCGGCCCCTATTTGGTCGGGCTCGCCTTCGCTTTTGGCTGGACCCCCTGCGTCGGGCCGGTCCTGGCGATGATCCTGTTCAGCGCGGGAGCCGCTGAAACGGTCCAGCAAGGTGCTTTCCTGCTGTTCGGTTACGGCATCGGCATGACCTTGCCATTCATCCTCGCGGCTTTCTTTTTCGGACCTTTCATGCAGTGGATGAAATCGGTGCGCCGTTACGTTGCAGTTGTCGAAAAAGGCATTGGCGCCACGCTGCTGGTCTTCGCGGTCCTGATCGGAACCAACACGGTCGGGGTCATCGCACAGTGGATGATCGACACATTCCCGGTATTTGGAACCATCGGATGAGGAGACAGGACATGACGCGTGTGATCTTAGGACTGTTCTTGGCGATGCTGATCATCCCCCCGGCGCCAGCCGAGGTCGGGGAGGACGGCTTGCACAAGAAGTCCTGGTTTGCGGTCACCTTCAAGGATGTGGCCGAGGATATTGCGGACGCCGAAAGCCAGGGTAAACGGCTGGCCATGATCTTCGAGCAGCGTGGATGCATTTATTGCAGGCAACTGCATGAGGGGCCGCTGTCTGATCCGGAAGTCGTCGCGTTCATCAAATCGAACTTCGTCGTGGTTCAGTACAATCTTTTCGGCGACGAGGAGGTGACCGACCTGGATGGCACCGCCCTGCCTGAAAAGGAGATGGCAAAACGCTGGGGTGTGGTGTTCACGCCGACGATCCTTTTCATGCCGGAGACTGTGCCTGAAACAGGCAATGCCGCTGCGTCCGCCGTTGCGACGATGCCCGGAGCCTTCGGGAAGTGGACCACGCTCAATATGTTTGCCTGGGTCCGGGAGAAAGGCTACGAGAGCGAGGAGCATTTCCAGAAATATCATGCCCGCCGTTTCCTGGAACAACAGAAGACGCAATAGGGGAGACTGGATGCCGTCTCAAGATGGCATATGTCTGTAACGCAACAACAAATTCAAAGATATGAATTTGTTGTTGCGTTGAAACGGATTTTCCGGTCTCCTGATATCAAAGGTCAGTCAAAATGCTGACCAACAAAAAAATGGGAGGAGATCCGGTGATGAGACTTGCTGTCACCACCGTGCTGGCATTGATGCTTGGTGTTTCGGGCGTTTCGGCTGAAACGGTCAAGCCCGCCGACGTCAAGATTATCGATGGTGCGGTCGCTCAGGCGCTGACCGACAAGCAGGGCGATCCCGAAAAGGGGCGCCAGTGGTTCATGGGGCGCAAGCTCGGCAATTGCCTGGCCTGCCACGTGAATTCCGATCTGGCGGAGCAGCCCTATCACGGTGAGGTGGGACCGCCTCTCGATGGAGTGGCGGGGCGCTGGACCGCGGCAGAGCTTCGGGCGATTGTCGTCAATTCCAAGGAAGCGCTCTCGCCGGAAACCATTATGCCCGGTTTCTACCGTGATACCGGCTTCAATCGGGTCGCCAAGAAATTTGCCGGCAAGACAATCCTGACAGCTCAACAGGTCGAGGATGTCGTCGCTTACCTGATGACGCTGAAAGAAGAATAAAGCCGGGCGGCGGGCCATTTGCGCCCTCGCGACGCTACGATAAACGGAGGAATGTCCAATGCAGATGACAAGGCGTGACCTGTTCGCGCTTGCCGCCGGTCTTGCCGCGGTTGGCCTGATTCAGGTGCCGGCCAACGCGAGCGAAGATGCGGTCGAGGCGGCTATCAAGAAATTCGCCGGGGGTATGCCGGAGACCGGTGGTGTAGAGATCGATGCTCCGGAAATTGCCGAAAACGGCAACACCGTGCCGATCGAAGTCGCTGCGGCTGGTGCCTCGTCGATCATGATCCTTGCCGCGGGGAACCCAAATCCGGGCGTCGGGACGTTCCACTTTTCTGAAATGTGTGCCGAGAGCCGCGCGTCCACGCGCATTCGTCTGGCGACCACGCAGGATATCGTGGCCGTCGCGAAAATGGCGGACGGGTCGACGAAAATGGCCCGGCGTGAAGTGAAGGTCACGATCGGCGGCTGCGGCGGCTGAGGACGGAGGAAACAGAATCATGGCAAAAATCAAACCCCGCGTGAAAGTGCCGAAAAAGGCCAAGGTCGGAGAGGCCGTCACGATCAAGACCCTGATCAGTCATCCGATGGAATCCGGACAGCGTAAGGACCGGAAGACCGGTGAACTGATCCCGCGCAAGATCATCAACAGGTTCGTCGCCAAGTATAACGGCACGGACGTGTTCTGGATGGATATGGAGCCTGCCGTTGCCGCGAACCCCTATGTCGAGTTCTCGGTCAAGCTGACGGAATCCGGAACCATGCGGTTCGAATGGACCGATGATGACGGCTCCGTCTACGACATCGAGAAAAAGATCTCCGTCGCTTGAACGAACGGAGACATGGGAGGATGGCATGAAAAAACTCTTGGCAATGGGGGTCATCGGACTCTTCGCGGCCACGGCAAACGTGGCGTTGGCCGATGAAGATGCCGAGCTGGTGATTGACGGTCAGGCCTTTGTCACCAAGCTGGATGCGCCGGCGGACTCGCCCCTGTCGGAAATCCTGTCTGGCTGGCGGTTCCGCAATGATGAAACCCAGGAACTGCAGACCGACGATTTCGAGAACCCGGCCATGATCTTCGCGGAATATGGCGAGGAGTTGTGGGAAACGGCCGACGGTGCGGGTGGGAAATCCTGCGCGGACTGTCACGGTGATGCCACTGAAAGCATGAAGGGCCTGCGGGCCGCGATGCCGAAATGGCACGAAGGCAAGAAGACCATGTTCACGCTTGAGGATCACATCAACTGGTCCCGCGAAGAGCATCAGAAGGCCAAGCCGTGGAAATGGGAAAGCCAGGAAATGCTGGCCATGACGTCCTATATCGGCCTGCAATCCCGTGGCATGCCCGTGAAGGTGAAAACCGACGGCCCGGCCGCCGAATGGTGGAAGCAGGGTGAGAAACTCTATTACACCCGCGTCGGTCAGCTCGACATGGCATGCGCGCACTGCCACGAAAACAATTACGGAAACATGATCCGGGCGGACCATCTCAGCCAGGGACAGACCAACGGATTCCCGGTTTATCGCCTGAAATGGCAGGGCATGGGCTCGATCCATCGCCGCTTCAAAGGCTGCATGGATAACATTCGGGCGACGCCTTACAAGCGCGGCTCGGACGAGTTCACTGCTCTTGAACTCTATCTCGCATCGCGTGGTGAGGGTCTCTCTGTCGAGACGCCAGGGCTGCGTAACTAACTATCCGGTCCTATGTCCGGGAGCTGTCGGCTCCCGGATACGGCCACTGAATGAACATTTTATCTGTCCTTTCGCCTGAAATGCAGCGTGTTTCAGCGAGGAGAACTGTGTTCCGAAACTGGACTTGCCGAAGGAGCCACATGTCATGTTGTCGCGCCGCGATTTTCTCCAGACGTCGTTTGCCGCCTCTGCAATCGTCGGTCTAAGCGGTTTCGGGAATTGGGCCCAGCTCGCCGCACAGCAGCGCCTCACCCAGAATCAACTGCTGGACTTCGAGACCACCGGCAATGTCACTTTGGTGCACCTGACAGACTGCCATGCCCAGCTCATGCCGGTCTGGTTTCGTGAGCCGTCGATTAATATCGGGGTTGGTGAGTCAGCAGGTCTGCCGCCCCATATTTCCGGCAAGAAATTTCTCGACACTTACGGTCTGAAGCCCGGCACGCCCGAGGCTTACGCGTTGAGTTCGGAAGATTTCGTCGCGCTCGCCCGGGAATATGGCCAGATCGGCGGTTTCGACCGGATATCGACGGTGCTGAAATCGATCCGTGCCGATCGGCCGGATGCGCTGTTCCTCGATGGCGGCGATACCTGGCACGGCTCCATGACGGCTTTGCGCACAGCCGGTCAGGACATGGTCAATGTCATGAATGCTCTGAAGCCCGACGCGATGACCTCGCACTGGGAGTTCACCTACGGCATTGATCGGGTGACGGAGATTGTCGACGGGCTGGACTTCCCGTTCCTGGGCGCGAACATCTTTGATAATGAGTGGAATGAACCCGCTTACGACTCCCACTCGATCTTCGAGCGGGGCGGGGTCAAGGTCGCTGTCATCGGACAGGCTTTCCCTTATCTGCCGATCGCCAATCCGGGCTGGATGTTCCCGAACCTCTCCTTTGGCATCCGCGAGCAGCGCATGCGCGAAGTGGTCGAGGAAGTGCGCGCCGACGGCGCCGAGCTTGTCGTCGTCCTGTCCCATAATGGCTTCGACGTGGATCGTAAGATGGCGCGCCAGGTCGAAGGCATCGACGTCATTCTTTCCGGGCACACGCATGATGCGCTACCGGAGCCGGTTCAGGTCGGCAACACGCTGGTGGTCGCATCGGGGTCGCACGGCAAGTTCGTCTCCCGTCTGGATCTCGATGTCCGCGACGGCGGGGTGAAAGGTTTCAACTACCGCCTGATCCCGATCTTCTCGGACGTGATCGCGCCGGACCCGGAAATGACCGCTTTGGTCGATGCCCAGCGCGCGCCTTTCAAACCGGAACTCGGCGAGGTGATCGGCCAGACCGAATCCCTGCTGTACCGGCGCGGGAACTTCAACGGCACCTGGGATGACCTGATCTGCCAGGCGCTGCTGGAGGAACGCGAAGCCGATATCGCACTGTCGCCGGGCTTCCGTTGGGGGCCGAGCCTGCTGCCGGGCGACGATATCACCCGCGAGGACATCTATGCCGCGACGGCGATGACCTATCCGAACGTCTATCGCAGCGAGATGACTGGCGAGCTGATCCACACCATCCTCGAGGATGTCGCCGACAACCTGTTCAACCCCGACCCCTACTATCAGCAGGGGGGCGACATGGTGCGCGTCGGGGGCATGGGCTACTCGATTGACGTGACCAAGCCGATCGGCAGCCGGATCACAGGAATGACCTTGCTGAAGACCGGCGAGGCCATCGATCCGGGCAAGTCCTACGTGGTCGCGGGCTGGGCGTCGGTAAACGAGGGTACCGAGGGGCCGCCGATCTACGACCTTGTCGAGCAATATATCGCCCGCAAGGGACGGGTCGAGATCACCCCGAATTCAGCCGTTAAGACAATAGCCGGATAGACCGGGCCGGAGACGGAACGATGACTGATAAAACACCCACCTCACGCAGAACATTCCTGAAAGGCGGTCTGGCTGCCGGTGGCGCACTCGCCACGGCGCCGGCGTTGGCTGCAGGCGATCCCGCGATCCTTGAGGTCCAGCCCTGGGCGAACCAGTTGGGCGAAGGGGTCGATGCCAAACCCTACGGCACGCCGTCCCCCTACGAGGCCCATGTCCGCCGCCGGAACGTTCCCTGGCTGACCGCCGACCCGGTGAGCTCGATCAACTTCACGCCACTGCATGAGCTGGACGGCGTGATCACGCCGAACGGCCTTTGTTTCGAGCGCCATCACAGCGGTGTCGCCGAAGTCGATCCGGCCAAGTACCGGTTGATGATCAACGGCTTGGTGGAGCGCGAGCTGGTCTTCACCATGGCGGACCTGAAACGCTTCCCCCGGGAGAACCGGGCCTATTTCCTGGAATGCGCGGCAAACAGCGGCATGGAATGGCGCGGCGCGCAGCTGAACGGCTGTCAGTTCACCCACGGCATGATCCACAATGTCATCTATACCGGCATCCCGCTGAAGACGATCCTGGAGGAAGCTGGTCTCAAGACCAATGCCAAATGGATCATGCCCGAAGGTGCGGACGCAGCGGCCATGACCCGCTCCGTGCCGATCGAGAAGGCCCTCGACGACTGTCTGGTCGCCTTTGCCATGAACGGCGAGGCGCTGCGGCCGGAGCAGGGTTATCCGGTGCGCCTGGTGGTGCCGGGTTGGGAAGGCAACATGTGGGTCAAGTGGCTGCGCCGGATCGAAGTCGGCGACATGCCCTGGCACCATCGCGAGGAAACCTCGAAATACACGGACCTCATGGCAAACGGGAAAGCCCGCCGCTTTACCTGGGAGATGGACGCCAAGTCGGTGATCACCAACCCGAGCCCGCAGGCCCCGATCACACACAGCAGGGGCCGGACGATCATTACAGGTGTCGCCTGGTCTGGGCGCGGTACCATCCGGGAAGTGCATGTCACCACAGATGGCGGCCGCAACTGGCAGCAGGCCCGGATCGACGGGCCGTCCTGGGACAAGTCGATGCACCGCTTCTATTACGAGTTCGATTGGAACGGCAGCCCGCTGCTGCTGCAGTCGCGCGCCGTCGACAGCACTGGTTATGTGCAGCCGACCAAGAACGAGCTGCGCGCCGTTCGGGGCGAGAACTCGATCTATCACAATAACGGGATTCAGACTTGGCACGTCAACGCGAACGGGGAGGCGGAGAATGTCGAGGTTTCTTAATCTGGCGGCTGCGACCCTGATTGCCGGCCTCGCTGGCGGGGCGATGGCGGAGCCTTACGGCCTCGGCCGTCCGGCAACACCGGACGAGATTGCTGCCTGGGATATCGATATCCGTCCCGACGGTCTCGGCCTGCCGGAAGGCAGCGGTTCAGTAGCGGATGGAGAGCCGGTTTTCGCGGAACGGTGCGCTTCCTGCCATGGTGATTTCGGTGAGGCCGTCGATCGCTGGCCGGTTCTGGCGGGCGGTCAGGACACGCTGACCAGTGCCCGCCCGGTGAAGACGGTCGGATCTTACTGGCCCTATCTCTCGACGGTCTGGGATTATGTGCATCGGGCCATGCCGTTCGGCGATGCGCAGTCCCTGACGAATGACGAGACCTATGCGCTGACCGCCTATCTGCTCTATCTCAACGATATGGTGGATGACGATTTCGAGCTCAGCCGGGAAAATTTCTCGGAAGTCGTCATGCCGAACGCCGACGGCTTTTATGCGGATGACCGTCCGGAGACGGCCGTCTGGAAGAATCGTACGCCCTGCATGACCAACTGCAAGCCGGAGGTGCAGATCACCGCCCGTGCCCAGGTTGTCGACGTCACGCCGGACGATCCGACATCCAGGCATTCCATGGCTGATCCGGCTGCCAATGAGGTTGCGAAAGAAGAGGCGACCCAGGTTGCCGCCGCACCCGCTATTGACCCGGCTCTGGTGAAAGCCGGCGAGAAAGTCTTCAGGAAATGCAAGGCGTGTCATGCCGTCGGCGACAAGGCAAAGCACAAGATCGGGCCACACCTCAATGGCCTCTTCGGGCGGGCCGCTGGCACCTCGGAGGGTTTCAAGAAATACTCCAAGGATATGAAGGGCGCCGGCGCTGACGGGCTGGTCTGGAACGAGGAAACCCTCGCGGCCTTCCTCGCCAAGCCCAAGGCGATGATCAAGCGGACCAAAATGGCTTTCGCCGGCCTGAAGAAAGAAAACGATCTGCAGGCTGTGATAGCCTATCTGAAGGCAATGAATGCCGATGGAGGGGGCGGGAACTGATGCCGCCCGCCTTCGGGCGGCACTGCGGAGAAGGAGATGAAGAATGATGTTCCTGTTTAGAACGCTTGCCCTGATGGCCATCATCGCATTCGGTCTCTCCGCGCCGACACCCCTGCATGCCGAAGATGACGGCATTCACAGACTAGCCCTGCAAATCAGCGACAATGATGCGGAGAAGATGAACTCCGTGCTGAGCATCGCGGCCAATGTTTCGCGTTACTATTCCTCGGTTGGCGAAGAGGTCGAGATCCGGATCATCGCATTCAACGAAGGCATGCACATGTTGCGGACCGACACGGCGCCGGAACAGATCGCCAAACGTGTTCGGGGCTTCTCACAGAGCATGCCGAATGTCGCGTTCGTCGGCTGCGGCAACACCATCGATTCAATGACACGCAGCGAAGGGAAACCGCCACCGGTCATTGAACATTCGGAAACAGTAGAGGCCGGTGTCGTCGAACTGATCACGCTGAACGAGGCCGGATGGACCATCGTGCGACCATGACCGGGGCTTGTCCAAAGCCCGGGATGCCATGGAATCCCTAGAAACACTGCTTGCAACGGATCTGATGTCAGATCCTGCAAAAGCCGCTTTCGGCGGTCTCCTGGTCGGTCTCGCGTTCGGGGCCTGCGCTCAGGCCAGCCGCTTCTGCCTCAGGAGCGCGACACTGGAGTTCTGGCGCGGCGTGCCGGGTTCGAGTTTCGCTGTCTGGCTGCTCGTCTTTGGCTCCGCGCTGCTGTTCGTCCAGTTTTTGCTTTGGTTGGAGGTTTTGCCGGCCATGGAGGTACGGCAGCTGACTTCCGTCGGTACCCTCTCCGGAGCGATCATTGGCGGTGCGATGTTCGGCACGGGGATGATCCTCGCCCGCGGCTGCGCCAGCCGCCTGCTGGTGCTATCGGCAACCGGTAACCTTCGGGCCCTGATGACGGGGCTGCTGGTGACGGTCGTGGCCCAGGCGGCACTTTCCGGCATTCTGTCGCCCTTGCGGCTCGACCTCTCCGCTCTCTGGACGGTCAGTCCGGAAATCCGGAACCTCAATCTCCATGTTCCCGATGTTTTCGGCATTCTCCTCGGCGGCGCTCTGCTGGCGGTCGCGGTGCTGCTGGCATCGAGATCGGCTCTGGGCTGGCCCCGTGCCTTTCTGTCCGTGGCATTGGGAGGGACCATCGCGGGCGGCTGGCTCTATACCGCTTCTCTGGCGCATGTCTCGTTCGAGCCGGTCTCGGTTCTGAGCGTTACCTTCACAGGCCCTTCGGCCGATACGCTCATGGCGCTGATCACCGCGCCCAGCGTACCGCTCAGTTTCAGTCTAGGCCTCGTGCCCGGCGTGGCCCTCGGGTCATGTGCCTCAGCACTGGCCAGGCGGGAGTTTCATGTCGAGATCTTCGATCAGTCGACGGGCATGGTGCGTTATGTCGTCGGTGCGGTGCTGATGGGTTTCGGAGGTATGCTTGCCGGCGGCTGCGCGGTCGGTGCTGGGGTGACCGGCGGGTCGGTATTGTCTCTGACTGCCTGGCTGGCACTGCTCTCCATGTGGCTCGGCGCCGGGGCCTGCCAGTGGTCGGTGGGAGAACGGGGCTATTCGCAAACTCCCGGGCGGGCGTTTTCATGACACCCGTCGCAGAAAGCAATGCTTCCATGTCGCTGGTTATCCGCCTGTTCCTGGCTGTCGTCCTGTTCCTCAGTTCCGCCGGTGGCCTCGTTGTGGAGATTGTCGCCGGGCGCCTGATCGCGCCCTATGTCGGCATGTCGCTCTATACCTGGACGGCGATCATCGCCGTGGTTCTTGCGGGCCTCTCTGCCGGGCACTGGATTGGCGGTCTTATGGCCGGCCCCGAAACGGGCTGGCAGAGTGCCATGAAGCGTCTGGCCAGCGCGCTTGCATTGGCCGGAGCGAGCAGCCTGCTTGCTCTTGTCTTGCTCAATGATCTGGCTGTCGGGCTGCTGTCGTCAGGGCTCGGCCAGGTGACGATCGTGGTCTGCCTGACAACCGCACTTTTCCTGTTGCCGAGCCTGTTTGTCGGCATGGTCGCGCCGGTGGTCACCAAGCTGTCCGTCGATGCAAATCCGGACCGGACCGGCGCCGTGATCGGAACCATGTATGCCGTCGGCACGGCCGGAAGCATTTTAGGCACACTCTCGGCCGGCTATCTCTTCATCTCCTGGATTGGATCCAGCGGCACGCTGATCGCGGTGACCGTATTATACGGGACCCTCGCTCTGGGATGCGCCCTGCTTGCCGGTCGGCGTCCGGCCCTCATTGCCGCCGTATCGATCGTGGTCCTTGGCTTGCCCCTCGCAGGGACAGGGATCGCCCGCGGCGCGTTCACCTCCAGATGCACTGTCGAAAGCAACTATTTCTGCATCGTGATCGATGACTTTGCGCCCTATAGCGGGCGCCCGAGCAATCTGATGGTGCTGGACAATCTGGTGCACAGCATCAATGACAAGGCAGATCCGAGCCTGCTCTACAGCCCCTACATTCACTTCGTTGACGAACTGGCCCGGCGCCGCTTCCCGCTCGATCTTCCCGGTGTGAATTTCTCCGCCTTCTTCATCGGCGGTGGCGGCTACTCCCTGCCGCGTTCCTGGGCGGCGACAGTTTCCGGCGCGCACCTGGTGGTCGCTGAAATCGATCCGGCGGTCACGGCGGCGGCCCGCGAGCACCTTTGGCTGGATAGCTCCACACCCGGGCTCGAGATCCATCACCGCGATGCCCGTGCCCTGCTGCAATCCCTGCCGCCCGAGCCCCGGTTCGACGTCATTTTCGGCGACGCTTTCCACGACATATCAGTGCCGACCCATCTGGTCAGCCGCGAGTTTCATGCCGAAGTCGCTGCCCGTCTGCGCCCGCAGGGTTTCTACGTCGCGAATGTGGTGGATGGGGCCCGCAATCCACGTTTCCTCGCGGCGCTTGTCCGGACACTGGCTCTCGATTTCTCGGATGTCTCGGTCTGGCGGGAGATGGGCGAGGGCGCCGGCCTCGGCCCGGACGGCCGTGTGACCTATGAGGTTGTCGCGTCTTTGTCTGATGTGCGGGAAAAAACGATCCATTCCGCCTTCGGGATCCGCCGCAGCTGGCAGCGGATCATGGTCGGAGATCTGATGGATCGCGGAGAAGCGTCTCCGGTTGTGCTGACAGACGATTTTGCCCCGGTGGACCGGCTTCTGGCGCCGGTCCTGTTCTCGGGTGTGCCTACTGAGTGACCTTGGTTGTCTGCGGGCGCTCCAGCATCGAGTCGACCGGGAGGCTCTTGTCGGCAGACCATTCAACCATTGAGCCGTCATACATTTTGGCATCCCCGTTCCCGATAATTTCCTGGGAAACGAACCAGCCGAGGCTTGCCCAATGGCCGGTATTGCAGAAATTGATCTGCGCGCCATCGGTCTTGATGCCCGCCAATTTGTAGAGCTTCGTGATGGTGTCCCGGTCCCGGAACGTGCCGCCGTTCTGTGTCAGCCAGTTTTCCGGCAGATTGTGTGCCCCCGGGATGGTTCCCGCACGCTGCGCCTTGGCATGCTTGTTGATACCGAGGAATTGATCCTGCGGACGGTTGTCGACGATCACCTCTCCGGCATCAGCCGCTGCGGCCATATCGGTCTTCGTGACCAGCATGTCTTCACGCAGCTCCACGGTGAAGATCGTCGGCTCCGGCACGATCTCGCCAGTTTCGAGCGGGTTTACCGGCTGCTTCGTCTCGGCGTTTATCTCGGCCGTATAGGCCTTCATGCCACCATTCAGGATCGACACCGCGTCATGACCGGCGACCTTGAACGTCCAGTAGATCCGGGTAGCCGTCCCCATATCGAGCGCTGATTTTCCGGCCGGAACGATGACGACGTGATCTTCGTTCTCGATACCGAGATTGCCGATCGTGGTTTCCAGTGTTTCGGCGCTGGAGAGCTGGGCGATCGTGCCGTTGCCGTCTTCGGTACGCCAGCCATCCTTCAGATAGTTGGTCCAGATCGCGCCTGGAATGTGGCCGCGTTTATAGTCTTCCTTGCTGGCACCGGCGAGACGGCCGCGCACATCGAGGAAGACGATGCCGGGCTTGCCGATATGATTCACAGCCCACTCGACGCTGACCAGGGGCGTCGCCACCTGAGCAACCGCTGCCCCGCACAGTGCGACGAGGGCAATAAAAGCTGCGACGATCGATTTCATTGTCGTGTTCCATTCTCTTGAACGGCCGCTCCTTGCCGTGGCGCTTGGGCGGGGAGTGAGCCGATTTGGCCTCTGTCCACGGTCGGGCGGCAATGGGGGCAATCCTGTGCCGGTAACCGTGAAAATTTGAATTGGCTGTTCCGTTTTACCCGGCGGAGCGGAGCAGCTGTGGAGGATAAATATAAAACTCGTTCCTGATATCCTAGGTGTGGTGGGGTAAATAGAATGGAGCGGTCATGTAATGTTTCTAAGGGAGAAAATTTGTTCTTGATCGTTGCCGGTCTTGGAACGGATCATGCCAGCTGCGGCCCGTTAGCGCCGGTTACTTTCGCTGCATGGGAAAACAGCTGACAGTCGTTAACTTGATTACCCATTAATTTGCGCGACATTCTCCGATTAATATTGATGTAAATCAGAATTGGTATGTGGGCTTTAATTCATTGCTAACCACATGCCTGTAGGGTTGCCACTTACCCGTGAGCAAAAGTACAATTTTATGTCCCGAGTTGTAATTCGCCCCGTAGCGCTTTTTTTAACGGCGATGACGATTGTCATCGGCGTGACCATCGCTGCCGGAACTGCCGGTATTGCGGTGGTTGATATCATCCGTGGGTACAGTAATGGGGCCACCTATTATGCCAAGGGGCATCTCAGCGCGGTGACGGCTCTTTACCGGTTCGCGCGGACCGGAGATCAACGGGACTATGAGCTATATCGTAGCCGCCTTCACTCGACATTAAGTAATGGAGTGGCACGGGAGGTTCTTGATGATGAAGACCTGCCTCTCAGCAACAGCTACCCCTTTCTCGTTCAGGGAAACAATCATCCAAGTGATGTGGCGGGTATTGCATGGCTTTACCGGGCTTTTAAGGAAACATCGTTGTTCAGGCCGGCACGTGCGACCTGGGTCCTGGCGGATAAACGAGTGAAAGAGATCGATGCGGTGGCGGATCGACTCCAGCATCTGATTCTTACCGACCCGGACAATCTCGCTGCCCGCCGCGAGGCAATCGATAAAATAGAGTTACTCGATGCAGAGCTGATCCGGCTGGAAGAGACTTTTTCGTTACAACTGGGCTCCACGGCCCGCTTGCTTTCTACGTATCTTTTATGGGGCCTGACGGCTCTGGGGCTGCTGTTGACGGTCCTGATCTGGGTGCTTGGTATCGTTATTGGACGCAGACTGAAAGCGGCGCGCGATACGATCTGGGATCGTGAGTCCCGGCTGGCGGACATTGTGGAGGTTGCCGCCGACTGGGTTTGGGAAACCGATGCAGATCATCGTTACACCTATTTCTCGAAGCGCTTCGAGCAAGTTATCGGGCTCTCGCGGACGGAATTTCTCGGCCGGCGCCGCCAGGAATTTGCCTCGGCGATGCTACCCGAACAATGGCAGCGTCATTTCGATGATCTGACGATGCGGCGTCCGTTCCGGGATTTCGAGTTCGTATTCCGGTATCCGGACGGCAATGATCGACATTTTCGGGTTAACGGTAAGCCGGTGTTCGATTCTGGCGGTGCTTTTATCGGGTATCGCGGGACTGGTTCCGATATTACGGAAGCAGTCGAAGCGCAGCGCGAAGCGGCTAAAAAGCAGGAAGTTCTGGAAGCGACCTTCCATCGCATGGCGCAGGGCATCAGTGTGTTCGATGCCAATTTCACGGCGGTTGCCTTCAATCAGCGCTTTCTCGAGCTTCTGGATCTTCCGCCGGGCCAGTTTGCGCCTGGTGACGCGCTTCAGACGTTCGTACGGTTCAATGCGGAGCGCGGCGAGTATGGAATTGGCGACATCGATAAACTGGTGGCCGAGAGAGTTTCTCAGACAGACCGACTGAAGCCACGCGATTTCGAGCGCATCCGTCCAAACGGCACGGTTCTGGAAGTTTCTAGCCGGCCACTGCCTAATGGCGGGTTCGTTACCACTTATACCGACGTTACCGAGCGTAACCGGGTAACGGAGGAGCTGCGCGCGGCGAAATTTTCGGCGGAGATGGCCAATCAGGCGAAAACCTTGTTCCTGGCCAATATGAGCCATGAGCTGAGGACGCCGCTCAACGCCGTGATCGGGTTTTCCAGCTTGTTGACGGAATGCACTTTCGGCCCTCTGAACGAACGCTATATCGGCTATGCCCGAGACATTCATCAGAGCGGCCAGCATCTGTTATCGGTCATCAACGATATTCTTGATCTCTCCAAGGTCGAGATCGGTCAGGTGGATGTCTCTCTGGAGCCGGTTTCACCCTGGGACATTACCGAGGCATGCTTTCGCCTTCTCCGGCAGAGAGCCGATGCGACACACATAGAACTCGTCAACGAGGTTCCGGTGGAGGCGCCGACTCTGTTTGCCGACAAGCGGCTGATGCACCAGGTTTTGCTGAACCTGGTCAGTAACGCCATCAAATTCTCGCATCCCGCCGGTAAGATCAGGGTCCGGAACGTGATAACCGCCGATAACCGTGTTGGCATGGCGGTGCAGGACGACGGTGTCGGCATGGAGCAGGAGCAGATCACACAGGCACTGCAGCCTTTCGTGCAACTTGATACAGGCTACGCACGGATGCATGAGGGAACCGGCCTTGGTCTCTCTCTGGTGCAACGGTATCTGGAATTGCATGATGGCGAACTATCAATTTCCAGCGAGCCGGATCGCGGTACCGTCGTGACATTCCTGCTTCCGGCTCCATCGATATCAGTGGTCGCACATGGATCATAAGCAGGCTGATCTTAAATTGTGATAGTGGGCCTCCGGACAGATTCAAACTCTGAACGCTGGCGGGTACCTGCCGGGTTCTGTATCACGAAGCCGTGAGTGAAGGTTCTCGCGGGCTTTGCACCTCTTAAATCAGAGTGATCCGTATGCGCGCCATCGATGGGTGCCGCTCACGTCACGTCCGGTGGGAGAGTTTCATATGTCCATTGATCTGTTTACTCGTCGCGCCTTTCTCGCCGCAGGCGGTGCCTTAGCGGCAAGCTGGGGTTCAGGTTTTCTTCTCCCTGCCCAAGCACAGGGGCTGGCTCCGACCCCCTCGATGCGTGGCGGCTCCAACAACTACATACCCAATGCCCCGGTTGTTGACCGGATCGGCGGCGGGGGCTTCTGGATGACGGGAACCGTCCGCCGCGCGGGCGATGGTGCACCGCTTGCGGGCCAGCGCATCCAGATCTGGGCGCACACGACCGAAGGGTATGAGAGCGATCCGCACAGCCATGGGGCCACGCTTTCCGACGAGAACGGGGAGTTCCGGCTTGAGATGCCGCAGATCGTCCCTACCTTCGGTCAACCGCACGGTCACCTGGCTTATGACAGCGACGACTTCGAAACCGTCTTCCTCCGCCCCGTCATGAAGAGCGCAAAGGATACCAGCCTGCGCGCGGATTTCATTCTGAAGCCGGCTTGATCAGGGACTTCGGAAGGAAATGAATACGGTCCGTAAGACCCTGGTCTGGGCCGTTCTCGCAATCATCATTGCGGTGCCCATCGCGGCGGCGGCGGTCAGTCCGCTGCATTCATGGCGCGATCCGGTCTATATAGCGGCGGGGTTCGCCGGCATCATCGCGATGGTCTTTCTGCTGGTTCAGCCTTTGCTGATCGGGGGGTATCTGCCGGGCCTGTCTGGTCTGCTCGGACGGCGGGTGCATCGCATTATCGGGGCCGTTCTCGTTTTGGCGGTGGCGATCCATGTCGCCGGCCTTTGGCTCACCAGTCCGCCGGACATGATGGACGCCCTTCTCTTTGCATCGCCGACAGCTTTCTCGGACTGGGGTGTGATCGCCATGTGGGCCGTCATTGCAACGGCGATCCTGGCCGCGTTGCGCCGGCCGCTCCGGCTGCGGCCGCGCACCTGGCGCCTAGCTCACACGACATTCGCAGCAATCATCGTCCTGTGCAGCGTCGTTCATGCCCTCCTGATCGAGGGGGCGATGGAGGCCTTCTCGAAGGTGGCCCTCTGCACGTTTGTCGTCCTGGGGGTTGTGAAAGTCGGCACTGACCTGCGGGTGTGGGCTATTCGGCGTTAAAACATGACTTGGGTCCCCTGTTTTGCCTCAACAGGGTCAAGGTTCACTCCGTGAGCACATATTCGATTTGACAGAAGCTCGAAAAGCGCTCTCAAGTCAGCGAAGTACCCTCTGGTTTTAACGCGTCAAACGAGGCTCTTAACGTGTCCGTCGACAATCTGAACAGCTTGCTGCTGGAAAACCCCGAAATCGAAGCCGTCTTCGCCTGTGTCTGTGACCTGAACGGCACGATGCGCGGCAAGCGCCTGCCGATCGAGCAGGCGGTGAAAATTCTCGGGGGCGGGTTGCGCATGCCGCTTTCCACCCTCAGCGTCGATGTCTGGGGGGAGGATATCGAAGGCAGCGAGCTTGTCTTCGAAACCGGGGATTCCGACGGTATTTGCGATTTCACCGGGCGCCCGATCGTCCTGATCAACTGGACCAACCGGCCCTCCGCGCTCGCCATGCTGTGGATGCGGGAGGAGGATGGAAAGCCTTTCATGGGCGATCCGCGCCGGGCATTGGCCGAAATTGTCGACCGTTACAAGGAGAGAGGCCTGACCCCGGTGGTCGCGACGGAGATGGAATTCTATCTCTACGATCCGAGCGGCACGCAGCCGGAGCCGCCGCGCTCGCCGATCACGGATAAGCGGCTGGATTCCGATGGCGCGCTGTCGCTGGACGAGCTCGAGCATTTCGATGCGTTTCTGGACGATGTCTACGATGCCTGCGCCGAGCAGGGTATCCCGGCGGACGCTGCCATTTCCGAAAATGGCGCCGGCCAGTTCGAGATCAATATGATGCATGTGGCCGACGCGCTGAAGGCGGCCGATGACGCTGTGCTTTTCAAGCGTCTGGTCCGGGGCATAGCCCGCAAGCACGGTCTTGCCGCGACCTTCATGGCGAAACCCTATGGTGAGCGTGCAGGCAGCGGGTTGCATGTCCATTTCTCGCTGGAGAACGAGGCAGGCGAGAACCTGTTCGACAATGGTACCGACGAGGGCGCGCCGCTGATGCGGAACGCGGTCGCGGGCCTGCTGGCGACCATGCAGGAAAACACGCTGGTCTTCGCCCCGCACGAGAACTCCTACCGGCGACTGCTGCCGGGCGCCCATGCGCCGACCAGCGTTGCCTGGGGTTATGAGAACCGCACCGCCGCCATCCGCATTCCGGGCGGCAGCCCCAAGGCGCGTCGGATCGAGCACCGGGTCGCGGGTGCTGACACGAACCCCTATCTGGTGCTGGCCAGCATCCTCGGCGGTGCGCTCATCGGGATCGAGGGCGAGATGCAGCCGGCGGACCCGATCAGTGGCGATGCCTACAGCATGAAGCTCGATCACCTGCCGCTGGACTGGGCGACCGCGATCGAGGCCTTCCGGCGCGGCCGCAATATCCAGAACGTTTATTCGAAACGGCTGCAGACCATGTTGGTCGAAAGCAAGACGCAGGAGCTGAAACGCTTTGCCCGCCAGGTGACCGATTTCGAATATGACACATATCTGGAGGTCGTGTGATGAGCCGTCCGGACGCCGTGTTTGAGGGTGAGACAGCGCATACCGGCAGCTATTACGCCGCCAGCGCCAACCCGTCGCCGGAGCGCCCGCCACTGAAGGGGGACGTTGAGGTCGACATTCTGGTCGTCGGCGCCGGCTATAGCGGGCTTTCGACCGCGCTGCACCTGGCCGAGAAGGGGCACAAGGTCGCGATTATCGAGGCGGCCCGGGTGGGCTGGGGCGCGTCGGGGCGCAATGGCGGGCAGATCGTCAATGGCCTGAATGCCAGCCTGCAGACCATCAGGAAGCGCTATGGCGCGGATACCGCCAATTTCGTTGCCGGGCTGGTGCAGGAGGGCGGCGAGATCATCCGCGAGCGCATCAAGACCTACGAGATCCAGTGCGATCTGAAAGAGGGCAACGTCTTTACCGCCTATACTGGCGCGCATATGCGCGAGCTGGAAGAGCGGCTGAAGCTCTGGCAGGGCTACGGCATCAACAATCAGGAAATGCTCGACAAGGAGCAGCTCCGCAAGCACGTCAATTCAGACGTCTATACAGGCGGCGTGATCGACCATTCCGGCGGTCACATGCATCCGCTTAATCTGGCGCTCGGCGAGGCCGCCGCGTTCGAGAAACTGGGCGGGGTTATCTATGAGCAGACGCCTGCCGTGCATGTCGATACCGACGCGGCAAAGCCGGTTGTGAAGACGCCGGACGGATCGATCACCTGTACGACACTGGTACTCTGCGGCAATGCCTATCTCGGCCATGTGGTGCCCACGCTCACGGCGCGGGTCATGCCGGTCTCGACCCAGGTCATGGCGACTGAACCCCTGGGGGAGGCGCGCGCGGCCGAGCTGATCCCGACCGACGTCTGTGTCGAGGATGTGCGCTACATTCTCGACTATTT
>CEOE01027511.1_pt1 | contig 23106 bp, 18 predicted proteins | sample 530211 | NCBI WGS metagenome assembly CEOE01 (sample SAMEA2619779, study PRJEB7988) | marine metagenome | isolation source: saline water (ENVO:00002010), including
GATTATCTCTGACAACATCGCTAACTCGCAGACCGTCGGCTATAAAGAGACGCAAGCGCGCTTCCAGACGCTTGTCACCCGCAGCCCAACCGCGACGGCCTTCACTCCAGGCGGCGTACAGAGCAAGCCGCTGACGGACCCGAGCCGGCAAGGCCTGTTGCAGGGTACGACCAGCACGACGGATATCGCTGTCGATGGTAACGGCTTCTTCGTCGTTAATGGTGCGGCAGAGCCGGGCTCCGATGACGAATACCTACTGACCCGCGCTGGTGCGTTCAACACGGATGAGAATGGCCGCCTGGTCAACACGGCCGGCTATTACCTGCAAGGCTGGCGCACCGACGCCTCGGGCAACATTGTTAATCAGGACACTCGCGACCTGCTGAGCAGTCTTGAGACAGTCGATCTGTCCCAGTTCGGTCAGATTGCGAACCAGACTGATGATGTGACCATCAACGCAAACCTGCCCGCTGACACAGCTACAGCCGCAACCGTCGTAACCAACATCACGATCTACGATTCCCAAGGCTTCGATTATCTGCTCCGGACGACCTGGACCAAATCGGCGGCTGCGAATACCTGGACCTATGACTACACCCTGATCCGCAACCCCGGCACGATCAACGCAAGCTCCATGTCCCTTGGTGGTGCTGCACGAACCATGGTCTTCAACCCGGATGGCAGCCTAAATGCGGTCAACACCGGTGTGGCAGGCACAACCAACGCCTCCGCCACCGAGACATTGACAGTCAGCTCAGGCGAATTCAGCAGATCGGTCGCGCTCAACACCATCACACTCAACTGGGGAACTTTCGGGCAACCGACCGGGATGTCGCAGTTCAATGGTGATTTCGAGACCTCGTTGCTGAACCAGGACGGTTCCGGTCCGTCAGCCTTGACTGGGGTTTCCATCTCCGAAGATGGATTGGTTGCGGCGAACTTCGCTAACGGGCAATCTCGAAATATCTATCGATTACCACTCGGGACAGTCCCCGCCGCAACGCAACTAAGTGCGGCGAACGGTAACGCCTACGGCACCACATCCACGTCGGGCGACATCGTCCTCAGCATCCCGACCAACGGTGGTACCGGCCGGATCCAGTCAGGCGCCCTAGAGAACTCGACCACGGACATCGCAACAGAGTTCACCGACCTGATCATCACGCAGCGGGCTTATTCCGCCGCAACACGGATCATCACAACCGGCGACGAGTTGCTCGACGAAATCATCCGTATCAAGCGGTAAGCAGCGTCCCAGTTCACTTTCTACCGATTTTCTTTTGCCCCGGCTTTTTGCCGGGGCTTTTTTTTGCTCAAAGCCATTACAGAAAGCGCTGGATCTTAAGGATTCTTTAGGGAGAGGCCCTTATTTTCAAACAACCGGCATTTTTATGATGCGTTGAAAAGATGACCGCAGACAAACATCAGGATAAAAAATTGAACGCGAACTCAGCAGAGCCCGTTCAGACTTCGAACGACCCGTTTGCTCAATTGCCTCCGGCAAGCACCAAGCGCTGGGTCGTCAGCCGAAAAGCCCAAGTAGTACGTGCTGTTGAAGACGATCTGATAACGCTTGAACAAGCTTGCGAGCGATACAGCCTCAGCCATGAGGAGTTCGCGAGCTGGCGGCAATTGATAAAAACCCACGGAACACGCGCCCTGCGCGCAACGCGCGTTCAAGACTATCGTCGCGCCTCAAGACGGCTCAGGTCAGAAAACTGAGTCGCCTTTCAGCGCCTCGATCTCGCTGGCGATCTTTCGAAACAGCTTGTTCCATTTTTCCGATTGCCGTTTTGCGAAAAACCGCACACTCGGGAACCAAGGGCATCGGCCGTTTTTGAAATAGCTTTCAGGTATCGGGAAAGGCCGAAACTCAACGGTCTCGATACCAAGCGCACCGGCCATAACCGCAACCGACGTTCCGGGACTGACGACGAGATCCATGCAGCTTGTGAGAGCGGCCGCTTTCTCAAGCTCCATCTTGAGATCGACGTCCTCCCACGCGACCAAATCAACACCAAACTCCGACGTCACAACGTCGAACTCCTCAGGCTTGGCGTCATATTGCAAATTAACGTAGGTCACGCCGTCCACTTTCATGACCGGCCGCATGTCTTCAATCGTCGAATAATGTTCTGCCCGGTACGCGCCGGCCAGTCCACTACGCCAGCATATTCCGACATAAGGCCCCGGCCCGGCCTCCTTAAGGCGTTCCTTGAACATTGAGACCAGACGCGGGTCCGGCTTGAGGTAGCCGGAATGCATCGGAAAGCTCTCTTTACTGCTCCTGAACAATCGTCCAAGCGTTCCGAGCGGGCAAGCAATATCAAACGGCTCAACCCCCTCTTCCGCCGGCCAGTATTTGGCCGGAACCACCCGTGTTTGTGGAAAAGAGCGCTGAAACAACGAGACAAGGCGCGGCGCGCATTCGACCACAACCTCCCCGCCTCGAGCAATCGCTTCGGGGATCATGCTCGCATGTCTGAGCTCGTCACCAATCCCCTGTTCGGCATAGAGAATCAGACGCGCACCCTGAAAAGGGTTTCCATTCCAGAGCGGCTGCGAAAATTTCCGCCATGGAACACCCTGGTTTGTCGCGACCATGCGCCACTCGCAGTGCTCCCAAGCCTCGCCCCATTCACCTTGCCGAAGCAGAATAACACCGAGATTGTGATGCGCATGCGCGTTGTCAGGATCAATCTCCAACGCTCGACGAAAATAATAACCAGCCTGCTTGTAGTCACCGAGGTCACCAAGCATCGTCGCCATGTTCGTCATGGCTTCAGGAAACTCGACCCCATATTTGAAGGCTTTTCGAAATTCGATCAAAGCCTCTGTGCGGCGCCCCAGCTTGGAGAGAACACTGCCTATATTATTGTGAATGACACCATCGCGAGCGCCCCATTTAACCGAGTTCTTGTAGCAGGCCAAAGCCTCTTCATAATTCTTCATTGCCTCATAGATTGTCCCCAGATTGCTGGCAATCATCGGATTCCGGGGATCAAGCGAAAGCGCTTTCTTCATCAATTCCACGGCAACCGGCAAACGTTTCATTTCCCGCGCAACAAGAGCAACGCCGTGGAGAGCAAAGACGTCATCTTCGTTCTCGTTCAGGATTTCCGTGTATATTTTGCGTGCGGGCTCGAGCTGACCGGCACTCAGGAAACGCGTCGCCTTATTGGCCAAGGTGACATGACGGGAACGCGAGATGTCCATCGCACCGCTAAAAGGCATTCCCGCTTCAGAATCCCCGGGCACCCGTTTCGGAGATTTAGTTTTCGTCATTCTATTACTCCACGGCGCTCGTTACGGGACATGCAGATCCGAGCATGAATATTCTTGCTCAATATTTCCTTAACCAATACCACAAGTTCCGCCGCTAATTAATTGTTCTCTTTCGATTCATTGTCGGATATATTCACTAGGCAGTTTTTGCCCAGACGGTTCTTTCAATTTTCGAAAGATACATATAAAATGCAATGTATTGACGAAAACCTCCCGAACTATCTTCGGGCACCTACTGTACGCAATTGCGGGGATTATAACCCATGAATCCTCTCGTAGACCTAATTCGTAATCTAGGCCCGATCCGTATAGCCGCCCTTGTCGGCACGGCAGTCGCGGTGCTCGGCTTCTTCATCTTCCTTGCGTCCCGCCTCTCAACCGGTGGGATGTCGTTGCTTTATGGCGATCTTGATCCGGCCGACAGTGGCGCCATCGTCAAGGAACTCGAAGCCCGCAACATTCAGTACGAGCTGAAGGCTGGCGGCCAGCAGGTTTTCGTCCCGGGAGACGAGGTCCTTAAACTCCGTGTGACCCTCGCCGAACAGGGTGTGCCGGGCGGCGGGACCATGGGATATGAGATTTTCGACAAGTCCGACGGTCTCGGAACCACCAATTTCGTTCAGAACGTGAACCTGGTCCGTGCGCTTGAAGGCGAATTGGGGCGGACCATCGGGGCGATGAACAATGTCCGCGGCGCCCGCGTCCATCTGGTGCTGCCGCAACGCGAACTCTTCAGCCGCGAGCGCCGCAAGCCGAGCGCATCCGTGGTGCTGCAGGTTCAGGGCGCCGGCCGCCTTGGGCGAGAACAGGTTTTGGCAATCCAGCATCTGGTCGCCGCTGCCGTTCCCGACATGGAGCCGCAAAATATTTCCATCCTCGACAGCCGGGGCCAGCTTCTGGCCCGGGGCACCAATGACGAGGACGGCACCCTGCCCGGCCAGAGCTCCGAAGAAATGCGGCTGGCCTTCGAGAACCGCGTGCGCGGCTCCGTCGAAGAGCTGGTCGAGCGTATCGTCGGCCTCGGCCGCGTGCGGGCAGAGATCAGCGCCGATATCGACTATGACCGCTTCACGGAACAGTCCGAGATCTACGATCCGGACAGCCAGGTCGCCCGCTCGACGCAGACCATCGAGGAGAGCGAGAGTTCTCAGGAGCGGAACAAGCAGGACACCGTTTCAGTAGAAAACAATCTTCCAGAAGCCGAAGCCAATGCCGGTGACGGCGATTTGTCCGCTCTATCTGAATCGGCCCGGACAGAGGAAACGGTCAACTTCGAGATCAGCCGAACGGTCCGCAATCGCGTCAAGGAAGCCGGTGAGATCCAGAACCTTTCCGTCGCGGTTCTTGTCGACGGGCGCTATGTCGAGAATGAGGATGGCGACAAGGTTTACCAGCCCCGGACAGAGGAAGAGCTGGAGCAGATCGCCACGCTCGTCCGCTCCGCTGTCGGTTATAACGGCAGCCGCGGAGACACAGTCGAAGTCGTGAACATGCAGTTCGTCAAACTGGAACCGCTCGACCTCGGCGACGGCTCCTTGCTGTTTGGCATTTCCAAAGACGAATTCCTGCAACTCGCAGAAGTCCTGGTTCTGGCCGTTGTCGGGCTGCTCGTGATCCTGCTGGTCGTGCGCCCCGTATTGACGCGTCTGTTTGAATCCATGCCCACCACGCTTGCCGCCAGTGGCGGTCCGGGCGGCATGATCGCCGGTGCGGATGCCATCGCCCAATTGACCGGCCCCGGCGCCACAGCCGACATGGCCGAACTTTTGGAAGGCGAAGACGAAGAAGAAAGCCTGCTCGACCAGATGATCGACATCAATCAGGTCGAGGGTCGGGTTCGCGCATCTTCCCTGAAGAAAATCGGCGAAATCGTCGAGAAACATCCTGAAGAAGCTGTCGCAATCATCCGCAACTGGATGTACCAGGAAGCAGGCAATGCCGGAGGCGGCGGTTGACGGTCATTAACAACGCTTTTGCCGCCCTGGATCTAAAAGGTCAGGCGGCATGACGACGGAAAAAGCACGCTTCCTGTTCGACAACATCTTCGACGAAGAGCATCAGGAGAAGATGCGCCGCGCGGCGGAAGCTGCGCGCATGGCGGAGCTTGAAGCCGAAGAGCATGCACCGCCGACCTACACTCAGGAAGAAGTCGACGAGGCCAAGGAAGTCTCCTACCAGCTTGGCCGACAGGAGGGCATGTCCTCCGCAATGGCCGGGATTGAGCAGCAGGTAGCCGTTTCCCTTGAAGGCGTGCTGAGCAAGGTTGGCGAGCTCAATCAGGTACATCGCAAATGGACTGCGGAAATGCAGCGTGATGCGGTTCGTCTCTCCGCCACCATCATGCGCAAGATGGCACCGGAACTGACACGCGGCACCGAACTGCCGCAGATCGAACATGTGATCAATCAGGCGTTCCAGTTTCTGACGGAGCAGCCGAAGGTCATGATCCGTGTCGCTGCCGAGCTGGAAGCACCGCTCCGTGACAAGGTCCAACTGATGGCATCCCGCGTCGGCTACGAGGGCGAAGTGGTCCTCGTTGGCGATCCGGAACTCGTCGCAACCGATTGCCGCGTTTCCTGGGCGGCAGGAGCGGTTGAGCGGGCGCTGGACGAGACCTGGGGCGAGATCGACGAAATGGTGGAGCGCACCCTTTCCTCTCTGCCCGTCCGCTCCGATATCGGCTCCGACATGCCTCCTGAACCAGAAGCCGAAGCCGCCGGCGAGACCGAAGTCCAAACCGACGATCCGGCGGCACCTGAAGAACAGCCCGATCCCATGCCCGACCCCACAAGAGATGCGGCAGCCGAAGAGCCGGCAGCAGACGATCTGTCCGCCCCCGACCTATCCGACGCTGTCCCGGAAACACCTGAAGAGAGTGTGGACGCGGACGGCGATCCCAGCGAAGCTGAATTGATCCAGAACTAGCGCCGCCTGGCCGCCAGAGGAGAATGATATGTCCGACGAAAGCGATGTCGATTTCGAAGATCTCGAAGAATTGGATATGGCCGCCGCCATGGAGCAGCAGGCTGCGGAAGAACCGCCGGAGGTTGTCCCGGAGGAATCCCGTCAGCAGATCAGCGCGCGGGAACTTGAAGCCGTCTACGATATCCCAGTGCAAGTCTCCGCCGTGCTGGGCAAATCCAGCATGCAGGTCAGCCAGCTCCTCAAACTCGGCCGTGGCGCCGTTGTCGAACTGGACCGCAAGGTCGGCGAGGCGATCGATATCTATGTGAACAACCGTCTCGTGGCCCGTGGCGAAGTCGTCATCGTCGACGAACGCCTCGGCGTGACCATGACGGAAATCATCAAATCCGACAGAACCGGCTAAACGGCGGGATCAGGAAAACTCGATGGCAGATCGCGCGACCGTAGAAAATGGCGGAGCCCGTCCGCGCCCCGTGAAAACCAGAACGTTTGACGTTCCGGCGAGCGGGCGTACCGTTGATGTCGCCTTGATTCTGGGCCTGTCAGTAGCCTTCGGACTGGTCGTGACGGCTCTGGTTCTCGGCGGCTCGGTCAGTTCCTTCTACAATTTGCCCGCAGTCCTGATCGTCCTCATCGGCACCTTCGCCGTAACGCTTGTCTCCTACAGCATTTCCGAGCTGTTCGGCGCCATCGGCGCTGTTCTGGAAACCCTGCTGCCACAACGCCATGACCCGCGACTTGCTGGCGAGCGGTCGCTCAACCTCGCGGCGATAGCACGAGACAACGGCGTGCTTGCTCTTGATGCAGTGATCCCTTCCGTCGACAGCGAGCCTTTCCTGCAGCGTGCCGTTGCCATGGCGGTCGATGGCGCCACGCCGCACCAGATCGATCAGGTTCTCGCTCAGGAAATCGATGCCATTCAGGACATCCGCCATCGTCATGCCGGTGTGCTCCGCCGGGCAGCGGAAGTCTCTCCATCCATGGGATTGATCGGCACCCTGATCGGGCTGATCCAGTTGCTTGGAAACCTGAATGATCCAGGCTCCATCGGGCCGGCCATGGCGGTCGCCCTACTGACGACCTTCTACGGCGCCATCCTCGCCTACATGGTGCTGGCGCCTATTGCGGCGAAGCTGGAGCGCAATGCGGAAGCAGAGCTGCTCGAGTGCGAGATCTATCATGCCTGTGCGATGTCAATCGCCCGGCAGGAGAACCCGCGGATTCTTGAACGCATGCTGAATACCAAACTGCCGCCCTCGCAGCGGCTCGACTACTACGATTGAAGGATATGGGCGGCCTGGACATAGCCGCCCAAACGGGAGAATTGACAGATGCGATTGCTGATCGTCGGCACACTTGGCGGACATATTAGCGCAGCCGGTCAGATCGCCCTGAAAAAGGGCGCGAAGGTCAGTCACCTCGACAATGTCGAGGGCGCAATGCATGCCCTGCGCAGCGGCCAGGGCGCTGACCTCGTCATGATCGACGTGGCCCAGCCGGTCGCCAAACTGCTCCGGGCGATGAGCCAGGAACGGATAAACACGCCGGTTGTCGCCTGCGGGCTGGAAAACGATTCCGATGCCGCCGTCGCCGCGATCAAGGCCGGAGCAAAAGAATATATCCCCCTGCCCCCAAACGCAGAACTGATTGCCGCCGTGCTCGCGGCCGTCACCGAAGAACAAAGCTCGGTGATTTTCCAGGACCCGATCATGGGCGCGGTGCTCAAGCTCGCCGACCAGATTGCCCCATCCGACGCCAGCGTTCTGATCACCGGTGAATCCGGAACGGGTAAGGAAGTTCTCGCCCGGTATCTGCACGAGAAGAGCAAACGGTCGGATAAGCAGTTCGTTTCCGTGAACTGCGCGGCGATCCCGGACAACCTTCTGGAATCCGAGCTGTTCGGCCACGAGAAAGGCGCCTTTACCGGTGCTTTGGCCCGCCGCATCGGCAAGTTCGAGGAAGCAAACGGCGGCACCCTGCTGCTGGACGAAATCAGCGAGATGGATATCCGCTTGCAGGCCAAGCTGCTACGCGCCGTCCAGGAACGTGAGATCGACAGGGTCGGCGGCAACCAGCCGGTGAAAGTAGACATCCGGCTCCTTGCGACATCCAACCGTGACCTTGAACGTCACGTCCGCGAAGGAAACTTCCGGGAGGATCTTTATTTCCGTCTGAATGTCTTCAATCTGCAACTTCCTCCCCTGCGCCAGCGTCCGGCAGACATCAAGCTGCTCGCGAATCACTTCGCGAAAAAATATGCCGAGGCCAATGGTGTTGCAGAGAAGCCGCTCAGCGATGAGGCCGTTACCCGGCTGCAAGGCCATCATTGGCGCGGTAACGTACGTGAGCTGGAAAACACCCTGCACCGTGCCGTCCTGCTCGCTTCTGGTGACGAGATCGGGGCAGACGCGATCATCCTGACCGGCGAGCAGATGACGCCTCCCGCCCAGGAAGCTCCGCCCTTGCAGACAACACCGGCTCCGCAACCAAGCGCGCCGCCCGCACCCAATACTTTCCAACCGGCAGTTTTCGACGAGCCGGAAGCCACCCCCGCAGCAGCAGCTCCGCCAGCGGCAGCTGCCCCGGCGCAGGAAAGCAAAACCGGCGGAGATCTCGTTGGCCGCACCGTTGCCGATGTCGAGCAACAGCTCATTATCAATACACTCAGCCATTGCCTCGGCAACCGGACCCATGCCGCCAATATCCTTGGCATCTCCATCCGAACCCTGCGCAACAAACTGAAAGCCTATTCCGAGGAAGGCGTTAATGTGCCGCCGCCGGGCGAAGCCGATCGGGCAACAGTCTGAAGCGCGGCCAGAACGACGTCAGGCAATCCGTAATGGAGAAACGAACAAGCATGATGAGAGGCATTGAATGACCGACGCCTCCAATCAGGCTCCGCCGCCGGAAGGCGGCGGTTCAGGCACGGCCTTGCCGACTTTTAATCTGGCAACCCTGAAAGCTGCGGCTCAGCGGGGGGATATCTATCTCGCTCTCGGTGTGATCGGCATCCTCTCGGTTCTTATTCTGCCGGTCCCGACAGTGCTGCTCGATATCCTTCTCGGGATCTCGATCGCCTTGTCCGTGATCATTCTTATGACCGTGCTGTTCATCGAAAAGCCCCTTGATTTCAATGCTTTTCCGACGATCCTGCTGATCGCGACCATGTTGAGGCTATCCCTTAACCTGGCATCGACGCGCCTGATTCTGGCCGAAGGGCATACAGGTACGGATGCGGCCGGCGACGTTATCCAAGCCTTCGGCGGGTTCATGATGGGCGGCAATGCCGCCATCGGTATCATCGTCTTCTCGATCCTGGTGATCGTGAACTTCATCGTCATCACCAAAGGTTCGGGCCGTATCGCGGAAGTCGCCGCACGGTTCAGTCTCGATGCCATGCCCGGCAAGCAGATGGCAATCGACGCCGATCTTTCATCCGGCTTGATCAATGAGGATCAGGCCCGGAACCGGCGCGAGGAACTGAGCGCGGAGAGCACTTTCTTCGGTGCCATGGACGGTGCCTCCAAGTTCGTTCGCGGAGACGCCGTCGCCGGCCTGCTGATCACGGTGATCAATGTCATTGGCGGCATGGTCATCGGTATCGCTCAGCAAGGCGTCAGTTTCGCCGACGCCTTCTCGACCTATACGCTGCTGACCGTCGGCGACGGTCTGGTCAGCCAGATACCGGCCCTGATCGTCTCGACCGCCGCCGGTATGCTCGTCACCAAGGGCGGCACCACCGGCACCACCGAAAAAGCCGTATTCGGGCAACTTGGCGGCTATCCTAAAGCACTGGCTCTCTGCGCCGTTCTGCTCGTCATCCTGTCTCTGCTACCGGGCTTCCCGACCTTTATCTTCCTGGCGCTCGCGGCCGCTGTCGGCGGCCTGGCCTTCATGATCTATAGCGGGCAAGAGAAGGCTGCGGCAGAGGTCGTGCAACGCGAAGCGGATGAAGCAGCCGCACCGCCGCCGGAAGAGCCGATCTCGGCCGCACTGCATATCGACCTTGTTCGGCTGGAACTCGGTTATGGCCTGCTGCCCCTGGTCAATGAAACCACCGAGGGTCAGCGGCTGACGGATCAGATCCGGGCTCTGCGCCGGCAACTCGCCGTGGAGAGCGGCTTCATCATGCCGCAGGTCCGTATCCAGGATAATCTGCAACTCCCCGCCAATACCTATGTCATCCGGGTCAAGGAAATCGAGGTCGGACGCGGCGACATCCGGCCGAACCGCCTTCTGGTCATGGATCCGGGGGGTAATCCGATCGATCTTGCGGGCACCGACACACGCGAGCCGACCTTCGGTCTGCCCGCCATGTGGGTCGGCCCCGAACAGCGCGAGGAAGCTCTCTTCAAGGGCTATACAGTGGTCGACCCCTCGACGGTGGTCACCACGCACCTGACGGAACTGATCCGCGACAACATGCGCGATCTGCTGTCCTATACAGAGACCCAGAAGCTGCTCGACGAATTGCCGGATCAATATCAGAAGCTGGTCACGGACGTGGTGCCGTCGAATATTTCCGTCGGCGGCCTGCAGCGTATCTTACAGAACCTGCTGAGCGAGCGCGTCTCCGTCCGGGATTTGCCGACCATTCTGGAAGGTGTGTCCGAAGCATCCACCTTCACCCGCAACATCACCTTGATCACCGAGCATGTGCGAACCCGCCTCGCCCGGCAGATCAGCGAACAGAATACGGCGGATGACGGCGTTATCCATCTGGTCACCCTGTCACCGGATTGGGAGCAGGCTTTCGCCAACTCGATTATCGGTCAGGGCGAAGAGCAGCAACTCTCGATGCCACCGAGCCAGCTCCAGGAATTCATCACGGCGCTCAGGAACGCGCTTGATCAGCTTGCCGAAGTCGGTGAATTTCCGACGGTACTCACCTCTCCCGGCATCCGGCCCTATGTGCGCTCTATCGTCGAGCGTTTCCGGCCGCAGACTGTGGTAATGTCTCAGAATGAAATTCACCCCAAGGCACGGATCAAGACTCTTGGCCAAGTTTAGCTTTTGTCTAGGGCGCATAATGGGAGCGCGTTGCCGGTGAGAACTCCATGCGCCTGAAAACCTTTTCCGCCGGCACGATGAACGAAGCCATGATGCTCGTGAAAGAGCATTTCGGCGAAGAAGCCATCATTGTCTCGACCCAGTCCGGTGAAGATGGCGTCGGTGTCCGCATAACGGCCGCCATCGATCAGATTGAAGACGAATTCGAGTATGAGGAAGACAATTACGACGAGGCCTATGACGATCCGGTCGAGATCATCACGGACGCTCTCCTCAATAACGGTGTACCGCCGCAAATTTCGGACGAGCTGATCAGTGCCGCCGAAGAAATCTCGATGGACGATCCGATCCTCGCCCTGGCTGGCGCCCTTGATCGCTACTTTGCCTTCTCGCCGATGCCGCTCGGCACGGCCGACAAACCAATCCTGCTGGTTGGCATGCCCGGCGCCGGGAAAACCGTCACAATCGCTAAACTGGCGACACGGCTTGTGATGCAGAAACAAGCCGTGCGCGTCATTACCACGGATACGGTCCGCGCCGGCGGCTACGCCCAACTGGAAGCCTTCACCAAGATCCTGAAGCTGAACCTGATCAGCGCGGGAACACCCGGGGAGCTGAGAGCTGCCGTTGCTGGCGCCGAAGGCCGCGGGCATATCCTGATCGATTGCCCTGGCGGCAACCCGTTCGACAATGACGATATCGACCGGCAGGCACGCCTGATCAAGGCAGTGGACGCGGACGTGGTTCTGGTCATGGCCGGTGGCGTCGACCCGATGGAAGCCGCCGAGATTGCAGGCATTTATCGCGAGCTCGGCGCCCGGCGCCTGCTTCTGACCCGGATAGACATGACCCGCCGCTTCGGATCCTATCTGAGCGCTGCCGCGCTGACTGGATTGCAGATGACCGAAGTGGGTGTCGGCCCCAGTGTGGCTGACGGCCTGAGGCCGATGAATCCGGTTACACTGGCACGATTGTTGCTCCCCAAATCAGTGGTGGAGAGTTTCGACGACGAACAGCAAACGGCACGAGGCGCCTATGGTTGAGGTCGCTATGATGGAACGGACCCGAGGATCAATCCAATGATGTCGCCCGCAGACAAGCCCCGCCCCACCACGGCCAGCGGTCCCGTCACCAAAGGCGCGAACATTCTCGCCATCGCGTCCGGCAAGGGCGGTGTGGGCAAGACGTGGTTTTCGGTAACCTTGGCTCACGGGCTCAGCAGGATGGGCCAGAAGGTTTTACTGTTCGATGCCGATCTTGGCCTCGCCAATGTTGATATCCAACTCGGCCTGATGCCTCAGCGCGATCTGGGCGGCGTTATTGCCGGCAGGCTCTCCCTCGCCCAGGCTAAAATCCATTATGATGCCGGTAATTTCGACATTATTGCCGGACGCTCCGGCTCCGGCAGTCTCGCGACCCTGCCCTCAAACCGGCTGCAATCGCTGGGCACCGAACTCGTTCATCTTTCCGATACCTACGACCGCGTGGTCATGGACCTCGGAGCCGGCCTTGACCGGACGGTTCGCATGCTGGCGGCACGGGCAGGCAAAGTCATCGTTGTTACGACTGCGGAGCCGACATCGCTGACCGATGCCTATGCGTTCGTCAAAGTCGCGCATCAGAGCGACCCGAATTGCGAAGTCTCCATCGTCGTAAACAGCGCTGATTCGGTTAATGACGGCCGGAAGACCTACGATACGTTGCGCAAGGCTGCGATGAACTTCCTTAAGTTCGAGCCGAAATTGCTCGGGATCATCCGCCGTGACCGCAAAGTCATTGAATCGATCCGGAACCAGAGCCCGATCCTGAGTCGCTATCCATCGGCCCCGGCGGCGACCGACGTGGAGGCCATCGTCGACGCCCTGCTATAACGTCGAAGAGAGAAGATTGAGCACCGTACAACCCACCGCGCCTGCTCCGCAGGCGACAAGTTCCTCACAGCCGGCCAACAATGCGCCGGTTGAGGGACGGGTGACCAGTGGCGCAGACGTGCTCCAATCCGGTACCCAGGCCAAGCCGGCAGCTCAGGGCTCAACTCCGCAAACACAACCGCCGGCGCAGCAACCTGCTCAGGGGCAAGCACCGAGGGGACAGGCGCCGCAAGCTCAAGCTCAGGGACAACCGCCCCAAGGACAAGCGCCCCAAGGACAAGCGCCTCAGGGCCAGCCCCCTCAAGGGTCTTCCCCACAAGGCCAGCAAGCCCCCGCTTCTCAGCCCCCCCAATCACAGCCACCGGTGCCGCCTTCACAATCGTCGGCACCACCGCCGGCGCAAAATGCCGCGTCTCAGAACCCAGCCTCTCAGGCCTCTGCACCACCGCCCCCCGAAAACACATCCGGACAAGGCCGCGCAACATCGACATCTGCGCCCGCACCGGCCACATCCCAGCCCCAACAACCGGCGCAGTCTCAGGCACAGCAGCCGGCGGCCCAGGATGTTACCGTCACACGGGTTCGGACTGACGGTACCGTCAGTGTCCGAGCAGCGACGGGCGAAGCGACGATCCAGATCAACCCCCGGCAAATTCCGGCCTTCGTGCGCCCGGGCACAATTGTCAGCCTGATCCTGCAGCGAACAGACAACGGACTGCAGGCGCTCCTGCAGCCCCGTTCTTCCGCGCAAGCCACACCGGCATTAGCGGCAGCGAGACCGGCACCCGGCACCCAGCAAACTTCGTCCGGGGCGGCGGGTAGTGCGACTTCCACAGCGGCACCTGCCCCACGGACATTGCCGCCACTATCCGATGGACAGATTGCCCGCGCCATCGTGTTGCGCCCGACCTCGTTGCCGCAGAGCATCGCAAGCGGCCCGATCCCCGCAGCGGCAAGCGGTATCAAGCCTCAACAGGCTGCCCAGGCCGCCGCCAGGTACCTGCTTGCCTCCAGCCCACATCTGAAGCCATCCAGCGTCTTGCCGCCGCCGCCGCAAAGCACTGCCGCAGCGCTAACATCTTCACCGCAGCCAGCCGTTAGCAGCCAGCCCCTTCCCAACACCTCACCGCCGTCACAACAACCGCCAGCAAAGCCGGAAGCGCCCCAGCAAAACACGTCTGCCGCGACACGGCCTCCTACTTTTGCACCGACACAGGCACAGACACCGCCTGGAGCAACAGGTACGGCCACGTTACCTGCAACGCAGCCCGCAACTGCGCCATCTGCCGGTAACGCTGCAGCAAGAACAGCGCCGGTACCTATACCGCAAGCCGTGACGAGCGGACCAGTAACTGCCGGGCAAACCGCCGCGCCGCCTCAATCTCCTCCGGCAGCCACTCAGGGCACCACAGAAAGCCGGGCATCAGCAGCATCCGCCGGGACAACAGCGGCCGCACAAGTCTCAAATACACCCACCACGGCCGGGACCTCGGCTCCCAAGCCAGGGACCGCACTCCCTCCCGGGACAGACTTTCCCGTCCGGGTGCTGTCTGTGGGCGCGCAAACCAGCAACGCGTTACCGGCGCAGCCGGGCAGCGGCAGCACCGTGATATCCGGAACCATCGTTGCCACCGGCGGAAGCGGTCAGGCGATTGTGAATTCGTCGGTCGGTTTACTCGATGTTGCGGCACGCGCAGAGACCGGGCAGCTGCAATCGGCTATCCGCATGGAGATACTGGGCCGTTCGGAAAGCGACGTACGCGGCCGGATCGAAAGCGGGGGCCAGACACCGCTCTCCATTCTCTCCCGGGAATGGCCTGCGCTGGAAGAAAGCCTCCGCGCCCTGGAGATGTCGGCACCGCAAAGCGCGGCACAGATTGCCTCCACAATCGCACGGCCCGGCCCGCAATTGACCGCTTCCATGCTGTTTTTTCTGGCTGCGGTTCGCGGCGGCTCCCTCGGCGGATGGCTGGGAAAAGACGCCGGCCAGGCTCTGGAAAAATCGCACGGCCGGCTGCTTTCAACTCTCTCCGGCGACTTCCAGTCCATGTCCAAGGCAAGCGAAGGCGGGCCGGAAACCGCTGGGTGGCGCGCATTCTTCATGCCGATACAAACTCAGGATGCCCTTGAGCAGATGCGGCTTTTCATTCTGCCGCCATCTTACGAACGGACAGGCGATGAAGGTGATGCGGAAAACGAAAAAAGCGATGACAGCGATGGCGACGGAGAGACCAGATTCGTCGTCGACCTGATGCTCAGTGGTCTCGGCGCCTTTCAGATCGACGGATCGGTCGCGAAGCAATCCATGTCACTTCTGATCAGGACGCGACGTGCCCTGCCCAAAGAGATGCGGGCGGACATCATCGAGATCTTCGACACGGCGGCCGGCCGCACCGGCATGTCCGGCGCGGTGAGCTTCAAGGTGCAGAAGGAGTTCCCGCCGCTGCCGATCGCCGACCTTATGCCGGACGAGCGTCAGAGCCCGGATGTCTATGCCTGACGGCGAAACGGCCTAACCTCGGCGTAGTTTCATCATATTGAGGGCGATCTCGTCGATCTCCATCTGTTCAAGCCGTCCGATGCGTTCCGCCTCGCGCGCATTGTGCTCGTCCAGAACAGCCTCTGCCTTGCAAAGCTCCTGGTAGGAGTCGAGGACTTCTTCATTCACGGCATCGATTTCGCGGCGTTTCGCCTCGATCCGCTCGTTCTGGGCATGCACCCTGGCCTTGAAGTGATGCATATAGGCTTCAAGCGTCCGGCGGGCTTCCAGCGATCCGGCCGCAGCCTGCTTTTCCCGGTCCAATTCGAGCTGCATGGCATCGGCTTCAGCGAGCAGCCCTGCCTCTTCCTGAAGCAACACACCCATCGCCCGGCGCTTTTCGTCAAGCTCCCAGGTCCGGAGCCGGATCAGTTGCTCGAACTGACTCACGGCTCACCCGCCCCTTCCTCGGCCTCCACGTTCTCTCCAACCATGGAAAGAATGGCGTCGAGCTGGGCATAACCGGATTCCAGAGACGCTGGCTCGTTCTTGTCCTGAGACAGAAAACGTTCCAGCGATGCATGATACATGATTGCTTCGTCGACTTCAGGGTCACTGCCCTTACGGTAAGCTCCCAGGCGGATCATGTCGGCCATATTGTCGTAAGAGGCCATCAAGGCACGCGCACGGCGGACCAGCGCGTTTTCCTCGGCCGAATTACAATCGGGCATGGTCCGCGACACACTGCGCAGCACATTGATCGCCGGGTAGCGGCCGCGGTCGGCGATCCCGCGCTCCAGCACGATATGACCGTCAATAATCCCACGCACCGCATCGGAGATCGGCTCGTTGTGATCGTCGCCCTCGACGAGAACGGTGAAAAGGCCGGTGATGGTGCCTTCTCCCGCGCCCGGCCCCGCCCGTTCCAGCAGTTTCGGCAGCTCGGCAAACACAGTCGGCGTATACCCCTTGGAAGCTGGCGGCTCCCCGGTGGCAAGGCCGATTTCACGCTGTGCCATAGCAAACCGGGTCACGCTGTCCATCATACACATGACAGTCTTGCCTTCGTCGCGGAAATACTCGGCGACGGCCAGCGTCATGTGCGCGGCCTGACGCCGCATCAGCGGGGATTCGTCTGATGTCGCGACAACGACCACGCTGCGGGCCAGGCCTTCTTCACCGAGATAGTCCTGGATGAATTCCTGCACCTCGCGGCCACGCTCCCCGATCAGGCCGATGACGTTGACCTCGCTTTGGGTGAAGCGCGCGATCATCGACATCAGCATGGACTTCCCCACGCCCGAGCCGGCGAAAATCCCCATGCGCTGGCCCTTGCAGACCGACATGAAGGTGTTGATGGTGCGCACACCGAGATCGAGCTTCTCGCCAACCCGTTGCCGCGTATGAGCCGCCGGCGGTTGTGTCTTTATCGGGCATCCGCGGGAGCCGTCTCCGAGAGGCCCCTTGCCGTCCACCGGATCGCCCATCGCGTTCACGACACGTCCGAGCCAACCCTCATGCGGAAAAATAACCGGTGCCGCATCGGAAATTTCGGCCCGGCTGCCGATACCAATACCATCAAGGGCACCGAACGGCATGGCCAGTGCCCGGCCGTCCTTGAAGCCCACAATCTCGCAACTGACCCGCTTCCCGCCCCGCGCCTGAAGATGCAAGCGGTCGCCAATGGAGAGCGCCCGGTCCACACCGCCGACCTCGACCATCATGCCGAGAACAGCGGTCACCCGGCCATAGAGCCGAAATTCAGCAATTTTATCGACTTCCGATGCCAGATTTCCGAGGGCAGTGACCACCCGAATGCACTCCTTAATGCGACCGGCACTTTCAGCCAGTCGTTAACTGTTATACACTGTGAGTTTAGCATCAATGAGAACGCCTGGCACGCTTTCGACCAGGTGCCTAAGCAGGTTAACGGTTTGTTTATCTTACCCCGTTAACTTTTGCTCCAAGGTCATAGAGGGAGAGTTCCATGCGTGTACTCTTGGTAGAAGACGATTTCGCCACAGCTCAGAGCATCGAGCTCATGCTGAAGGCCGAAGGCTTCGTGGTTGATGTAACGGAACATGGAGAAGACGGTCTAGAGATCGGTCGACTTTACGATTACGACATCATTCTCCTCGATCTCATGCTCCCGGATCTCGATGGCTATGAAGTTCTGCGCCGTCTGCGGAGCTCGAAGGTCGAGACACCAATCCTGATTCTTTCCGGCCTTTCCGAGCTGGACAACAAGATCAAGGGCCTCGGCTTTGGCGCGGACGACTATCTGACAAAACCGTTCGACCGCCGCGAGCTGATTGCCCGGATGCAGGCGATTATCCGGCGCTCCAAGGGGCATTCGGATTCAGTGATCGAAACCGGCCCGATTGCCGTGAATCTTTCCACCCGCAGCGCGGAAGTCGACAACAAACCGGTGCATCTCACCGGCAAGGAATTCGCCATCCTCGAATTGCTTTCCCTGCGCAAGGGGACGACCCTGACCAAGGAAATGTTCCTCAACCATCTTTATGGCGGTATCGACGAGCCAGAGCTGAAGATCATCGACGTGTTCGTTTGCAAGCTCCGCAAGAAGCTTTCGAAAGCAACCGGTGGCAACAATCACATCGAAACTGTCTGGGGACGCGGCTACGTCCTGCGTGACGCGGACGAAGACACCGCCTCCAAAGAAGCTGAAAAGGTCAAGGAACCGGCTGAATAAGCTTTCCTGACATTCTGGCCTCCAAGGCTTCATTAAAAAAGGGCTGACCAGTAGATGGTTCAGCCCTTTTCTATTATCGCCCCGCTCCGGGTATGACTTCGTGCGCCTCGCGTCAGATCGCCGCTTTCTGTCCTTCTTTGGCGGTCGGCTGATACATGCCGCGCTGCCCCTTCACCGGCTGGAACTTGTCCGTAATGCTGATCACCGTCTCGGCGCCACCGAGATAGAGGTATCCATCCGGCGCAATCTGCCTGGAAACCCCTTCCAGCACCTTCCGCTTCGTCTCCTGATCGAAGTAGATCAGAACGTTCCGGCAGAAAACGATATCGAAATTGCCCAGCGGGCGCGGGTCCTGCAGCAGGTTGAACTCGCGGAAGCTCACCATGCGGCGGATCTTCTCGCTAAGCTGCCAGCGATCACCGTCCTGCTGGAAATATTTCACCAAAAGCTGAACCGGAAGACCGCGCTGCACTTCAAACTGGGAGTAGACGCCGGACCGCGCCCGGGCGACCATCTCCGTCGAAATATCCGTGGCGACGATCTCTACCTTCCAGCCGGCAAGCTTGGATGCTAGTTCGTCAAGAACCATGCTCAGCGAATAAGGCTCCTGACCGGAAGAGCATGCCGCACTCCAGATCCGGATCGACTTCTTCGCAGCTCGGGATTGCAGCAAGCTCGGCAAAACAACCGTCTTGAATTGATCAAACGGCGTCCGGTCCCGGAAGAACAGGGACTCATTCGTCGTCATTGCGTCGGTGATCGAGGCAACGAGTTTCTCGTCCCGCCGCGTCTTGAGTGTCGAGACAATCTGCTCAATGGAATTGAGACCATGGCTGCGCGCAACCGGCTGCAACCTCGTCTCGAGCAGATAGCCTTTGTCCGGCGTCAGTACCAAGCCTGATTGCTTGTACAACAGGCTGGACAGGAATTCGAAATCAGAGCTGTTCATACCTGCCTACCCCCTCGCCAACCGACTAACGCTGGCGCCAATCTCCGCAACCGGAAGAACGTCGCAACACAACCCGGCTTGAGCAACCGCGCCGGGCATACCCCAGACCACGCTGCTCTGCTCATCCTGTGCAACCACATCGCCCCCCGCTTCCACAACAGCGCGACACCCTTCGCGCCCATCATGCCCCATACCGGTGAGGATCACCGCGAGGACACGTCCATACGCCTTGATCAAACTGCGCATCATGGGATCGACCGCAGGCCTGCAAAAATTCTCGGGTGGATCCTGGTTCAACGCGATGACCTTCTCAACGCCTTCGGCTTTGACCGTCATGTGGTAACCGCCTGGAGCAAGATAGATTCGCCCCGGTGACACAACATCACCGGTTTTCGCCTCGGAACAAACCCATCCCGATGTTTTCGTGATGTGCTCCGCTAGGATTGTCGTAAAGGTCGGCGGCATATGCTGCGTCACAAAAATGGGTTGCCTAATGGTTTTCGTCAGATCCGCAAGCACACGAAACAGAGCCTGCGGCCCACCAGTCGAACTTCCGATAGCAATCACATCGGCCCGCCGGCCTGTCGGTTTGCGCAATGTATAATCGTTACGAGCAGCTGCGGGTGGACGCGCTGCCGGGGACGGCCTCACAGCCGAACGGGCGGCACCCGGAACAGTTTTCGGTGCAAGAGTGCGCGCCGCGCCGGACGCGGCCGTGGGCGCCGATGCGCCGGATTTCCGCCGGCTCTGCGCCCCGAAGGCCTTGACCTTGCTCAACAGGTCGCTCGGGAAGTCTGCCGCTCCCGTCATTTCCGAAGTGGAACTCGGCTTTGTGAGATAATCCCGGGCACCAAGCGCCAGGGCCCGCAGGGAAATCTCGGCATTCCGGGCCGTAAGAGTTGAGGCCATGACGACCTGAACACCCGGATCCACCTTCAACAATTCCGGCAGCGCGGTGATGCCATCCATGCGCGGCATCTCGATATCGAGCACAATAATTTCTACATCGTTATTCTTCAACGTATCGATAGCGCGTTGACCGTCGCCCACGGAGGCCACGATCTTCACATCCGGATCAGCCTCTAGGAATCGCGTGAAGAGCCCGCGGATCACAGCGGAATCATCTACAAGCATCACCCTGTATGGATCGGTCGACCGCGGTTTGGCATCCGCAGGCGCACTTTGTCCACGCATCTACAACAATCCGATTTGAGAAAATTTCGTTTCGATGATCTCGCTGTCGAAGGGTTTCATGATGTATTCATTCGCCCCGGCTGACAGCGCTTCCTGGATGTGCGCCATGTCATTCTCGGTGGTGCAGAAAATCACCAGAGGTGTCTCGCCTTCCGGCAGCTTTCGCAACTCCCGCAAAAACTCGATGCCGCTCATGACCGGCATGTTCCAGTCAAGAAGGACAGCGTCCGGCAGCTCGGCCTTACAGGAATCCAGCGCGATTTGGCCGTCTTCCGCCTCTATGGTCTCGAATTTCAGTTCTTCCAGAATTTTCCGAGCCACCATTCGAACGACTTTTGAGTCATCCACAATCAAGCAGGTTTTCATCTAAAGCTCCGCGAATTTTCACGCGTCAATTGTCACACAGACTGCAAGACAGGCACACTATGCGGCTTCTTCACCCTGAAAGCGAAGTAAAGACCGAACATCAAATACAACCAGGAGACTTTTATCGAGCCGATAGATACCCGTTGAAACCTCGCGGATGTTCCCGTCCAGAGTCGCGGGATGCTGCTCGAACATCGCTTCATCCAGCGAGAGCACTTCGCCGACGGAGTCGACCATCAGGCTGTAAAGCTCGCCCTGATCCTCAACAACGACGCTCATACCTTCGTGCTCGCCTTCATATGGCGGCATGTTGAGCCGGCTGCGAATATTGATCGCCGTCACGATACGCCCGCGCAGATTGAGCGATCCCGCCACTTCCTTGGGTGCCAGTGGAATGCGTGTTATCCGCTGAGGACCAAGTACGTCATGAACCTGAAGCACCGGAATACCGAAGAGCTGCTTGCCGATCATGATCGAGACGAACTGTTTCAACTCGCCAAGCGTAACCACGCTCTGCCCAGTGGATTGAGTAGCTGGTAAATCTGACATCATTCCCTCACGCGTCAATGGTTTGCGCTAGCGTCTCGAGCAGCGCATCCCGGTCGAGTTTGGCAATATAATCCGTGAAACCGACTTCCCGGCCCCGATCCAGGTCACGCGGACCTGTGTGCGAGGACAAGGCGATGATCGGCGTATCTTCCCAACGGGCGATTTCGCGCAGGCGGCGGGTCAACTCAAACCCGTCGATCCCTGGCATCTCGATATCGCTGATGATGGCGTCGAATTCAGCACCGCCTTCACACAATTCAAGCGCGGCCTCGGCGTGGTCCACAGTAGTCACGTCGTAGCCCGCCACCGAAAGCAGCGGCTTGATGAGGTTGCGGAAGAAAGCACTATCGTCAACCAGAAGAACACGTCGCGGTTCTGTCGGCTCCTGGCTGTCGGCGTCGGCGGAGCCGAACCAGTCGCCATAGGCCTGGGTCAGGTAGAAGCCGGCATCGATCACTTCGGTCGCCTTGCCGGCAATGACCGCGCTCCCCATCAGCCACGGAGCATCCGGCCGAACCTCGATGTTGATCCGGTCTTCGACGATGTCGACGATCTGATCAACAATCAGTCCCATTGACCGCTCATTGTCGGTAAAGACGAGTACCGGTTGACGGCCTTCGGTCTCAAGCTTGATGTCGTCTTCCATGCCGACCAGTGGCATCAGTTGACCGCGATACTGCACCAGCGGCCGTCCTTCTGAATATTCGACCGAAGCCAGGTCGATTTCTTCCAGTCGGGCGACCAGCGCGAGCGGCACAGCCTTCGGGCTTTGCCCGCCGGCGCGGAACAGCAGCAGCGACGAAACATCGGAACGGTGCGTCAGGTGACGGGCCGTATCATGGCCTTCCTCGTCCACCATCTTGAGTTCTCCGCTGGCAGCCGCGACCCCGTTCGGATCGAGGATCATGATCACGCTGCCATCGCCGAGAATGGTGTTGCCCGAGAAGAGCGTGATGTTGCGCAGGATCGGCGCGACCGGCTTGACCACGATTTCCTCGGTGTCGAACACCCGGTCGACCATGATGCCAACCGAATATGTGCCGATCTGCAGAACGACGATGAAGGCTTCCTGCGGGGTTTCCTCGTCCCCCTCCTCAAGGCGCAGCAAGCGCCGGAGAGAAACCAGCGGGAGCAGGCGGTTTCGCAGGCGCAAGACCGGCGTACCGTGGACTTCTTCAATCTTGTGCTCGCTGTTGCTTGAGGCCCGGACCAGTTCCACGACACTGAGCTGCGGAATGGCGAACCGCTCGCCGCCGGCCTCAACGATCAGCGCGGAGACGATGGCGAGCGTCAGCGGGATCTTGATGATGAAGGTAGACCCCTTGCCGAAAACCGACTTCAGCTCGATCGTGCCACCGATCTTCTCGATGTTGGTTCGCACCACGTCCATGCCGACGCCGCGGCCTGAAACGGAGGTGACCGCTGCTGCCGTCGAGAAGCCTGCACGGAAAATGAACTGCTGGATCTGTTGCTCGGAAAGGCTGTCCGCTTCGGATTCAGCAACCAACCCGTTGGCAACGGCTTTCGCCTTGATCTTCTCCGGATCGAGCCCCTTACCATCATCCTTGATCTCGATGATGATATGGCCGCCTTCATGATAGGCGTTCAGGGTGACCGTACCGGTCTCGGATTTTCCGGCCGCCAGACGCGCCGGACCGTCCTCGATACCGTGATCGGCCGAGTTGCGAACCATGTGGGTCAGCGGATCCTTGATCAACTCAAGGACCTGACGGTCGAGTTCGGTGTCGGCGCCGAGCATCTGCAG
>CEOE01051700.1_pt1 | contig 23089 bp, 22 predicted proteins | sample 530211 | NCBI WGS metagenome assembly CEOE01 (sample SAMEA2619779, study PRJEB7988) | marine metagenome | isolation source: saline water (ENVO:00002010), including
TGGCTTTGCCAGGAGGTCCATCTGAACTTGGCATACCGATGGTTCTGCCGGCTCGGCCTGGAGTGCGACGTACCGGACCATTCGACATTCTCGAAGACGCGCCACGGCCGGTTCCGGGAGTCCGGTCTGTTACGCGCGCTGTTCGAGACGGTCCTGCGGCGCTGCATTGTGGAGGGCCTGGTCGGCGGCGAAGGGTTCGCCGTTGATGCCAGCCTGATCGTGGCGGATGCCCATCGTCAACGCGGCGTGGCCAAGCATGAGGAACTGCCGCAGGCCGGTCGCGCTGTTGAGGAGTATCTGGCTATTCTGGATGATACGGCGTTCGGTGGCGCGACGCCGGTCGCGCCCAAGTATCTCTCGCCGGTCGACCCGGCGGCGCGTTGGACCGCGTCCTGGGGCGGGCCCGCCATCTATGCCTACTGCACCAACTATCTCATCGACGTGGAACACGCCGTCATTGTCGTCGTGACGTGAGTCCCAAGTTTCCTCCGGCTATTGGTAGGGCCCGGCCATCAATTGATGGCTTGTTGTTGATGTGATGGCAAGCAGGTCCGGGGCATGCCCCGGACCTGCTTGCCTGGCGATCTCCGAAGGCGTTCTGCCTCCCAGGCTCGAGTGCGGCCTGACGGTGTTGTAGTCCTCCTTCCAGTTGCTGAGCACGGCACGGGCGTGGCCCAGCGTGCCGAACAGGGTCTCGTTCAGGCACTCGTCCCTGAGACGTCCGTTGAAGCTCTCAACGAAAGCGTTCTGCATCGGCTTGCCCGGTGCGATGTAATGCCACTCGACGCGGCGCTCCTGGCTCCAGCGCAGGATCGCCATGCTGGTCAGTTCCGTGCCGTTGTCGCTGACGATGGTCCGTGGACGGGCTCCGCGCCGCCAGATCAGTCCATCGTGATCTGCTCCCAAAGAATGGGACCATTTTGAGCTGGAGTTTTCCAATTATGGCCCTGGACTGGGGCTGAGGAGATTTCCATGAAGGCGTCAAGATTTTCAGAAGCACAAATAGCGTTTGTTTTGAAGCAGGCCGATGAGGGAACCGCTGTTGCGGAGGTGTGCCGCAAGGCAGGCGTGAGCCAGGCGACGTTCTATAACTGGCGCAAGAAGTATGCAGGACTTTTGCCGTCGGAGATGAAGCGGCTTCGCCAGCTTGAAGATGAGAACAATCGGCTGAAGAAGATCGTTGCGGATCTGACGCTCGATAAGGCGATGCTGCAGGACGTTCTGTCAAAAAAGCTCTGAAGCCTGCTCGTCGCCGCCAGCTTGTGGATGAGGTCCGGACGATCTGGAAGGTGTCCGTGCGCAAGGCATGCGGTGCTCTTCGGATCGAGAGGTCACTCTATAGCTACAAGTCGAAGCGCGGCGATCAGGCTGTATTGAAGCAACGGATCAAGGAGATCTGCGAGACCCGGGTGCGGTTTGGGTATCGGCGGGTTCACGTGCTTCTGAGCCGGGAGGGCTGGGAGGTGAACTACAAGCGGGTGCGCCGCCTTTACAATGAGTTGGGGCTGCAGTTGAGGAACAAGACGCCCAAGCGCCGGGTGAAGGCCAAGCTCCGGGAGGACCGTTCGGAGCCGACGCAGACCAATCAGGTCTGGGCGATGGACTTTGTTCACGACCAACTGGCGACCGGCCGCAAGCTACGCATTCTGACGATCGTGGATACGTATTCGCGGTATTCTCCGGCGACCGACCCCAGGTTCAGCTACCCGGGTGAAGACGTGGTGCAAACGCTGGAGCGCGTGTGTCGAGAGGTTGGCTATCCCAGGACGATCCGGGTCGATAATGGCAGCGAGTTCATCTCGCGTGATCTGGATCTCTGGGCCTATACGCATGACGTGACGATGGACTTCTCCCGACCCGGCAAGCCGACCGACAACGCCTATATCGAAAGCTTTAACGGCAGCCTGCGAGCCGAATGCCTGAACACACACTGGTTCATGAGCCTTGACGATGCCCGCGAGAAGCTGGAAGTCTGGCGTAGAGACTACAACGAGGTTCGACCTCACAGCGCCATCGGCAACAAACCGCCGGTGGCCATGCTGTCCGGCTCATGCGGGCAATTGCCCGCATGAGCCATCACCCCGGAAAATCGCCCAGTCGGGTGGTCCAAAAAGGGGGAGCACTTCAGTTTCGGCGCTGCCTTTGCCGATTGAGCCGGAATTTCGCGGCGCCATGCCGGTCACCCCCGCAGCATCTGATCTGGGCGAGCAAGATGCCGAGCTCGGATTAAAAATAATGGTTGCCGGGGCGCGAGAATAGGTTGACGGCCGAAGCGGATTGAAATAATCTAACAAACGTTAGAAACGTATTTCGGTTGCCTTTTGAAGGAGCCACTATGTCTGGGCCGTTGCCGGAACTTTCTGCTGAAGCGGAGCGATTTTTTCCTCCTGCGCATTATGTTGATAGCGATAGTATGGAGGTGCGTGCTTTTGTAGCGCGGTCGCTGCGCAATATGGAGCCGGATGCATCCCAAACGGACAAGGCTGTGCGCCTGTTTAATGCTGTGCGCGACGATCTCCTGTATGATCCATATACGTTTTCCCTGAACGCCGAGGATTATAGGGCAAGTGTTATCGCGGGCATGGGGTCTGCGTTTTGCGTGCCCAAGGCGATCCTTCTGGCCGCGAGCCTGCGGGCCGTTGGTATTCCGGCGGCACTTGGGTTTGCGGATGTCCGTAACCACCTGAATACGCCCAAGCTTGCCGAACTGATGGGCACCGATCTGTTCATCTACCACGGCTATGTTCAGCTTTGGCTGGGTGAAGCATCCTTCAAGGTGACCCCGGCCTTCAACATGGAGTTGTGCCAGCGTTTTGGCGTCAAACCGCTGGAATTTGACGGAGAGCACGACGCGCTGTTTCACGAATTTGACGACAAGAACCGCCGTCATATGGAGTATGTCAATGATCGGGGCTTGTTTGTGGATGCGCCGATGCAGGAGTTCCTGACTGCATTTGGTGAAACTTATCCAAAGCTGAAGGAGTTCAACCGGCGCAGGATTTCAGGCGAAAATTTTGACACGGATTTCACCGGCCCAGAAGAATCGACCGCGAGATGAAGTATCTAGAAGATTTCAGTGTTGGTCAGGTTTTTGAATTTCGCTCCGCTCCTTTGACCAAGCAGCAGATCATAGAGTTTGCCCGGGAGTGGGATCCTCAGCGTTTACATATTGATGAAGCCTATGCTGAAGGCATCCACGGCGGGCTGATCGCGTCGGGTTTTCAAACCCTTTTGATCGTGTTTGAGCCGATCATGCGGAGCTTCATGATCGACATCGCCAATATTGGCGGTATCGGATTTGACCATCTGCGCTGGCTGCGCCCACTGCGCCCCGAGGAACCACTGAATATCCGAATCGAAGTTCAGTCCGTGACGCCATCACGCAGCAAGCCTGACCGGGGCGTATTGATTTACACGCTCGAGTCGCGAAATCCCGCCGGAGAGCTTGTTATGAGCGTTGAGACCCCGATGATGATCCAGCGCCGAAAGGATGACCTGAAATGACCAGTGTACTAAGCGAAGAGCTGCGGCTTTTACGCGACAGCGTCGGAACGCTGCTGGAGCGGGCTGGCGGCCTTGGGCGCGCGCGGCGTTTGCGAGATAGCGATGAACCTTGGGATGCGGGCATCTGGCGGCAATTGGCCACCGCTGGTGTGCTGGGTGCCGCGGCCCCCGAAGAGGCTGGAGGCCTTGGTATGGGGTTGGCGGCGGCAGGCGTCGTTGCCGAAGAGGTTGGCCGCGTGATCGCGCCTGAACCGGTGGTGCCGGCAATAGGGCTGGCAATAGGGCTCATGCAACGGCTTTGCCCGCGGGATGCGGCCTTGGAAGCGGCCATTGCCGGCGATGTTCTGCTGGCCGTGGCCTGGCAGGAACGCCGTGCGACGGGCCCGTCTGATGTTATCGAATGCCGTTTTGACGGGGCCACGCTGACCGGGAGTAAGGATTGGGTGGCCGGTGTCAGTGGAGTGGATCAGGTTTTAGTCGTCGCCGAGGGCAATAATGGCCCCGCTTTGGTGCGCGTCGCGGCGGACGCTTCTGGTTTTTCGACGCAAGCCCGGAAGCAATCGGATGCAAGCGCGCTGTGGGGTATGAGTTTTGCGGAAACCCCGGCAGAGGTTCTGGCCGAAGGCGCACAGGTACATGATGCGCTGGTCGATGCCGTAGCGGATACAACCGCATTAGCGGCGGCCGAACTGGTCGGCCTGAGCGGAGCGGCGTTGGCCTTGACGCTGGACTATATCAAAACCCGCGAACAATTTGACAAACCGATCGGGTCGTTCCAGGTGATCCAGCACCGTGCCGTTGACATGCATGTCATGCAGGAAGTTGCTCAGGCCGCGGTGCGCGAGGCGCTGGCCGCTATGGATCAAGCAGGCTCGACGCTGGAACGCGTGCAACAGGCAAGCCGCGCCAAGGCACGCGCCTGTACCGCAGCGCAAAAAATCACCCGCGAGGCGATCCAGCTGCATGGAGCGGTCGGGTACACGGATGAGTTTGATGTTGGCTTGTTGCTGAACCGGGCGCTTGTCCTGTCGGCTTGGCTGGGGGATGCCGCGTATCACCGCCGTCGCTGGCTGGATACAAAAGAAACAGGGGTGGCTGCGTAATGACCGACTGGAACGCAAAGAGCGACGAAGATTTTCGTGCCGAGGTCAGAGCCTTTTTCGAGGCCGAATACCCCGAAGAACTACGCCACCTGCCACACCGGCCCAAGTTCGCCGAGATCGAGCACTGGCATGTGAAGCTACACGCCAAAGGCTGGGTCGCACCTGCCTGGCCAGCTGAATTCGGCGGCATGGGATTGGAGGCTGCCAAGCTGCTGATATTTTACGAAGAACAGCAGCGCTATGGCGTCAACCGGGGCCGCGACATGGGGATCCAGATGGTTGGCCCGCTGATCATCAAATTCGGCACACAGGAGCAAAAGGACTATTGGCTGCCGCGCATCCTGAGCTGTGAAGACATTTGGTGTCAGGGTTATTCTGAACCCGGCGCGGGCTCCGATCTGGCGAATTTAAACACCAGTGCTGTGATTGACGGCGATGATTTCGTCATCAACGGCCAGAAGATCTGGACCACGATGGCGCATGACGCCACCCATATCTTCATGCTTGTGCGCTCCGACCCCGATGCGCCCAAAAAACAGCTGGGCATCAGTTTTGTTCTGGCCGGCATGGATCAGCCCGGCGTCGATGTGCGCACAATCACTACGCTGGCTGGCGAAACCGAGTTCTGCGAAGTTTTTTTTGACAATGCCCGCACCCCGCGCGCCAATCTCGTGGGCGAGATCAACAATGGCTGGAGTATGGCCAAGGCGCTGCTCAGCTTTGAGCGGATATTCATCGGCTCGCCCGCCCTTTCGCAGAACGCACTGGGGCAGCTTGAGACATTTGCCCGCGGTCGCGGTGCCTTCGACGACCCGGTATTTCGGGATCGCTACGCTGAAGTGGCGCTGGACGTCGAGGATCACGCAGCCCTTTACGGCCGCTTTGCCGACCAGCTCAAGCGCGGAGAGACACTGGGAGCCGATGTCTCGATGTTGAAAGTCTGGGTGACCGAGACCTATCAGCGGATATCAGAACTGATGATCGAGGTCGCAGGCCCCGATGGTGGCTGTATCGGGCCGCTGCAGGTGGGCAATATAGGAGTCGATGTGCTGGCCAGTTTCTACAAAGCCCGGCCAGCAACGATCTACGGCGGCTCAAACGAAATCCAACGAAATATCTTGTCGAAGGCCGTTCTGGGCCTTTGACAGCCATGTTCAACAGAGGAAGCGAAAATGTTTGATTACGCAACGAAATACCCGAAATTGTCTTTTGACACCCCGGCGGATCGCGTTCTGCGCATCACATTTGACCGGCCAGAGACCTATAATTCGGTCGATGCCGAAACCCACACCCAAATGACCGATATCTGGATTGACATCGACCGCGACCAAGACATCAACGCGGTGATTGTCACTGGCCGGGGTAAAGCGTTTTCGGCAGGCGGCGATTTCAGTCTGATCGAAGGTATCACTGGTAATTTCGACACGGTGATGAAGACTTGGAAAGAAGCCAAGGATCTAGTTTACAACATTATCAATTGTAACAAGATCATCATCTCGGCAATCAACGGCCCCGCTGCCGGTGCGGGCCTTGTTGTGGGTATCCTTGCCGATATTTCCATCGCGGGAAAACGCGCGAAAATCGTCGATGGCCACCCGCGGTTGGGTGTCGCGGCCGGAGATTGCGCCGCGATCATCTGGCCACTGCTGTGCGGCATGGCCAAAGCCAAATACTACCTGTTGACCTGCAAGCCGATCACCGGTGAAGAAGCTGACCGTATTGGCATGGTGTCGATGTGCGTCGATGATGAGGAACTTGAACAGATATCGATTGATACCGCGATTGAAATGGCCACTGGCTCGCAAAGTGCGCTTCGCTGGACCAAGTATTCGCTGAACAACTGGCTGCGTCAGGCAGGGCCGACCTTTGATGCTTCGACGGCGCTGGAGATGCTGGGCTTTATGGGCGATGACGTAAAAGAAGGCGTTCTCTCGCACCGCGAAAAACGGGCGCCAAACTTCCGCAAAGATTGCCCGCTCTAAGTTAACGGAGTCGAAGGAGGCCACCATGTCTGACCCCGTGTATAGGGAAATTGCCAAGGCTTATGCTAAGGCGGCAAGGGTAGCGGCGGGGCTGAAGGCACGATTCGACGACGCGGGTTTTGACCTGTCCAAAGTTTCATCACTGGCGGATCTTTCCCAGCTGCCGGTGATGAAAAAAGAGGAGTTGCTAACGCTCCAAAGAGAGAACCCGCCTTTTGGCGGGTTCCTTGCCGTGGATCCCAAAGAGGTATCGCGCATCTATGTGTCTCCGGGCCCGATATTCGAACCTTCGTTGCCTGGTGTTGGCGGTCATGGGCTTGATCTGTTGTTCAGATCCGCGGGGATCACAAGTGCGGATATTATCTTGAACACCTGGGCCTATCATCTGGTCCCGGCGGGGCTACTGTTTGACGAGGCGGCGCAGGCCGTTGGCGCGACCGTGGTTCCGGGTGGTACGGGAAATCGTGAATTGCAGGCCCAGATTATTCGCGAAACCGGTGTCACGTCCATCTGCGCCAGCACCGCGTTCTTTCTGGCGTTGGCCGATACGGTGATCGAAACCTACGGCCGTGACGCCTGGACAGTGAAATCCGCCTTTCTGGGCGGAGAGATGGGCGACTGGTTCGCGAAGCGCCGCCGGATTGAGGCTGACTACGGTGTAAAAACTTGGGCGGCCTATGCCACCGCCGATCTGGGGCTTGTCGGCTATGAGGACGGTGGCGACGGGTATCTGGTTCACCCTGACCGGATAGTGCAGATTTGTGACCCCGAAAGCGGCGCGCCATTGGCGGATGGCGAAACAGGCGAGATCGTCGTTACCGCGCGCCAAGCCGACTGGCCGATGATCCGGTTCGGTACTGGCGACAGTGCCTATGCGCTGGAAAGTGGGGCGGATGGTCGGGTCACGCGACTTTCAGCAATACAGGGCAGGGTTGGTGCCGCGGTAAAGGTGCGCGAGATTTTCGTCTATCCCCGGGCAATCGAAGAGGTGGTGATTTCAACGCCCGGTGCTTCAGCAGCTCAGGCGATAGTCACGCGCGAAGACGACCGCGACATGTTGTGCCTGCGCATTGTGTTGAACACCAGCGCCGATAAACAGGGTTCAGAGGCGGCTGCAAAAGAGGCATTTCAGATCGCTGCCCGCATCCGGGCTAACAAGGTGGAGTTCATCGACCATCTTCCCGAAGGTGCTGAGTTGATTGTTGATCGCAGGGATTTGTGACCGGGTAACGGAAGACACGACGACGGGGCAATGGGTCAATTATCACTGTACTGTGCCACAAAATTTCTGACGCCATTCTCCGCCTCGCACCAGACTTTGCCGCCGCTCTTTTCTTCAGCATGAAATAACGAGATCAAGTTTCCCTGCGTAACCGGCGCCAGACCTCGGAAGGAAAAGCGGCCGGGCGGTTTTCCGACGTATTTTGCAGCCAGCTCGATCTCGCCGGATACGCAAGCCGGGAAGAAACGCGTCATGAACACCTGGATGCTCTTTGGGTTCTTTACGACAACAAGATGTTCACCGGCCGAGGATAGCGCGATCTGAGAGCATGCTTGGAGGGTAAAGCCGGAAACTGCCGCCGCCTTGCCATCCTCATAGTCTGCGCCTTGGGGTGGCGTAGTGCCATTGCCCGCGCGGTGGCCGAGACCATGATGCCAAGACGGCCTTGAAGGGCTTCTCAATTCTTGGGCTAGCGCTGCTGGAGGCGCATGAAGATCAGGCTCCCCTGAGTGAGGCCGCTCCAAACGCGGGAGGCTGGTCATCGCTCAGGGGGCTTATCGCCACTGCCGCCCACCTCACGGATACATTGGCCGCCGATCCGTTGACATATGTTGTTCACGGATATCATCGTTTTCGACGAGATGCATCCACGGATGCCGCGGTCGCTCGACATTCAGGCCGCCCCGGTGGCCGAACCGTTGCTGGCCGCCGCCGCGATGCGTTTCGGGCTGGCGATATCTGGCTCGCGCATTCCCGCCGGCATGGCGATCTCATGGACGCACTGATCCCTGCCGAAGTGGCCCACACCGCCAAAGCTGGGGTCATTCCGGGAGGTTCCACATCCTCCTCGCCGGAGAATACAGGTGGCCAAAAAGGTGATCAAATCGCCTTAGCGTGGGATTCCGTATTCTCCGGCACCAACCCCCAATAACCGCGTGCAACAGGGGGCGGAAACCGCCTGTTCCAGACTAACCGCTAGGATATCGTCCAGCCCGGCACGACGACCCCCGGGGTACGGTCATCAGCCTGCCCCTGGCCCGCTGGCTTCGAGTATTTCCTCTTCGACGCGCTGCCAGATATCATAGGATATTGGGTTTTCGCTTTCCTCAAGGATATGGCCAACCAGCCCGATGGCGCGCGCCATCACACCAAAGCCACGCACGATTTTCCAAGGAAAACCGAATTCGCAGCAGATCGCGCCAATCGCGCCGGTGGCATTGATCGGCAGCATTTTGCCTGACCGTGCCTCTGCCTCGATCTGGATTTTCCGCATCAGGGCGATGTATTCGCCGGATTTTCCATTCTCGGCGGCAATTTCGAACAGCCGCGGTGTGCGCGGGTCAACCGGTTTGTGCACCGGATGCCCCAGCCCCGGCACAATTGCCTTGCGCGCGCGGAAACTGGCCACGGTTTCAACGGCCAGCGCATCCAGATCAACGCCGTGTCCCAGCTTGTCCTGTGGCAAGGCCTCGTAGAGCATCCTTGACGCGCCTTCCATCGAGCCGACAAACACGGTGCCCAGCCCACAAAGCCCTGCCGCAACCGCGGCCTGCAACGATTCCGGCGCGCCCATATACGTCATCCGCGCGGCAATCGCCGACGGGGTGATGCCATGTTCGACCAAAGTGATTACGATGGCATTGAAGACCTTGGATTCCTCCGGCGTCGCCTTGCGTCCGGTCAGTTGCAGAAACGCTAGATCACCCAGGTTCATATGCCCCAAAATCTCATTGGGCAGATCCAGCCCGCGCACAGAGATTTTGTCAGCAGTGCTCCAACCAATTGCGGAGGTCAATTTATCCTTGCGCTTTCCCATCAGACCGGGTCCCACGAAAACACATCGGCTGACACTTCAAGTGGCATGAAATCAGCCTTGAGAGCAGGGATCGCATGATCGGCGATTGCCTCGGGTGTCCAGCCATCGCCGGAATGCACGGACCGGATCGGGCGGGGTTGACTGACCAGGAATATCTCGTTGTTGCGCACTGCGAAAATCTGGCCAGTGACGTCCGCGGCCCTGTCGGACGCAAGATAGATCGCCATCGGCGCGACCTTGGCGGGGGTCATCTGCTTGAGTTTCTCAACCCGCGCTAACTGCTCGGGAGTGTCCACCTTGATTGACGAAATCATCCGGCTCCAGGCGAAGGGCGCAATGCAGTTTGACCGCACGTTCCAGCGTTTTAAATCCAACGCGATGGATTTGGAAAGCGACGTGATGGCCAGTTTGGCGGCAGAATAGTTCGCCTGGGCGAAATTTCCGATCAGGCCCGAGGTTGATGTCATGTGCACCAGGGCACCGCTCTCTTGCGAGCGAAAGTGATCGGCGGCGGCCCGGCTGGTGTTGAAGGCACCATAAAGATGGACCTTCACCACTGCGTCGAAATCCTCGTAGGTCATCTTGTGAAAGAACCCATCGCGCAGGATACCGGCATTGTTAACCACGGCATCAATTCGGCCGAATTCCTTGACCGCCAGATCAACCATCCCGTGTGCGGCGTCCGGGTCGGACACGCTGTCCGCATTGGCCACCGCAGACCCACCCGCAGCGGTTATTTCATCGACGACTTTCTGCGCGGCCAGCTCGGTCTGACCCGTGCCCTTGAGCGACGCGCCCAAATCGTTGACCACCACCGCGGCCCCGGCGGCCGCGGCGGCCAGTGCGATATCACGCCCGATGCCGCCGCCGGCTCCGGTTACCAGAACAACCTTGCCATCCATCATCTTTGTCATCTTTCCTCCCTCATTTTGCCTTGCGGTACTTTTCCAGCCCGCCGGTATGCATCACCCGGCCCATCAAGGGAGCACCGATGATCGTTTCGGCTTTCTGTGCGGCCAGGATCAGTTTATCCAGGTCAATGCCGGTTTCGATTCCCAGTTCGTGACACAGGAACACCATATCCTCGGTGCTGACATTGCCCGCCGCACGCGCATGGCCGTGACCGGCAAAGGGACACCCTCCAAGCCCCGCGACCGAGCTTTCGAACATATCCACACCCATGCTGAGCGCCGCGTAGACATTGGCGATTCCAAGCCCGCGCGTATCATGGATGTGCATACCGATGCGGGCTTCGGGGGCCATGTCGCGCAACGCGCCGATCATGCGTTTGACCGCCTCGGGATTGCCCCAACCCATGGTGTCAGCGATCACAAGAATTGGCACCGGGATGTTTTCATCGGCGCACAGATCAAGGATGAATCGGAAATCGTCCAGCACCCGTTCCTGCGGAATCGCGCCTTCGAAATTGCAGCCAAATGCGGTCATCACATAAGCCGCATCTACTGTCAGCCCCTCGGCTTTGTAAAGCTTGACCCATTCGCGCTGTTTCTCGCGCATTTCCAGTGACGAGGCGTTGTTGTTTTCCCGCGAAAATCTATCGGAGGGATAGAAAAGCAGGCGTGGGTCTATATCCACCTCATGCGCGGTCAGCGCCTTGCGAAATCCTTTGTCGTTCAGCCAAAGCGCTGTGTAATGGACGCCCGGCACACGTTTGATGCGTTGAAACAGCTCTCCGGTATCGACCATTTGCGGCACATATCTCGGGCTGACAAAGCTGCCGACCTGAATTCGTTTTAGGCCAGTGTCAGACAGCAGATCAATGAGCTCAATACGCTGCTCGATCGGGTAAATCTTTTTCTCGATCTGGAAACCTTCGCGCGGGCCTTCCTCGCGGATTTCGACGAACTTGGGTAAATCGCTCATTTCGGTTCGCTTTCATTAGGGGCAATTTCGGCGATGGTCTGACCGCGGTCGACCATCATGCCTTTGGTTACGGAAATATTGGTGGCGATGCCTGCCGCTGCGGCCTTTATCGAGATTTCCATCTTCATGGATTCCATAACGGCGATCAAGTCGCCTTCGGCGACCAAGTCTCCCTCAGAAACAACAACATCAACGATCATCCCGGTGAGCGGGGATTGCACCATCCGCTCGGCTGCGCCTTCGCTGCCGGCAAAAGCCAGCGGCGGCGCGGCGTGAAACAAGCGGCGGGCGCCGGCCGTGGTGATCTCGATGGCATCGCCGGTGATGCGGGTCTCCAGCATCAGGGTTTCGCCGTTGTGGGTAACGCGCCAGAGTCCTGTTTCCAGTTCAAGGCAGGTCAGGGACAAAGGCGCTTCATTTGCATCAAAAACGGTGAACTGCCCGCCCGCCCCAATCGGGCTGACGCGCAGTTCTTCGTGCTCGGCACCCATCCCCGATCCCATCAGGGTGACACGCTGCCCCGCCTCGACTAAAGCATCGCCCGCATTCAGCCGCCAGCCGGTAAACGTGGAACGATTGTCCCAGGGGTTGGTGGTGTCGTCAGTGCGCCCATTGCTGACAAAAAGCACGGCGGCAATGGCGCGCCACAGGTTGGTGTTTGCGTCCACTGGCGGTGTGGTCAGCGCGTCAAGGCGGGTGTCGATCCAGCGGGTATGCACGTTCATCCTGGCAAAATTCGGGTCGCGTGCAAGCGCCATCAGGAAATCACGGTTGGTTTGAACACCCGCAACAATGGTATGGTCCAGTGCTTCGGCCAGCAGCGCCAGCGCCGTTTCACGGTCTGGGGCGTGAACAATCAGCTTGGCAATCATCGGGTCGTAAAACGGGCTGACCTCGTCGCCGGATGCCACGCCGCTGTCGATGCGGATGCCCTCGGGCAGCGATAGGGTGGTGATCTTGCCAGTTGAAGGCGCAAAGTTAGTCGCGGGGTCTTCGGCATACAGCCGCGCCTCGATGGCGTGGCCGGTGCAAGTGATATCGGCCTGCGTGACCCCAAGGCCCGCGCCCTGGGCAATGCGCAGATGCAGTGCCACCAGATCGAGGCCGGTGATTGCTTCGGTCACCGGGTGTTCGACCTGAATACGCGGATTGACCTCGATGAAAAAATACTCGTCGCCAGCGACCAGAAATTCAACGGTGCCCAGCCCGCGATAATTCAGGCTCTCGCCCAGTTTCACCGCATCCGATGCGATCCGGTCAAGCAAGGTACGTGGCAGGCCCCATGCCGGAACTTCCTCGATTACCTTTTGGTGGCGGCGCTGCAAGGTGCAGTCGCGTTCAAACAGATGCACCACATGGCCCGCGCCGTCACCCGCGATTTGCACTTCGACATGGCGCGCTGCCTGCAGAAAGCGTTCCAGCAACATGCCCTCGGACCCGAATGTGGACTTCGCCTCGCGCAGGGCCCCCTCGATGTCTTGCGTCAATGTGGCCTCATTTTCGACCAGACGCTGACCGCGCCCGCCACCGCCGCCAACAGCCTTGAGCAGAACAGGAAAGCCCATCTCGCGCACTGCGGCGGCGATTTCACCGGGGTCAGATTTCGCGCCGCTTGAGCCGGAGACGACCGGAACGCCAGCCGCAATCGCCGCGTCTTTGGCGCTGGCCTTGTCACCGAAACGATCCAGGGTTTCGCCCGTTGGGCCGACAAAGATCATTCCCGCAGCTTCGACCGCATTGGCGAAATCCGGGTTCTCGGCCAGAAAGCCATAACCGGGATGGATCGCGTCGGCGCCAACCTGGCGCGCGGCGTCAAGCACTGCGTCGATCTTGAGATAGCTTTCGCTGGCCGGCCCTGCCCCGATCAGGATAGAGCGGCCAATTTCGCGAACGTGCAGTGCATTTGCGTCCGCCTCGGAGTGAACCCCCACGGGAGTGATGCCCTGCGCGCGCGCGGTGCGGGCAATACGGCAGGCGATCTCACCGCGGTTGGCAATGAGCAATGTATTGATCTTCATGATACTCTCCTCAGAACCGGAACACGCCGAAATTGGTTTCAACTTTCGGTCGCCGCGAGGCGACATCCAGCAGCAACGCCAGCACATCTCGGGTCTCGGAGGGTTCGATCACGTTGTCGGCCCACAGGTTTGACGCAAAATTATAGGCGCCCTGGAAATCTTCGTATTCCTTGCGAACCGGAGCCTTGAAGGCTTCTTCTTCTTCGAGGCTCCATGTCTTGTCGTCGCGTGCCAGAATTTGCGCGCGCACCTGTGCCAAAACACTGGCGGCCTGTTCCGGCCCCATGATCGCCGAGCGCCCCGAGGGCCACATGAACATCGCGTCCGGCTGAAACGGGCGGCCCAGCATCGCCAGATAGCCAGCACCATAAGACCCACCGGTAATCACCGTATACTTAGGCACCCGGGCCGAGGACATGGCGGTAATCATTTTGGCTCCGGCCTTGGCGATGCCGGCCTGTTCGGCCTCGCGGCCAACCATGAACCCGTTCACATCCGCCAGGAACACCAGAGGAATGTCGCGCTGAACACAAAGGTTTATGAAATGCGTGGCCTTCAGCGCCGCCTCGACGAACAGCACGCCAGTGTTGGCGAGGATACCGACCTCGTGCCCATGAATGCGCGCCCAGCCCGTCATCATGGTGTCGCCATACATCGGTTTGAATTCGTGAAAATCGCTGCCATCCACAAGGCGGGCGACAATCTCGCGGTTGTCGGTTGGCACCTTGGCATCGCGGCTGACGATGCCGTGAATCTGCTCAACCGGATAAGCAGGAGGGATGGCTGCGGCAGGGGTTTTTCGGGGGCTCGATATTTCTCCCAAATGCGAAACTATCTGGCGGGTGATTGCCAGCGCGTGGGCGTCATCTTCGGCCAGATGATCGGTAACACCTGACACCGAGCTGTGCATTTTGCCCCCACCCAGCGTTTCGGCATCTACCTTTTCGCCGGTCGCAGCAAAGGTCAACTCGGGTCCACCAAGATACATGAAGCCTTGGCCGCGCACGATCACGATCTCGTCGCAGAGCGCCGGAATATAGGCCCCGCCTGCCGTGCATGGCCCCATGACCACGGCAATCTGCGGCACGCCGTCCCCTGACATGCCAACCTGCTGGTGAAAGATCGAACCGAACTGGCCCTCGTCGGGAAAGATGTTGGCGATTTCGGGCAGGAACGCCCCGCCGCTGTCGACCAGCGTAATCACGGGCAATCGGTTCTGCCACGCAATACGCTGTGCCCGCACATGTTTCTTGCAGGTCATGCCAAAGTAGGTTCCACCTTTGACAGTCGCATCATTGGCGATAATCATGCACTGGCGGCCTTCGATCACCCCGATGCCGGTGATGATGCTGGCCCCCGGCGGCACATCGTCATATTTCCCAAGCCCTGCCAGATCGCCCAGTTCTAGAAACGGGCTGCCTGAATCAATAAGCCGCTCTACCCGTTCACGGGGCAGCATTTTGCCTTTAGCCACATGACGGTCGCGCGCCTTCCTTGGTCCACCGATGCGTTGCGCGCGACGCAGCTCATGCAACTCGTCCAGTTTCTCGCGATAATGCGCTTCGTTGGCGCGAAACTCTTCCGACCCTGTGTTGATCGTCGTTTTCAGCTGGGTCATGGCAACTCCGGAAACTCTCTGAGAGTAAGTGCAACTTTGGCGGCGCCCGGCTTTTCAAACGTGTTGGCTGCGACGATTGTGACATCCGCCTTGAAAACCAGCGCTTCTCGCAGCCGGGTTTCGATGGTTGATTTCAGGTCGGGATCGTCCTGGGGCGATCCGTCCGGACCGCGCTCCACGATCACTTTCAGAGCACCCTGTGTGGTGTGGCCGTCAAAATCGGCCACCACGCGCATAATCCCGTTGGTTTCCGGCATCATGTCATTGATGATGCTGTGAATGGCGGATGGAAACACATTCGCACCGCGCACGATCAGCATATCGTCGGTGCGCCCAACACAGCGAATTTTTGGCCCAGTCCGACCGCACAAACAGGAGGTGCCGAGAACCTCGATGAAATCCCCTGACCGAAAGCGCAGCACAGGGCTGGCCTGACGGGTGATTGCGGTATAGACCATCTCGCCTTTTGCGCCCTCGTCAAAGGGGATGATTTCGCCGGTATCCGGGTCCAGAAGTTCGGTAATGATGTGATCCATGCTGACCATATGCATGCCGGATTGATCGTCGCATTCGGCCCAATAGGCCACGCCCAGATCGGTGCCACCCAGCATTTCGCAACATTTGGCACCCCAGAGTTCTTCGATACGGTTTCGAATGGCCGGGATGCCGCCGCCCGGCTCTCCGCCGACAATAATGCGTTCGATGCCCAGCTCGGAGGCTTTGACCCCAAGGATTTCCTCGGCCTTTTCGCCTAGGTGCAACACAAAGTTCGGCGCCCCGACGATACAGCGCGGACGGGTGTCGGCGCAGGCGCGCAACAGCCGGTCCGCCCCGCCATCAGCTCCGATCGGCACATCGACCGCGCCCATGTATTGCAACGCCTGCATCACCGGAATTCCGCCGACAAAGCCTTTGGCCAGCGAAAATCCGTGCAGCACCAGATCACCGGGGCGGATTCCGTTGGCAAAGAAACACCGCGCCGACATCTCGTTCCATACTACGACATCTGATTCCGTCAATGCCACGTAGGACGGGCTGCCGGTGGTGCCGGATGACGCCTGCATCTGGATGATGTCTTTTGGGTCCGCCGCCAGATGCCGACCAAAAGGTTTTCGCAACGCAAGGCTTTCGCGGATGTCGGTCTTGAACGTATACGGCAGCTTTTGCAGGTCTTCGATGGTGCGAATATCGTCAAATGCGATGCCCGCCTGGGCCAGTATATCGCAATAAAAGTCTGAATTTTCTTTCAGATAAGCCATCTGCGCGATCAGGTTTTCCTCCTGGACGCGGCGCACCGCGTCCGGCGGGGCCATTTCGCTGTCATGCCAGCATTCGGCATTTACCTTGTCCAACGCATCCGCGCGGCGGTACTGCATTGCGAAATCCATATCATCCCCTCCATTCGCATTTGTCCGGTTCAATAGGACCGGGGCAAACCCATGACTTTGTTGCCGATGAAGCTAAGGCACAATTCCCTGTTCACAGGGGCGGTGCGCAATAGGCGCATCATCGGATACATCTCGTAGATGCCGGTGTCTTCCGTGAAACCCGACCCGCCATGCGTCTGCAACGCGGCATCCACCGCCTCGATCCCGGCCTCCGCGGCGGCGTATTTTGCCATGTTCGACGATTCGCCCGCAGGCAATTCACGGTCAAATTCCCAAGCCGCGCGGCGGGTCATCAAGCTGGCCAGTTCGACATTGGTATAGGCCTTGGCCAGCGGATGCTGCACACCTTGGTGCGCGCCGATCGGTTGGTCGAACACGGTGCGTTCATTGGCGTAAGTCACTGCCTTGTTCAGCGCAAAGCGACCGATACCACAGCATAAGGCGCCCAGAATGATCCGTTCGGGGTTGAGCGAATCAAACAGGATATTGAACCCCTCGTCGACGTGACCAACCACATCCTCGGGGCCAAGGTCCACATCGTCAAAGAACAGGGTCCACTGTTCCTCGGGCAAGGGGATTGAAATGCGTACCCGTTGCATGTCGACGCCCTTTTTCTTCAGATCGACGGCGAACAGGGTAAAGCCATCGGTCTTGCGGGCCACCTGATCATGCGGCGTGGTGCGCGCCACGACGAGGCAATAGTCGGACACATCCGCGCCGGTGATGAATGTCTTTTCCCCTGACATGGAAAACCGGTTGCCATTGCGCTTGGCGATCGTCTTGGTTTTCATCGAGTTCGATCCAGCACCGGGTTCGGTGATCGCGAAACAAAACTGTATATCGCCCTTGCAAGCTGCTGGAAGAAGTTCTTTCTTGTGGAATTCGGTTCCGTGTGTTGCCAGATGCGCCATCGACATTGTCGGCCCAACCACCATCATCAGTAGCGGGATGCCATGGTTGGCCGTGCCCTCCATGAACAGCGCCATTTCGGTCATGCCCAGTCCGGCACCACCGTATTCCTCGGGCACCATGATGCCCAGAAAGCCGTCATCGGCGATCCGTTGAAACATCTCTTTCGGGAATTCATGGCGGCGCGCGTGTTCCAGCCAATAGGTATTGTCGTAGTTTTGCGCCAGCTGACCTCCGTATTCATAAATTTGGCGCTGCTCGTCGTTCAGGTTGAAATCCATAGCTCAGAACCCCGGTCTATTGTTTGAAATCAGGCGTGCGACGGTTTTCGAAGGCGTCCAGCCCTTCGGCCACATCCGCACTGGGCAGGGCGCGCACCGCGGCGTCGCGTTCCAGCCGCATCTGCTGATCAATCGCCATATCCGCGCCTTCGCGCGCCAGCCGTTTCATTTCGGCTATGCCGGGACGCGACCGGGTTGCGATGGTCTGGCAATATTCCCGTGCCGATACGTACAGGTCGTCATTCGGCACGATGTAATTGACCAGGCCAGCCTCTTTGGCTTCATCCGCCTTCAGCCAGCGGGCCGAAAACATCAGGTCCAAGGCGCGGCGTTGCCCCATCAGCCGGGTCAGGCGTTGGCTGCCGCCCCAACCGGGGATCAGCCCGAATTGCGCGTGCTGGTCGCCGAACTGGGCGGTTTCAGCGGCAAAGCATATATCCGCCGCCAGCATCAGTTCGATTCCACCGGCAAGGCACAAACCCTGAACCGCGACGATGACGGGCAGGGGGCATTGTTCCAGCTTGCGCAGGTTGTTCATGCCAAAGCCGATGAAATGGTCCAGCGCGACTGGATCGTAAAGCTTTTCCTTGACCTCGGTCAGATCGGCGCCGGTGCAGAAATGCTTGCCCTGTGCGCGTATCAGAATGGCGCGCACGTCGCGGTTGGCCTCGAATTCGGCGCGAGCTGCGGCGATGCCTTCGTGCACCTCCAGCGACAGGCAGTTGAACTTTTCCGGACGGCTCAACTCGATGACGCCGACATTTCCATCTATACTGATGGTGACATGGGCACTCATTTCGCCACCCCCTTGGACTTGTTATCGTATTGCAGCGCGACCCGGCCGACCTTTTCACGAGCGATCACCAGTTTCTGGATCTGCGCGGTGCCGTCGCCAATCTGCAGGCCAAGCACGTCGTTGTAGCGCTGGTGATGCGGCAAGTCGGTGGTATAGCCATAATGCCCGTGCAGGATCAGGCATTGTTGGATGATCTCGCAGCAGGTCTTGGGAAGGTACCATTTGCACATCGCGGCTTCGGATGTGTGCGGCAGGTTCTGGTCGCGCAGGTTCAGCGTGTAATAGCAAAGCTGGCGCATCATCGTCAGCTGGGTTTCGGCTTCGGCCAGCGGAAAGCTGACGCCCTGATACTGCGCCAGCGGCGCACCAAAAGCCTGGCGTTCCTGCACATAAGCCCAGGTTTCATCAACCGAAGCCTGTGCTGCGCCCAGACATTCCAGCCCGATCAGCGCACGGCTGAAATCAAATCCGGCCATGATCGAGCCAAAGGCGCGGTCCTGTTCGGCCATCATGTTTTCGGCGGGTACTTGGACATCATCGAAAAACACCGATCCGCGCCCGACGGGCTTGGTTCCTATATCGTCGAAATGGGTGCGACTGACGCCCTTTTCGGTCAGGTCGACGAAAAAGGCGCTGACCCCCCTCGACCCGCCCTCGGGGTTGCTGGTGCGGGCGAAAACCACGGCTGCATCCGCCTGATCGGCAAAGCTCATCGAGGTCTTTTCACCATTCAGGCGCCAGCCGTTTCCGGATATTTCAGCCTTGAGTTGCAGGCTGGCCGCATCCGATCCTCCACGCGGTTCCGTCAGTCCCAACCCGATGACCGCATCACCTGAGATGACTTTCGGTACCCATTCCGCCGCGATCTCAGGCGAGGCGTGCTTGGCGACCATGCCGCCCATTAGTGACCCAAGAAGCTGAATGTAGCTGGCGTTGAAATCGGCATAGGCGATCTCTTCGACAATCAGTCCGGCGGTGACGGAATCCAAGCCCAACCCGCCAAATTCCTCGGGCAGGTCAGGGGCAATCAGGCCAAGTGCGCCCATTTCACGGATCAGACCCCGGTCGAACGTATGGCCCGAGGCCCGCTTCTGATAGCCCGCGGCAAGTTTCTCACGTGCAAACCGTGCGGCGAGATCGCGAAAGGATTTCTGATCTTCTGTTGGCTGAAACTGCATTCCTGACTTTCCTCCCAAGGTGTCGGATTCTATCTTTGCAAGGAACCTAACAAATGTTAGAAAGTGAGACAAGCCGTAAAGGGAGATCGCCATGAAACCGAACCAAAAAGGAACGCGCGCGTTCAATAATTTACTGTCGCCGCTGCGCGTCGGGGCGTTTGAATTGCGCAATCGCGTTATCATGGGCTCGATGCACACGCGGCTGGAATCGCAACCTGATTCGATCACCAAGCAGGCCGCGTTTTATGCCGAGCGCGCGCGTGGCGAGGTTGCATTGGTTATCACCGGCGGGTTTTCCCCTAATATCGAGGGGCTGCTGGAGCCGGGTGGTCCGCGTATGGACGATGCCGCCGAAACCGCGACACTGCGCCCCATCTGTGATGAGGTGCACAGGGAGGGCGCATTGATCTGCGCCCAGCTTCTGCATGCGGGGCGATACGCCAAGGTCGAAAACTGCGTCGCACCATCCCCGATACGCGCGCCGATCAATAAATTTACTCCCCGTGAGTTGACCCACGAGGACATCCTTCGCACGATCAATGATTTCGTCACCGCCGCCGCCAATGCACAGGCCGCCGGTTTCGACGGGGTCGAGGTGATGGGGTCCGAAGGCTATCTGCTGAATGAATTTACGGCGCCCCATACCAACAAGCGCACCGATGACTGGGGCGGCAGTGTCGAAAACCGCCATCGCTTGCCGACTGCTGTCGTGGGTGCCGTGCGCGATCACTGCGGCCCGAATTTCATGATCATATACCGGATTTCTGCCGCGGACCTGATTGAGAACGGGGCCCCCGCCACAGAAATAGCGCTGCTGGCCCAAAAGGTCGAAGCCGCGGGCGCGGACATGCTGAACACTGGGATCGGCTGGCATGAGGCCCGTGTGCCGACCATCGCATATCCCGTGCCCCGCGGGGCGTGGCGCACGGCGGCGGCGAATGTGAAGCGCGCGGTGTCGATCCCGGTCGTCGCCTCGAACCGGATCAACACGCCTGAACTTGCCGAAGACATTATTGCCAGCGGCGACGCGGATCTGATTTCAATGGCGCGCCCCATGCTTGCCGACCCGCATTTCGTCCGCAAGACGCGGCAAGGGCGCACGGACGAGATCAACACCTGCATCGCCTGCAATCAGGCATGTCTTGATTATATCTTTTCGGGACGTGTGGCGGGGTGTCTGGTGAACCCGCGCGCCGGGCGCGAAACTGAATTCCACGACAATGTGGCAACCGAGCCCAAAAAGATCGCCGTGGTCGGTGGCGGGGCGGCTGGCATGGCCAGCGCGGCCGAGGCCGGACGCTTGGGTCACGACGTGACTTTGTTTGAGGCCGCCGACACATTGGGCGGGCAACTGAATCTGGCGCGCGCAGCCCCCGGCAAAGACGAATTTGACGAAACGCTACGCTATTTCCGGGCGAAAATGCGCAAATACGGGGTGGTTGTGAAGCTGGGCACAGCTGCCACGGCAACGGATCTGGGCGGCTTTGACCATGTGGTGATCGCCACTGGCGTGACGCCGCGTTTTCCGGATGTGCCAGGTATCGAGCACCCCAAGGTGGCAACCTATGCGCAGATCCTGTCAGGCGAACGCCAGGCGGGTGCGCGGGTTGCGGTGATGGGCGCGGGCGGAATCGGGTTTGACGTGGCGGAGTTTCTGGTCACGGCACCGGCTGAAACAGAACAAAGCGCCGCGTTCTTTGGTGTTTGGGGCGTGGACGGGGACTTCGCCCGGCCCGGCGCGCTTAATGGAGATCCGCTGGCTCCGGTTCCTGGCACACGCGCGGTGACCGTGCTGCAACGCAAACCCAGCAAGCCGGGCAAGGCTTTGGGCGTGTCCACGGGGTGGATATTGCGTAATTCCTTGCGCAAACATGGCGTTCGAATGCTGGCCGGGGTCAGCTATGACAGCATTGACGATGCCGGGCTGCACATCACGCTGGATGGTGCGTCGTCGGTCGTCGAGGCCGACACAATTGTCCTGTGTACGGGGCAGGAACCGGTGCGCACGCTTCATCAGGCGCTGACGAATCAAGGCGTTGATGCAACAATGATTGGTGGCGCGAAAGAGGCGTCCGAACTGGATGCGTTGCGCGCCATCGACGAAGGGGTCAGGCTGGCGCAGACCTTCTGATCCGCCTGACTGATGAATTCACCCGCTAAACGCGGCTGCGCTCTCGGCGATGAAGTCCGCGAACCGGCGGGCAGGGCGGCCCAGAACGTCTTGCACCGTGGTTTCGGTGCCCGAAAGGTATCCCTTGGGGGCAAGCCCGGCCAATTCCGTCATGGCATCGGCGACCTCTGCGACCATGCCGGATGCTATCATATTGGCGCGCGCTTCGGTGGGCGCAACGGCACGGCGGGTGATGTCGCGGCCAAGTGTTTGTGCCAGCAGCGCCGTGATATCGTCGCCGCTCAGTGCCTCTTCGCCGGTCAGCCCATGGGCTTTGCCAAGATGCCCTTCGCCGGTCAAAGCTTCGGCTGACACATCCGCAATGTCGCGGGCATCAACCCAGGACACAGGCCCGCCCACATCGTCGAGGTAAGTGTTTTCAATGGCTATGCTATCGCGCTGCCACAGCAGATTTTGCATGAAATAGGTCGGTTGGATCAACGTCCAGCCCATGCCGCTTTCTTTCAGCAACTCCTGACTGGCTGAGTGCCAGACACCAAAGGTCAGCCGGGCTTCGGGCGAGGCTCCGAGCCCTGTCGACATGACCATGTGCTGCACACCTTCATCCACCGCGGCGCGGATCACATTGGCCTTCCAGCGCCCCATTTCCAAATGCGCGGGCGTGACAAGAAACGCCTTTTGCGCGCCTTCGCAGGCCCGTGCCAGCGCGGCGGGGTCGTCGAAATCCGCCACCACGGCCTCGCAGCCCCGTGCCTCCAATGTGGCCACTCGGGAGGCATCGCTGGTCACGGCGCGCAGGGCGATACCTTTGGCCAAAAGGGTGGTTATAAGGGGCGTACCAATCGTGCCAGTGGCACCGAAAATAACGATCATGTCCGTGTTCCTTGCAAGGTTTTGGTTGAGGCGATGGTTTCCGGGTTCCGCACCGATGACCGATTGCCCGGATACTCGCCCAGAAGTTCTGCCCGCACAATGCGGCGCATGGTTTTCATCGTTCGGGTTTTCGGCAAGGCCTCGACAAAATGAATTTCGCGCGGTTGGCGCGGTTTCGAAATCGCCGTGCCAGCCGCATCTTTCAGAAAGTCGACCAATGCGGCCTCGGGGGGCACGCCGGGGGCTGCGACGCAGACGGCGGCAATGGCGGCACCTTTCAACGCATCCGGCGCGGCGGCGGGGAGCGTTTGGCTTGCCGCTGCCATAGTGTCATGCCAGACTAGAGCATTTTCCGATCATTCGGGTTCATAACCAGCAGCAGTGAA
>CEOE01035960.1_pt1 | contig 22641 bp, 15 predicted proteins | sample 530211 | NCBI WGS metagenome assembly CEOE01 (sample SAMEA2619779, study PRJEB7988) | marine metagenome | isolation source: saline water (ENVO:00002010), including
TACATATCGGCATGCCGGACCTGGCAGTTCCGCAGCACTTCCTGATCAAGATAGCTGCGGGCAATCGCCAGCATCTCGCGGGAATTATCGACCCCGACCGCAGCCCGGACATCTTCGCCGACAAGACGCAGCACCCGGCCCGTACCTGTTCCAATATCCAGCAGGTCGCGCACCGGCGCGCTGAGAATGCGGCGTTTCAGACGCGTATCGACGCTTTCGTCATCGATATGCTGACCGCGCATATCTTCCCAGTTCTGCGCATTCCGGCGGAAATATTCCTCGGCCACCTGGGCGCGCTGCAGCTTGATTTCATCCAGCCGCTTCAGATCGACGGAGATGACATCGTCATCATCCGGCGTCAGGTCCACCAGCATACGGGCGAGATCGGACACGTCGCTGTCTTCACTCATCCGGTAGAAGGCCCGGCTGCCTTCCTGATGGCGTTCCAGCAGATTTGCCTCGACCATCAGCTTAAGATGACGGGAAACCCGGGGCTGGCTTTGCCCCAGCACCTGCACCAGCTCCGTCACGGACAGCTCCACATGCGCGCACAGCATCAGGATGCGCAATCGTGTCGGCTCGGAGACGGCCCGGAGGCCCTGCAGCAAAGTTTCCATCAACTCGCCAAACAATCTGTTCAGACACAATCATATAAGGATGTCTTTATGTTTTTATATTTGAAAGCTTGACGAGTCAAGCCGGATCGCCGCCCCAACAACAGAGCGGCTCGGATTTTTGGAGCTCTCAGGGGCCATTGCCCCGGTAATTGCCGGGAGGTCTTTGTCTTCAGCGGGCGTTTAGGACCGACAGGACATAATCCGCGATCCGGGCAAGCAGATTGAACGGCCCGCGACGTTCAAGGTCCAGTGCCGCACTCCGTGCATTCTCGGCAAACCGCTCCTGAGTGAGGGTGGCCGCAAACGCCTGGGCAACATGCTCGGGCTGAAACTTGTTGCCACTTTTCATCACGGTCGCCACGCCCAGTTTGCCGAGATATTCGCCATTCTTCTGTTGCTCGAAATGGCGCGGCACGATGCATTGCGGCCGGCCAATCGCCAGCACCTGCTCCAGCGTGCCAATGCCGCCGTGCTGGATAACAACCCTGGCATTCGCCACCGCTTGTTCAATCGGCTGCGGCGCGTCATGGACTGTCAGGCCACGCTCCCGCCATTTGCCACGGGCTTCATTATTCGCATCACGCAAGTAGAGATCGCCGGTCCAGCTTGAGTTCGCAAGAACCTCTAGAACCTTCTGCGTTCCTGCATATCCGTCAGAGAGGTAAGCGAAATAATCCTGCACCGGCTCCTGGGTTGTCGGAGCGGCAAGCGGTCGCAACGGGGATGATTCCGTATTTTCCCGGAAGCTGCGATAAGGATCGAGCTCCGGAATCGTAACGACAAAATTACGCGCACCATGCATCAGCGCCGGAACCCGGTCAGGCAGCGCCTTGCCGCGGCGGCGTTGCACCTCCTGTACGGTTTCCAGCAGACGCTCCGGGTCAACCCGATTAGGCGCATCCTTGAACGTGCGGAACTCCGGCCAGTTTCCCGGTGGCAGCGTGAACCAGTCCCCGATCGGGACCACCGGCCGCTCGCCAAAAGCGGCGAGGCCCGCCGTCGGCGAATAATCGGCAATCACAAGGTCCGGATCGAAGCTGTCGATAATCGCGGCCCAGCCATCGGTCAAGGCTGTCAACTTGTCCGGCTCGACATAACCGACAGTCGCCAGAACGTCCCCGATGGACGCGATCACCTTCTGGCGGACTTCCGGCGGCGCATATGGCGTCACAAACGGGGCCTGGAAGACTCTGTATCCTTCACGCGCGATCATGGAATGCGTGACGATCAGATTGCGAACGACAAAGGCACACTCGACGCCATTGTCTCTCAGGATGTTCGCAATCGGCAGCAATCGGCTGACATGGCCAAGCCCGTCACCCAGCTCCCATGCAAACAGGACCTTCTTCATCAAGAGATCTTTGCGTTTTGCATTTCGCCAAGCGCGGCGCCGATCTTTTCAATGACACCAGGCCAGTCACCCGGTTTGGTTTGGCGGAACAGGCGCGCGGACGGATACCAGGGGCTGTCGTCGCAATGCTGAAGCCAGCGCCAGTCGGGATTATGGGACAACAGCACAAAGACCGGGCAGCCCATGCCGCCGACGAGATGGGCAACCGACGTGCAGGTGGTCACGGTCACGTCGAGTTGGCGGACGATGGAGACCGTATCGGCGAATGATTTAATGTCCCGGCTCAACGGGATCAGCGAGGGCGGAGCGTCGGCAAGATCGGCTTCGCGCGGCCCCTTCTGCAGGCTGTAGCACTGCACGCCATCCAGGCCGAAAAGCGGAGCGTAAAACTCCACTTTAGAAGACCTGATATCATCCCCCGGAAAGGCCGGGTTGCCACCCCAGACCACACCGACATTCAGCTTGGCCGGATCAAGGTCCGGAACAGGAAAGCGATCCGCAGATATCGAATTGATGTAGGGCGCTTTTGGCAGATCTTCACCTGTCTTTATGCCCAGCAGCTTCGGCAGGGACAATTGTGCGATATGACAATCGAAATCCGGTTCCTGCCCGGGTCGCCGCGAGACCAGCTCAACCATGCCCGTATAGTCGGCATAGACATCCAGGATCTCGTCATGCGCCTCAAGAAGAACACGCCCTTTCTTGGTGCCCGCCTGCGCCCGCTCGACAGCCTCCGGCACGAACCGGAGAAACTGAAGGGCATCACCAATGCCTTGCTCAGCCACAATCAGCAGTGCGCGGCCTTCGAGTGGGCCGCCATCCCACTCCGGCTGACTGACATCGCGCTTCTTGGTCGGGAATGACTCCGTCTCCCAGCGCCATTCATACTCATCAAACCCTTCGCCGAGCTGCCCGTCCGCCAGCAAGGCGAGCGCCAGATTCCAGTGGAAGACCGCTTCCGCCGGTCGGCACGCCACAGCGCGGCGAAAAGCCTGGATCGACGGCTTCAGGTTTGCCGCCTCTTTTTCCAAATTTCCGAGATTGTAGTACCCGCCTGCATTCTCCGGCTCGGACAGCAGCGCCCGCTTGAGAGCCTGTGCGCCTTCCAGAAATTGAAAATTGTGGCGGTAGGCCGATCCCAAATTTGAATAAGCCGGGGAATAGTCCGGCTCAAGCCGGCTGACCGCCTCATAAATAGCCGCTGCCCCTTTGTAATTCTTGGCACGGTACCGGGCATTCCCCCGCCCGAGGAGAGCATCACGAAGCTTCGGATCAAACTCCCGTGCCCGGCGAAGAACCCTGAGCGCGCGGTCCCTTTCACCGGTATCATTATAAAGAACGCCAAGATCGCGCATGGCAGGCACGAATCTGGGCTTCAGGTTTACAGCCGCTTCGTAATGCCTCCGCGCCGCTTCCGTCACGCCTTTGCGATAGCAGTAGCCAGCTGCGGCGTAGCGAATCACCGCATCGCTCGGCGTATTCTTGAGTGCGACCCGAAACACGGTTTCAAGCAGGGCGTCATCGCCGATCTGGCGCCCCAGATCGGCAGCGGTCCGGAAGAAGGCAAGGTCGTCGGCGGTCGATATTTTCAGACCTTGCTCGATATATGAGCGCGCGGCATTGCCGTTCTTCCGCGTCCATGCCGCCTTGGCCTGAACGCCCAGAAGAATGGCTGTCTCACCTGCATCCTCCTTCATCTCCGCCATGATCTTGTCCGCCTCATCACTCTTGCCGGAAGCAATGTGCTTGAGAGCTGCAGTGGCATCGCGGAAAAGGCGCGCGCGTGTCCGGGGGGCAGTAGGTTTCATTGTTCACTCAACTTGATGAGACCGAATTTCGCCAGCCAAGGTAATACGCGATGCAGTTTCGAACGCTCGTCCGCGCCGGTCCATTGTTCAATCTCACGGACCGTCACCGTTCCGGCTTCGGACAGCCGACGGAGCACCGCAGCCGTCTGCTCTCGCGGCAGCATGAGTTCCTGCGAGAAAGTACAGAAATCGTGGGACAGTATCGCTTTGAATTCCGTTTCAATCTCACTGCTGTCGACCGTGACGATAGAATCACTCCCGATGACAAAACTCGGATATGCCGCGAAAACATCGAACGGGTCTGGATGGAACGGGCTGGCCGTCTCGCCCTCCTGGCGCGGCGCGACTTCCTCTGCGTGCTCTCGAATCTCCCGGAGCTCCATCCAGAGCTCCTCATAGGCCCGGATTATGACGGACCATTCGTAATGAGATCGCGCCCGGGCCCGACCCGCCTCTCCCATTCTGGCACGCAGGCCCGGATCCTCCGCCAGCCGTACTAAAGCATCCACCGCCGCCTCGAGATCGCAGGAGGTCGACATGCAGGCGCGCCCGATGAAGCGGTCATAATTGTCCCGGCCGGTTTGATAGCGGAAAGCGAGATCAGAGCCATGGCCCCCTGCGGGAGCTGTCGTCGGAACCCGGAAGCCCGTCTCGCCGTCGACGACCGTATCCTTGTAGCCGTCCCAGTCGCTGACAACCGCCGGCAATCCCGCCGCCATCGCTTCGATCGGCGTCAAACCGAAAGTTTCCTGAATATTGTCGGAAAGAGAGAGAAAAACATCCGCGCCCTGCCAAGAGGCGCTAACAAGCGCGTCGTCCTGGCCATCGATAAAATGGACGAATGCCGTTTTCACGAACCGCTCCGCCCCGTCCCTGTACATTTCCATGATGCGATCGTTCGGCGCCTGCCCTGCCATGACGAAATGAACCTTCCGCCCCGGCATCCGTTTTGCAGCCTGATCCGCGGCGAGATACATCGGCACGGGATGCGCCTTGGCGTGGAACGTGAACCGGCCAAGGAATAGGATAACGAAATCCCCCTCGGCAGCGCCAATCCTGTCCCTCATCATCTGCCGGGCCGCCACATTCGGTGCATATCGGTCAGCATCCACGCCGAGTGGAATGACCGGCAATTTCAATGCGGGCTCAATCCTGATCCCGGCACGGCGGCCGAGATACTCAGCATAATTCTCCATTGTCCGCGTCACCACGTCACGCCCGACATGCGATGTGCAGACGAGCGCGTCCCACTGCTGAAGCGGTAACAGAAGATAATTCGACAGGCTGCCAATTATCCGATCAGACGACAGTGTGTGGGTCACGCCGCAGAGGCTGTAAGCGCGCTGGCTCCCAGCCCGGCGTTCCCATGCAAACTCATCGAATGAGGGACCGGCGACCATCAGGCATTCCGCCGAGGCCCCGGACTGCAGCATCGAATGCAATCCTTTGACAGGTCTATTCTTCGGATCGCGCTCCCGAGCCATCTCGGCGAACTCGGCTGTGTATTTGTCATTCCTCGTTACGCTTACCAGCTGATCCGCACGGCCATGCCGGAACATCCCGGTCAAGAAACCAGCTCCGGCCGAGTGCCGCCCCTTGAGGCGAGGACGGTCCGCCCTGTAGGCATCGGGATGGTACTGAACTGCGCATACAGGTACTGGCGACACTTGAAACCTTCCGACTTCGGAAAGAGGCAAAATCAAACATAAAAATCGCGGCGTTCATAGAGGGGCGCACGATCGGTTCAGGGCACAACAGGCCCCCACAACAAACCGGTCCTTTCGAGGGGGGACCGGGAGCGCACCTTGAACGCCGAATTCTGCACTTCGGAGATGCGAGTCTGTCTCACCCTCCCATTTCTGACCATAGCGTCAGATCGCTGGTCCGCGTCACATTCCACCCCATGGCTTTGGCGATATCGGCTGGAATTCTATCAGTCGGCTTAGGGAACTCACCGCGCGCGAGTTTCTCGACGATTTCCTTTTGCTGTGGAAGGCAGACACGCGTGAGATCGTAACGTTCGACCACGGTCTTGCGCGCAGCCTTGCGCACGCGATCGAGCTTCTTGCCTTTCGCGAGCGCGCCCACGACAGCCGACGCGAGCGCATCCGCGTCGCCATACTCGACCAGAATGCCGTTCTTTCCGTTCCGGACCACCTCGCGCACGGGCGCCGTGTCACTGGCCACCAACAGACATTCCTTCGCCATCGCCTCGAGCATCGACCAGGACAGGACGAACGGGTAGGTCAGATAGATATGCGCCCGGGAGATCGACAGCATCCGGCCGAACTCCTCGTAAGGCAGCCGTCCGAGAAAATGCAGCCGCGAGGTGTCGAGCGAGCGATGCGGAATCAGGGCATCTTTCCAGCTTTCGGCATAGCCGGGACCATTCCCGTAGCTCACCTCCTCACCGCCCGTGATCAGAATATGCGCGTTCGGGCGGCCCTGCAGGATCTTGTCCAGCGCCTCGGCAACCACGTCAAACCCGCGATAGGGCTCGAGATTGCGGGCGACATATGTCACCACCTCGTCCTTCGCCGTCAGACGGCGGCCATCCGCGAGGTCGATATAGGCATCCCGGTCCCTGACACAGGCATCGGTATCAATGCCATCATGTACAACCGACATGTTTTCCCGGAACGCTTTCGGATGAGTCGACCATTGCCAGTAGGTCGGCACATACCCCCAGTCGGACGCAGCCATGCTCACCAGCATGTGGGCATTCCGGGTCCGGGTTCGGCAATCGCGGTCGATATTTAACTCTTTCCGGACAAAATCGGTGTCGGTGCCGTGCGAGCGGTAAAAAAATTCGTTGAAGCTCAACAGCCGTGCGCTCGGAAAAACATCCTTCAGGAACATCGCCTCGCCCCAGCCGGTGTGAGCGCAAATCACGTCTGGCTCGAACCCGGATGTCTGAAGCTTGAGGCAGGCCTTCGTCACCCCTTGGGCATGCAGGATCTGGTCCTCATACCGGTCGAAATAGGCATGCGGAGGCTTCCCTGCCTGACGATGCAACTCGTACTCAACCTTGCGGACCCCGGGAAGATTTCGCTTGCCCGGCTTCGTCAGGAAAACAACGTCATGCCCATCAGCAGCGAGAGCCGGCGCCAGATGCTTGAATTGGCCGGGCATATTCTGATGGACGAACAGGACTTTCATTGACGGTGCACCTTGTTGTCACAGGGGACGTATTACCATTGATACTCTATTCGCACGCGCGAATGCATTCCCCCAAACCTCGATACAAATACGATTCCGAAATAAGTTCCCCGGAAGAGTTGAATGGAAAAGATGGTAGGGAAACTTCAAGAGTGCACGGCAGTCAGTTCCTCCGTGGGTCCCGAAAGGCGATGGCTACGAATAGAAGGCGGACGAAGATTGGCAACAGACAACGAGGCCAGGCAACCAGAACGCCGAAACCACTGAAACGGCCGTCCGTCACGACAAGTCACGGTCATTCAGCACGCGCAATCGCCGCCACCTCTCGCCGGACCATCTCTTCGAAAGCTCTTACCGCCCCAATATCTTTATAAAGGCAATCGCGACGCTCGAGCACACGCTCCCGCAGAGCTGTGCGCAATTCCGCATTGACCCCAATGCGCACGGCAATTCGAACATAATCAGCCTCATCGGCAGCGATCAGATCATCGATCTCCATCAGTTTCAGCATCGCCATAGTGTGGCGGCTTCTCATAAACCGCCCAGGCAGGGTGACGGGTGGGAGTCCTTGGGCCAAAGCCTCCAATGTCGTGTTCCCCCCGGACCACCCGATTGAATCAAGGAAGACGTCCGAGACACTGCAAAGCCGAAGAAAATCCTGCCAATCCTGCCACGGAAGGAAAATCAAATGCTTATCGGGGGCCAAATTGTCCGCCCTGAAAGCCGCTTCAATCCGCTGGCGAAATGTTTGGTTCACGTTCGTAAACTGGCGATGCTCAATAAATACGAAGCGGGACTCAGGCACTTCTGCGGCGATGGCAGGGAACAGGTAATCGTACTGAGGCAGGTATTTCTGCTGCGCCTGGCAACAGAGATAGAGTATTGCCTCGTCAGGCAAGCCAAATGCTGCGCGAGAGCCACTGGTTGCGGGTGTCGGATGATAATATATGCCAAGCCTTGGTAGCCGGACCAACCGCTCCGAATAAAAGGCCTCGCCATCCTCCGGCTCCATGGCATCCGAGGTCAGGAACACGTCGATGGTCGGCAGACCGGTTGTTACCGGATGCCCCCATGAAACCATCTGCAACGGCGCCAGCCGAAAAGCCGCAAGCACGAAGCTGCTCTTGCCCATGCCAAGATCGGGAAAGACCACACAGTCCAGTTCATCTTTTCGGATTATCCGCGCCGCGTCCTCGATCGATGCATTCCGCAGATCTCGAAAGACGGACTGTTGAGCCATGACCTCCGAAGAAGCATCGCGTATCCCGCCAACCATGTAACTGTGAATCTCTACAGACGAGGTATCCGCCTGAAGCGCCCAGTGGCCGAAAAGGAGCATGATTGTGTGAGAATAAAAGTGCTCCGACACCAGACCGATCTTGAGACGCCGTCCTTTAACCGGGGCTGGCGGCGGGCAGGCGGACGCGAGATCGGGAAACCTCTTCGCCACGGCGGCGTGAACAAATTTTCCCCAGGCTTCCTGCAACAGCCTGTCATCTTCGCCTTGATAGGCCAGCTCGAAATTGGTCATCAACAGGACCCCGGCGAGTGCTGCTTCTGCCTGCTCCGGGGTTTCCAGCGGCGTCCCGGTCAGGCTATGCAAAGCTGCGGAGAAGCGATGGCGCCAAAGCGAAATCTCCGTCTCGTCCTGATAGACCCTGGGCAGCAGGCGTCCGCCGACCCAACGGGCGCGAAGCTCCGATGGGATCGCGATCAAGGCTGAATGATATGCTTCAAAGGCGGAGCGGACATCGCCTGTATCCTCCAGAGCCTTTGCGAGTGCCGCGCGCGCCTGGCCGGCTGCTGGTTGCACTTCCAGCACGTCCTGTAGAAGCTCCATCGCTTCAGCAGGGCGATGAAGTGCCAACAGCGACAGGCCCAACAGATAGCGCGGCGCCGTAGCCTCACGCGGGGTGGCATCGGTCAGCTTCCGCATCAGGGTCTCGGCCTCGGCCGGTCGATTCTGGTTCAGCGCATCCTGCGCCATGGCGATGGCCTGGTCACTGGTCACTGTCTGTTGGCTCACTGAGTGCCTGCCATTTGGAAACTGTCCATCATCGCACCACGACTATATTTCCGATTCCTTTTTGTGATCCAGATGCTTGTAAGCCCGAAATCGATTTTTCCATGGCAGTGATTATGGCAATTAAGTAGGTAAAACCCAATCTTGCGGTATAAGCCTCTTGAATTCAGCGCTTGCGAATAGGATTGCCTCCAATGTCATTGATTGCCTTGACCAGAACCGATCACGAAAACAAGGGCTGGGCGCGCTATTCATCATATGAATTTGCGGCGCAGCAGACACTTGCCGTTCTGGTTTCCTCAGAACTGCCGAAAGCGATCATGCATCTGCCCGTGGCGTTCACACGCGTGCAGGATCAGTTTCGTCCCGCGGCCGTGTTGAGTTTCGAGGAGAACCGCAATCTCTTCGTCACCAAGGAAGGCAAATGGATTGGCGGCTATATACCGGCCGCGTTCCGTGCGTATCCATTTGCCCTCGCCAACACCGAAAATGACGAGAAAATCCTGTGCTTTGAAGACAGTAGCGGATTGCTGGTTGATGCCGCCGAAGGTGAGCCCTTTTTCGATGGCGACGGCACCCCATCCGCCCCGACCAAACAGGTCCTGGAGTTCCTGCAACAGGTTGAGGCCGACAGGCAACGAACCGACGCCATGTGCACAAGCCTTGAAAAACACGATCTGATCGAGGCATGGCCAATCAACGTCAACACAGAGGCTGGCGAGAAGAAAGTCGAGGGGCTGTTTCGGATCAACGAAAACGCCCTGAACGCGCTTTCCGACGAAGCCTTTCTCGAGGTTCGCCGTTCAGGCGCTCTGGCAATGGCATACATGCAGCTGGTTTCAATGAGCCATCTGCCGATCATCGGGAAGCTTTACGAGGCACACGCCGCCAACGAAGCCAAGCTCAAGAATCTCGGGAATGAGATTTTCCAGATGCCACAGGATGACGAGTTGAATTTTAACTTTTAGCCGCCACCTGCCTCATATCTTAACAAGAGCACTCTGTTCGCCCAGCGAGTTCAACCCCGCTGACGGCGTGTCCTTGGAACGGGTGAGACTGTCCCGATCAGAGTAAGCTACGAGAGGGAACAGAAACATGCCAACAGAGCAGACATCGGTCACATTTCCGTCCGCATCTAAATTGGACCTGGGAATCAACCTTACCGAAGATCGACTGGTCATGGTGGCGCATACAGCGGCAAACGGCGTTCGAGCCATGCTTCTGACCCGGCGTATGCTTGTTGTTTTGATGGACCATTACGGCAAGCTCCTCAAGCAAACGAGCCCGGCCGCCAAAGCGCAGCAAAAGCACCAGGATGAAATTCTCCAGATGGAGCATATTGGCGCGCTCTTCTCCAACAACACTGCAGGCGCATCCGCCCCCACGGAACAACAACAGCCTGCCTCAATCGCCTTTTCACTGGAAGCCACTTATCTCGTGACCGAGGTCACCCTACAAATGAATGAGAACCATCTCGTCATCGGGTTTTCAGGTCAGCAACAGCAAGCGCCCGACGGAGATGAAGCTGCGGTCACGCCTGTAGCCGCATTCAACCTTGATCGTACCAACGCGCATAAAGTCCTTGCCCTGTTGAACGACAAGGCAAGGGAAGCTGGGTGGGGGCTGGACACTCTATATCCATGGCTGAACAATTCCGAACTCGTCGCTTCGGAACAAAGGCCCGTTAACTAAACGGGCCTAACGCCCTGACTGGCAGGCCCGTCAGGCGATCCCGAGAGACTTCAGAACCGGCAGCCTCTTGATCTCGAACAGCTCATACTGGGCCCGCAGCTCAGCCAGATTGGCGTCCTCGCCTTCCAGGGGCTTGCCTTCCTTCACGATACTTTCGCCCTGCGCTTTCAGGACCCGCCAGAGATAACCAGGCACGTCCTTTTCCTTGAGCTCGATGGCACGGAGTAATAGTTGCTCGAACCGGTTGGCTGGAACTCCGGCGCCTGTCACGGGCGATGCCAGATAACTAACATCGGTCGAGGCTTCCGCCCGTCGGCACAGCTCACTGTTCAAAAGTCTCGTGGTCTTCCGGGCGCTCTGGATCGCCGGCTTGTCTTGCGCTGGAGCAATTGCTCCGGATCCTGCCAGGATCTGGATAGCCTGAGTGATTTGGTTAAAATCCACCCCCTCGCACAGAGTCTGGAGTTGTCCGATAGTTTTGGGCGATTGATCGTCTGAAGCGAGAGCGTCGAATACCGGTTTGTAGACCGCCTCCTGAAGACTGGCCTCTCCGAGAGAGCCGGAGACTTTTTCCGGACGATCCTCCGGCGTTAGCAATAGCGCGAATGCCTGCGCTTGAAGACGCCTCACCCGTTCGAGCGGGGGTAGGCGGCGCGCGCCCTTGATAAAGACATCGCGACGGAATTGCTGGTTGACGAAATAGTCCCGCACAGTTTGCCTCAACACCGGATCCGGGATTTCACCGAGCAGCTTTTGTGCGTCAGCGGACAAATTGATAGCGTCGACATTTTCCAGCAAATGCGCCGACGTGGCAAAGGAGAGTTTCGCGGCTTCGAGCAGCATCGCCGCCTGGCTGAACGGCATCGGGTGCCAGTCCGCATTAAAGTACTCATGGGCGAGATAATTGCCGGGTTGGTCTTTAAGCTTCCCAATCCGCTCGGCGACTGCCGGGTTTGCTTTGAAATAGGTTGCTCCCGCATCGACGACCTGCTGGGCGAAATCGAGCGAGTTGGCGATCCGGTCATCGATCGCCCCCTGCCCGGACCGTTTGACGTGCTCTGTCAGGAGATGGCGGAGCGGCATGGTGGGCGCCCAGCCGGGGGTAACATTATAGCTAATGTAAAACAGCCCACCCGGTTTGAGATGGCGTTTCGCGATGTCGACGATCAGTGCTCGATTTGCATCGGATATCCACGACCAGATACCGTGTAAGGCGATGATGTCGAACGCGGGAAGATCGGAGCGCGCGGCCAGTTCTGCGAACGAGTCGTCGAGGGCGGTCAACTGCGCACCGCTGGCCGCTGCAAGACCTTGCGCATTCGCGGCGTGGGTCGGGTTGAAGTCGGTTCCCCAGAAGCGCCCCCCGGTTGCCGCCGCATGAATGTTGACCGACAGGCCCTGACCAAAACCTAATTCTAGGTAACTGAGCGCGTCGGACGCCGGTTCCGGAACATCATAACCCTCAGTCAGGGCGGAAAACTGCAGCCGTGCCGGTGAAAGCTCGGGATAATATCCATGCGTATAGTCAACACCCGAAATATATCCCTCAGTCCACATGTACAGTTCCCACCTTAATTCTAGAAGTTAAATGTTGGTACTATTCCACCCTATATTCGGTCAGGGGCTTCAACGCTCGAACTTAGATTTGAAGCTTTTTGTCGGCATCATTGTTTATATCTAGCGCAGTCATCAAAGCCTGCCCATATGTTGCCTTTGCTGTTTGAGCGATCGCAAGCTTCATCTGGAGCCGCTCAATCTCTTGATCAACGACACGGACATTATTGAGCTGCTCCTTCGCCTCGTCGGACATCTTGCTCAGCTCGTAGTCTTTACCGTCGATCGTTATCTTTTCGTCGCCCGTCATAGGAACCCCATTTGTCGGTTACAGGATCATCCGGCCTTGCTGTACCGGATGCTCGTTAAGGATCTTCGTTGCTGGTTTGAAGCCAGTGTCGAATTTAGCGATATCTTCGAAAGCCGTCTCGGATAAAACGCCCCTTCTGCTCCGCCGCGGGGCGGACCCGCAAGTTGGCGGAGGCAGAAAACCAGACTCTGATCCAACCGATCGTCTCGGCCTGTTAGCCTTAGATTTAGGAAAGAATTCGTCTCCGGATTTAGGCGCTAATTAATGCGCTTATGGAATGCACGGCTCAATTCGGGACGTTCGATCCTCTGATAACTAAATTGCATCAGACGTCGGGTGATGACGCCGCCTCAGCGCTGACTGAGATTCGACAGATCATTCTTGATACAAGGGACGTAGTGGGTCCTGAACCCAGGGCCACATAAAAGAGGGACCGGCACGAATGCCGGTCCCTCCAGAGTTTTTGAGTACATATACCTACTATTAGGTAATGGTCTGGTAGTCCGTGCTGTCCAGATTAGCCAACCCTGCGAGAGTAACGCCGGTCAGTTTCACAACGTTCTCGACGCTATCGACACCCTCTGAAGTGGTGAGGTTGGCGGCGCCCGCCGTAGCAACAGCGATATAAGCGTCGGTTCCGTCCGAGTAGGCGATCAGGAACGCATCGTTATCGGTCAGAGCCGCACCGTACGTGATCGTTGATGCTCCGGCCGTTTTCAAGCCAGCAAGCATCGCCGTCGCATCAGCATACGTGGTCGTGTTGATAACCACGAGGTCCGCATTGGCAATTGTCGCACCATCAGACCCGAGGTTCACCACTGTACCATCGGTGTTGGCGGCCGAGTTGGCTGACGTATCGACAAGATCGGTAACAGTCGTCAAACCTTCAAGCGCTGTAATGCTGAACTGAAGCGTGTCAGCAGCGGTTGTAGACGTTGCCAAGCTCATATCGGTAATCGTATGCGCGGTGATCGTTGTGGCAGTTGTCGTGGCCATCTTGATCACGTCATTACCAGCACCACTGGTAATCGTATCACCGTTACTGGCCTCCATAGTGAAGGTAATGGTGTCAACACCAGCGCCAGAACTAATTGTATCAGCACCAGTTCCGCCGGTGATTGTGTCGATCCCGGAACCGCCGGTGATGTTATCACCGCCGTTACCGCCGGTAATCGTGTTCGCACCGGTCGCACTACCGGTGATGGAAATGCCCTGAGTTGCGCCAGCAGTTGTGACCAGCAGACCACCAGTATTAGCCGAAGCGTTGATGGTTTGGAGGGACGCAGCCGTAAGAGCCTGGTTGGTAAAATCAGCATCAACGTTACCCGTCACGTTCAAGGTGACAAGGTTTGCAGCTGTAAGATCAACTCGGTTGATGTCGGTGGCAACCGCAGTTCCGGTCCGCGTTGCGTCGATCGTGATGGTTTCAACACCCGCAGCAGACACCGTTCCAAAGTTAACTGAACCGCCGCTGGTAGCGATCGTAGTATTGAGAGTAAGTGTGTCAGACGTATTTCCACCGAGCTGGGCGTCTTTCACATTGATTACTGTCGCCGTATTTGCGCCGAGATAGGTAACCGTTCCGCCGGACGCAAGATTGTCCAAAGTAACAGCAGTAGCACCCGCAGCAAGACGCACGTTCGACAGATTGTCGAGGTTCGTCAAGTTGACGGTTTTAGTGACGTTGGTACCCGTCAGCTCCAGCGTTTCGAAGTTGGAGATTGTACCGGCAAAAGTAGTGTTAGCCGACAGGCTGTCATTGGCAGCCAGAGTAGCCGTCGTCTTCAGAATATCGGTTCCATCACCTGCATCGACCGAACCACCGGTACCGAGGGCGGCACCAATAGTGACGGTATCGTTTCCTGCAGCCGTGGTGATGGCTTTTGTCGTAGCACCAAGCGACACAGCATCATTACCGGCACCGCCAGTAAATGCGACAGCGGTTCCGATTTGGGCTCCAACGGACAAACCACCCGTCGACCCGCTTGCATCGAAACTGGTCAGCGCCGTGACCGTCGACAGAGCTGTAATTGTCGTCAGCCCTGCACCAGTAACGGTAACGCCCGTAGCTGCTGCAATATTGACGTCTGCAAGCGTAAGAGCCACCGCAGCATCAATAGTAACAGATGTTGCCTTTGCCGTTGTCAGCGTAATACCGCTCGACGCAGCAGTTGTCGCGTTGATTTTAATGCTGGTCAGTTCAGCGTCGGTGATCGTACCGCCGGTGACAGCATTAAGGTTGAGCGTAAGCTCACGAGTTCCAGCGGTAGCAGTAACCGTTGCGTTCTGGTTGGTGCTGGCGAGAGACAGAGTGGTCAGCGTATCGACCGCGTTGCCTGCTCCGATCGTCAGCGCACCAGTGTTGCCGGTAACGCTCACAGTCGTGATTTTGTCTGCAGTCGTTGCAGCCGTGCCAGCGTCATCAATCGCAACAGTGGTGGCGGTCCCCGTAACCGTCACAGAAGTGACATCTGATTTGGTGTCAATGTTGACTGCACCACCAGTAGCCTTTGCCGTCAGAGTGGTAACGCCAGTTATGCCACTGCCAGAGGTGTCAGCAGTAACTGCGCCGTCCGAAACCACATTGATCGTCTCAATATTTGAAATCGTTCCTGAAAGGGCTGAGCCGCCGACCGTCGTGTAATTCAGGACGTCATTTCCAGCACCACCGTCTAGCGTATCAAGCGCTGTAAGTGTTTCAACGTCCGCGACACCGGAACCACTGTTCGTAGCAACGTTAGCAGTGAAAGTATCGGCGTTGGCCGTTCCGGTAAAGTTATCCGCAGCATTAGTGAGCGCGAAAGTGCTTCCCGTCACATCCGTAACACCGGAGCCAGAACGGGTCTCATTCTGACCAAACGCAATGTAGTGCTCAAGAGCGGACGAGATTGTTCCCGCCGTCACCGCAGCCTGCACGTCAGCGTTCGCAGCCAGATAGGCGGCAGCAGTGAAGCCAGCGAAGTTAGCAGACGGCGCGCGGTTTTCGGCCTCACCAAAAGCTTTGTAATGCTCGAATACGTTCGCAATCGCACCGCTGGAAACCGCAGCCAGAACGTCGGAGTTCTGGGCAGCGTAGTAGGATGCATCGAAGGTCGCGTTCGGATCGCGCAGCTCGGACTTACCGCCGTGGAGCTGATAGTGCTGCAGCCCAGACGAAAATGCACCCTGGGAAATGGCAAGCACCACATCCGCGTTGTTCGAGAGATAGAAGCTCTCGTCGAAATTTTGAGCAACTGACATGGGAATAACTCCACTTTTTTGGTTTTGACGTCTCACCAAACGGCAGGGTGCTACCCCACCGTCAGGCGGTTAGCGACCGCCCCGAAAACAGATATTGCTCCATCTGCTTTCGGGGCCGCCGCCGACAAATATTCCAGAATTGAACGACCCCCCGTTCGAATCCCGAGTACAGTAATTACTATACCGGGTGAACCGACGCAAGCGCGTAAATCCCAGAATGGAAAATATTTAGCCTTTTCCGGCCGTTGTCAATTTCTCTTCAAGCGAATCGATATGATCGGCATGAGCCCGCATGAAACCGGACGCAGCTTTTGCACCGATTGTCTCGATCAGAAGGGCGGCATAGGCATTCGCGATCGCGCTGATCACTTCCATTTCCGGTGCTTTGCCCATGGCCTCCGCGACGGCTTTCCGAAATGCCGGCTCCATGATGTCCGCCGTCAGCCTGCTGACCCGTTCCTTGTCTTCGGGTGGCAAGGTGCCGGGATTGGACGGATTTTCAGAATCGCTCATTTTAGCTTCCCTGGATAATTGGGGGGATAATTTTGTTACAGAGTGGGCTTATGCCTCATTCCTCGTTCAGGCCGTGCGCATAAGCGTCGATGATGGGTTTCATCAGATATTCCAGCGCCGTGCGTTCGCCGGCCTGGATCAGGACCTCGGCCGGCATCCCTGCCGACAGCTTGACGGGCCCCAGTTTCCGAAGCTCTTCATCCGGAATTTCCACGCGGGCGAGAAAATATTGCTGCCCCGTTTCCCTGACGGTCAGCACATCGCCGGATATGGTTCTGACAATGCCGAAAACGGCGGGCGTGCTACGCAGATTGAGGGCGGTAAGCCGGACTTCCGCGTCTTGGCCGATGCGCACGCTGTCGATATCCGTCGGGGACACCCGGACGTCGATGACAAGGCTTTGATCCTGGGGCGCGATTTCCATCAATGCCTGGCCGGGATTAACCACGCCACCGATTGTATGGACCTGCAGGTTCTGGATGATGCCGGATTGGGGCGCACGGATTTCGATCCGCTGATAGATATCGTCCGCGACAACCACCCGCTCTTTCAAATCCGCGATTTGCGCCTGTACCTCATGTAGTTCGGCGACAACCTGCTCCCGGAAGCGTTGTTTCATATTGATGATCTGGCTTTTCGATTCTCCGGCCCCGCTCCGGGCGCGGGCGATCTCGGCATCATCGCTGCCGACCGCACCCTTGAGCCGCACCAGGGCACGCTCCATCTCAAGCACCTGTGAGCGCGGGTAGAAGCCTTTCTTGTACAGATCGCGCAGACCGACGATTTCGTCTTCGAAGATGGCGATCTGATCAAGCCGCGATTGCCGTTGGATATTCAGTCCGGAAATCTGCGCATTATACTGCTCTATCCGTTGTTCCAGGATCGTGATGTTCCCGTTGAAGCTCTCCCGGCGGGCGTCGAGCTGATCCTGCTCATCCGCCACCATGTCCATGATCGCCGGAACCGCGGATGCGCGCTCCTGAAGCTCCCCGCTCAACGTGATTGAGTCATCGCCTCTCAGCTCCGCCTCCAGCCGGGCGGCACGGACCAGAGCCTGGTCCAGCTGGTAACGGAAGCGGGAAACCGTGGCGCCGGCCTGTATCGGGTTCAAGCGAACAAGCAATTGACCCTTGTCTACATGCTCGCCCTCTTCGACATAGACGTCCGCGACAATCCCGCCTTCCAGATGCTGAACCACCTTCAGCTCGCCCTTGACCGACAGGACGGCCGGCGCCAGAACGGCACGTGCCAGGGGCGCAACGGCTGCCCATACGCCGATCCCGCCAAAAATGGCTAACACAACAAACATACCGAACACAATCACCCCGGAAATGCTCGAGGATGGTCGCTGCAGGGAGGGCTTTCTGGCTAAGAATTCCGGCGCGGCTCGGGGTGTCGCTTCCTGAATGGACATCACGGTAATCCTCTGGTCTTCAGCAGCTGTGTCTTGAGCAGCTGGGTCTGGAGCAGCTGGGTCTTGCGGCAATCACGTGCGGGCCCCGTCGACGGTTGCCAATGCCTTGACTTGCGTCGGCGCGCTCAGCTCATTCATGATCCGGTCTCTTGGCCCGTATTTCACCAGCACTCCGTCCTTCATGACGGCGATCTGGTCCACGCCGGAAAGCAGCGAGGGGCGATGGCTGATCACGACAATTGTGCAGCCGGCCGCCTTGGCCTGCTGCAGGGCAACGGACAAAGCCTGCTCGCCATCCGTATCCAGATTTGCGTTCGGCTCGTCAAGGATGAGAATGCGCGGCTCGCCATAGAGCGCACGGGCTAGGGCGACGCGCTGGCGCTGACCGCCGGAAAGCGCCTGCCCCCCGGCACCGATGCTTGTACCGTAGCCGTCGGGCAACTCGAGAATCATGTTGTGAACGCCCGCCGTCTGGGCGGCCATGACCACGGCGCTCGGCTCGAAATCCTGGAAACGCGCGATATTCTCGGCGACCGTGCCATCGAACAATTCGACATCCTGCGGCATGTAGCCAAGATGCGGGCCGAGAACTTCCGGATCCCACTGGGCCAGCTCGGCGCCGTCATACCGGATTGATCCGGCCACCACAGGCCAGACGCCCACAAGCGCGCGGGCCAGGGAGGATTTACCGGAGCCACTGGGCCCGACAAGCCCGACCGATGTTCCCGGCGCCAAGTCCAGTGTCAGCCCCTTCACAACGGGAACACGCCCGCCCGGAGGCACCACTGTGACACCCTGGACGCTGATATGGCCTTTCGGGGCAGGCAGCTCCATCGGAGCCGCCGTTTCGGGCATCGAATTGAACATTCCGTTCAGGCGCTGATAGGCGCTTCGGCTGTTCGAGAAGTTTTTCCATTGGCCAACGGCCAGCTCAACCGGCGCCAGGGCACGCCCCATGATAATTGACGCGGCAATCATCATGCCGGGAGAGATCTCGTTCTCGATAGCAAGGTAGGCGCCGGTCCCAAGGATGGCGACCTGTAGCGCCATGCGGACAAACCGTGAGGCTGCCATGATGCCGCCGGCACGGTCACTCGCGCGCGACTGATGCGTCAGCGTGTCGCCGTGACTGCGAGACCAGCGATCCTTGATTGCGGAGATCATCCCCATTGCGTGCACAACTTCGGAATTGCGCAGGCTCGCCGTTGCCGTATTCGTCGCCTGGATACTGACGGCGCCGCCCTTCGACAAGAGCTCCTTGGTCATCAATTCGTTCGCCAGGGCCAGGGCAAAAATTATGATCGCCCCGCCCAGGGAGATGAAACCAAGCACCGGATGCAGCAAAAAACCGGCCGCGATGAAGATCGGAACCCAAGGTGCGTCACAAAGCGCAATGATAGCCCCTCCGGAAATGAACTCCCGGACCGTATCCATATCGCGCAGAGCCTGGCCGGATCCCATGGCGGGGTTACGCACCGAACCACGGAAAACGGTCCTGAACAGCCGGTCGTTCAGGATTTCATCGAACTTCAGCCCCGTTCGGACCAGAATGCGTGAGCGCACGCCTTCCAGAAGGCCGTAAATCGCAAGCAGCCCCAACGCCAACGCTGTCAGCACCAGAAGCGTGACCTCACTGCGGCTCACCAAGACACGGTCGTAGATCTGCAGCATGTGCAACGGCGCAACAAACATCAGCAGATTGATGAAAAAGCTGAAAAGTATCGTAACGCCCAGATTTGCCTTGCAGGCTCCTACGGCCTCTTGAAGGGCTGTCGTGCTTATTTTTTTCATAATCTGCTGGAACCGTGATTAGCGTTACGTCATGCCATCTCGAAGACAGTCCGGGCGGAAAGCCGGGACGACGATACATTCCGCCCCTCCATAAGCCCTCGACACTCGATAAGCAATGACTCTGTCGCTCCGCGGACGCCCGCTCCTGGCTCAAGACCGGCCATCAAATCAGATCTGCAGCCGCAGATCCGCTGAGCACATCCACGAACGTCAACGTGCCCACGCCCTCAAAGGTGATCATCAGATCGTCTCCATTGACGATCTCACTCTGCGCTGCGGCAATTTGATCCGGTGTCAGGAAGAACCACAACAGATCCTTACCGAGCTCAAAGCCACTGACAGCGATGTCTCCGCCATCATAAAAGAGCACGTCAATGGAATCGGAAAGAGTCACCAAGTCGCGCCCCTCCCTTCCCGGGTTATGCCCTACAATTCTATCAGCCGGGGTTTCCGGGACGACTATCTTCTCTTCCCGATATGAAGGAGGCGAACTGACCTCTTTCTCCACATCGTCCATTGAGATTTCCGTCGTACTGCCCACGCTCGGTCCAACGACAACATCCCCCGACAACACACCTACCGCGAACAACTCACCCCGGCTGTCAACGGAAACCCCGATGCTGCCCAGGCCGAAGCTGCCTGAATCCTCTTTCCACAGAGACACGGCCTCGAAAGCTTCACGAGCCACCACCGAGAGCGCTGTAAGATCGCTATCCTCGGGATGAATGACCTCAACGGCATCCACGACCAGGTCATTGCCGGATGCTTCTTGCGGGGCGTCTTGAAGGCGGTCTTCCGCAGCCTCCCCTCTGAGGACAATGAAGTCGGCAAGCTTCTCTTGAGGAGCGGTCTTTTGCTCCACCTCAACCGGGCCCTCATCAGCGTAATTCATAAATGCAGGCCAATGATTGGCAGTCAGTACCGAGGCCTCTTGCTGGAGGTTTTTTGCCCCACTCTCGCTCGCCGTATCGGCGACAATGGCTCCAGCAGGTTTGTTTCTGATAAAGGACTCCGCCGCGACATCCTCGCCGCGGAACGCATTTTCATCGGCCACAAAGACAGGATCAATATCCGGCACCAGCTCATGCCCATCCACAGTCACTGCAGATAGATCTTCCCAGACATTATTCAGATCAAGGTCTTCCACCTCTTGGGACATGAGGCTGTAGGCCATCATCACCGCACCAAGCAGTGCCGCCTGATTATATCCAGTGTTATCTTCACTCGAGGCCCCCATTCGCGCCCCCAGGATATCTACCCGCGGGGCATCCGAAACGCTTTTATCAGAGGCACTCAAAGCAGGCTCGCCCTCGTCAGAAGGGGCTAAAGCATGAGTGAAAACATCTTCGAGGGTTTGTGCCCGCGCTTCGTCAATCGCCATCACAAAAGCGGCGGCAACAAATGCCGTAAGCACGACACTCGGATGCATGAAGAGCTTTCCGCCATCGCCCGACCGAGGGACCATAAGCGGATGGCGCTCCAGCATCTGATTGATGACGCTACGGACGTCGCGCCCTCGATAGATGTCCTGGGTCAGAGAGCTAACCGAAACGAAAAGACCATCAATCCGCGCGAAATGCGCAACAACGTCATCGGTTTCGGGACGCACAAAGACGAGCCAAGGCTCACCTTCGTCGGTTTCCCCTTGGTCGATTTCAACACGAAGACCGGCGCGCGCCATGATATCCGCGATCCGATAGAACTCCGCGATCTCTTGAGTAGACCATCCTTGAGGCTGCTTTTCACGGCTAGAGCCCCAATGAAATTGGACAATCGACATACCGACTCCTCTAATGCCCGCCGTCGAACAAACGAGACCTATAGATCTTTATTCTTCCGTAGCAGGAAAAATCAATCGGTACATGTATGGATCGTAATATTGCATGAGGGTTTTCGCTAAATTACGAGGCTCAAGCTCCAAGGCTTCAGCCCAGTCTTCCAGTCTCTCGGCCGGCACTCGTCCACGACCACTCTCAATCTGAGAGATGAAAGTATAGTATTCCATGTTGACCCGCCGCGCCAACTCGCGCTGAGACAAGCCCAGATCTTCACGGCGCGCCCGAAGCCAAAGTCCAGCCTCTTTGCGCAATTCCCCCGTAACAGCGGAGCCTCGCGTCTTTGCCGACAATTGAATGGACATCTCAGCCCTTTCTGGCCAGGTCGGCCGTAAATTTGCAGGTTAACAACTTACTGTACATCGCCGGCATTGTCTAGCTTGTCCCGCCGCAAAAATACGGGAGCGGGATCGCCAGGCAACCTAAGCCGCTCACAAGTGCAAAAAACAACAGCCCTCCCCACCAAAGAAGCATGGCGCGAGCAGGGCAGGCATAGCCAACGTCTTACCGAAGATAGTCAAATAACTTCAGTAGCATGCGAGTAAGTCCGGTTTACGAAATTTAGAGTGTCGTAATGACCTGAATTTAGGAGACAGAATTTTCTTCATTTTATGTCCTGGCGAACAAAATATTAGTTTCTTTTTATTTTACGGGCCATGCGGGCAACAGATTGTTCCCGTTCATAAACAATCGCCCCCTCCAAGTGCGCTATAATCACCCCATCTCTCATGAAGCGCAGCAGTTCCGCCGTGCCCTGAGCCTTGGAGATTCACCATGTCGATCCGCGCCGTTAAGTCCGAGTCCCACGCCCAACCGACCATGGAAGGCGCAGGCGTACACCTGCATCGGGTGTTTGGCTTCGGCGATACGTCAGAGACCGATCCGTTTCTGATGATGGATGATTTTCGGAACGACGATCCGGCGAAATACACCGCCGGGTTCCCCTGGCATCCACATCGCGGCATCGAGACCATCACCTATGTGCTGGCGGGCGAGGTCGAGCACGGGGATTCCCTCGGTAATCACGGGGTGCTCGGCGCGGGCTCGGTACAGTGGATGACGGCGGGATCGGGGATCATGCATCAGGAAATGCCGCGCGGGAACGCGCGCGGGCAGATGCACGGCTTCCAACTCTGGGCCAACCTGCCCTCGGCACACAAGATGACCACGCCGCGCTATCAGGATATTTCCGGTGGCGATATTCCGGAGATCACGGACGATGACGGCACGAATGTGAAAATCATCACCGGCAATTTCTGGGGCAAGCGCGGCCCCGTCGACGGTATTGCCGCCGATCCGCTCTATCTCGATATCTCGGTGCCGCCGAACACGAC
>CEOE01034879.1_pt1 | contig 22516 bp, 18 predicted proteins | sample 530211 | NCBI WGS metagenome assembly CEOE01 (sample SAMEA2619779, study PRJEB7988) | marine metagenome | isolation source: saline water (ENVO:00002010), including
ACGGCCGTGATGATCACCGCGATCTACGGCCCGGGGACCGTGAACTCAATCATCGCCATCGGCATTTTCAATGTCCCCGTCTTCGCCCGCCTGACCCGTGGCGTCTCGCTTTCGGTCTGGAAGATGGAATATGTCACCGCCGCCCGCGCGGTCGGCGTGCCGCCTCTGCAGATCGCCCTGCGCCACATGTTGCCGAATATCGCCAGCCCGCTGATCGTGCAGGCGACCATCCAGTTCGCCCTGGCCATCCTTGCCGAAGCCGGCCTCAGCTATCTCGGGCTAGGCACCCAGCCGCCACAGCCAAGCTGGGGGAAAATGCTGCACGAGGCGCAAACCATGCTCTACTTCGCGCCCATGCTGGCGATTCTCCCCGGAGCGGCCATCGCCATTACTGTACTGGGTCTGAACTTGCTCGGTGACGGACTTCGCGATCTGCTGGATCCGAAACTTCGGCGTGCCGCAAAACCGCCAAAGACCTAGAATATTGGAGAGGGTACGGGATATCCTTCACCGGCCCCGGTTTTTTTATGCTTTTGGTGCAAGATCGTTGCGCCTATCTATGAACTCTTAGGGTCGACATCCTGACCTGATTTCAGGGAGTGCTTCATGGGTCTTCGAACAGCCAGAGAGGAAATTTTCTTCCTCTCAAGATGGCTTCGTGCCCCCCTCAAGACAGGGTCTGTCCGCCCAAGTGGACGGGACCTGACGCGATTGATCGCCAGCACGGTCGCCGACCTGGCGCCGGAGGAATGGATCGTCGAGCTTGGCGGCGGGACGGGAGCGGTAACCCGTGCCCTGATCGAGAACGGTATCGCTCCAGACCGCATGGTCGTTCTGGAACGGGATCGGGCTTTATCCGACTGGCTGCGGCGTGCTTTTCCGGAAGTAACGGTTGTGACCGGGGATGCCGAGCATCTTCAACGTCATCTTGCGTCGAACAATGCAGGCCCGGTACGGCGGATCGTTTCCAGCCTACCCTTACTTTCCCTGCCCCGCAGCCAACGCAATGTCATCCTCGCCGAAGCTTTCGCTGTTCTGGGAGAAGACGGATCTCTCGTTCAGTACAGCTATGGTCCAAGTTGCCCCGTGTCGCGAACATTGCGGAACGGCCTTGGGATCAATGCAAAGCATGTCGGAACGGCCTGGCGTAACCTGCCGCCTGCCCGGGTCTGGGAATTCAAGAAACGGGACTCGGAGAAAGCACCCCAGCCAAGGCACCGCCAAAGCGCCGCCTGAAGCGGGCATTCAGAATAAAAGCCCGCCCCCCTATCATTTGGTTCCTGTTATTCGGTGCCTAGACGATATTTGCGGAAAATGCTGCCGGCATACTCCACCTCGCCGACACACTCCGCCCCTAACCGGTCAAGCCAGCGAAAATGTTTACGTGAAAGCGGCAGCAGAAACGTAACGAAGGGAATACGTATATCGGATCTGGCAAACGCCAGCACCTTTCGGGCAATCCTGGTCCCTAGCCCAAAGTGATCGGGCTTGAGCACTAATCCAAAATCCCATTCGCCTGATTCTTTCTGGAGTCCGCCCCATCCGGCATAGACGCCATCGCAAAGAATGGCCCAATGGCCGAGGCCATCGCGGCGCCAGAAATCCTCTTTGGAAGTGACGAACCTCTCACAGCGCGAGCGGTCCCAAACATCTGTTGCGAGCGGCATATGCTCGACGACACGCGGGTCCGACATATGCTCGGCAATCTCATCGAGTGCGATCTCCGGCAGTCGGACGAAGCGGATTTCAGGAGCGCCTTTGGTTTGCGGCAATGTTTGATCCGGGGGATTCAAATGGAGCAGGTATGCTGAAGGTATAGACGCCCTGTTCCGCCAACCGCACAAGGATCGGCAGAATTGCCATCAACAGGATGTGAGTGAAATTCAGGCTTCGTGGTGACGGACGATATAGCGGCCGTCGTCGAACCCCGTGAATTGCTCTGAAATGGAAGGGTGGTTCACCGGACCGTTGTCGCTGTCATCAACCAGATTTTGCTCAGAGACATATGCGACGTAGTAAGTTTCCGGATTTTCGGCAAACAGATGGTAAAATGGCTGATCGCGCCTCGGGCGTCGATCTTCCGGAATGGCGAGATACCAATCTTCGGTATTGGCGAATTCGGGGTCGACATCAAACACTACGCCCCGGAAGTCGAACATCTTGTGCCGAACAACCGCGCCGATACCAAACCTGGCTTCGACAATTTTAACCACGGGCTACCCATTCCATTGTTTTTATTCGCTCTTACGGAACTTGTCCGGAATGTCGACCAGCGTCAACCGTTGCCGCACAGCAATTGACCATCCGGCAGGGTCGAGCAATTCCACCAGAAGACGAATATCTAACTTGTTCTGTGACCTTTTTACCTACAATCTTTAGGTAATCGAGCAGTTCAGCTCGAAAATAATAATTCTCAGGGAGATAGAGATGTCCGTCGCGACGCTGCGCGATCAGCTGTTCGGCTATCTGAACGACCGCATCTTTTACGGATGGATCATTCTCTCCGTCGCCGGGCTCGGCCTTTTCGTCAGCGGACCGGGTCAGTCCCATACCTTCAGCGTGTTCATTGATCCGATCAGTGAAGATCTTGGCATCACAAGTACCGAGATCGCCTCGGCTTACGGAACAGCGACCCTGCTCGCCGCATTCTGCCTGCCCTTTACAGGACGCCTCGTCGACCGGTTCGGGCCCCGCATAATGGCCAGCGCAATCGTCATCCTGCTCGGCTTTGCCTGCCTCTTTTTCGGCGCGGCAGCCAACATGCTGTGGCTCGGCATCGGGTTCGCCCTGTTGCGTTTCTTTGGCCAGGGCTCGTTGATGCTGAGTTGCGCCAACATGACCTCGCAATGGTTCAGCAAGAAACGCGGTTATGCCATGGGCCTTATGGCGCTTGGCTTCGCCGCCTCGATGGCGATCCACCCGCGGCTTGGGCAATATCTGATCGACACAGTTGGCTGGCGCCAGGCATGGACTGTGCTCGGGTTCACGACATGGATCTTGATGCTTCCGGTCATCTGGTTGCTCGTGCACGACAAACCGGAACAAAAGGGCCTTTATCCGGACGGTATAGCTCCAGAAAAACAGGCCGATGACGCAACATCCCCAACAGAAGCCATACCAGGCCTGTCCCTCGGCGAAGCGCTCCGGACTCCGACCTTTCATCTGCTCTGGCTCGGAATGGTCTCCATTGCCATGCTGGTCACCAGTCTGCATTTCTATCAGGTGAAGATCTTCAGCGCACAAGGACTAGAAGAACAGGTCGCCGCCTGGATGTTCCCGATCTCTGCCTGCACAATGGTGGCAATGATGCCCCTGGTGGGACGGACTCTCGACAGGATCAAGTCCCGCTACGCATTCTCCATTGCCCTGCTGATCCAGGCTGCGGCCCTGCTCATGGTGACGCAAGTAACCAACGTGCCGACGGCAATTGCCTATGCCGCCCTGTTCGGCCTCCTGAATGCCTGCAGCATGACGCTGTTCGGCTATGTCTGGCCGCGCTTCTTCGGGCGGGCGCATCTCGGTAGCATTCAGGGTGTCGGACAGATGATCGGGGTTGTCGGCGCGTCCATTGGGCCATTACCGATCGGCTATGCGTTCGATCATTTTGGCTCGCCCACCCTGATGATTCAGGGCCTCGCCCTTTACCCGGCGGCCTGCGCCGTGCTCGCGCTCTTTATCCGTACGCCGGCTGGCGTTCCGGTCGAGCCGCATCTGGAATAACGAAACAGGGAAAAGACCGGATCAGCTTAGGGGCTGGATCCGGCTTGCCGGCAAGGTCACGGTGACATTGGTTCCAACGCCCAACTGGCTGCTGATCTTCAGATCGCCGCCATGGGATTGAGCAATCGCCTGGGTAAGATAAAGCCCAAGCCCAGCACCTTCGATAGAGCGGCTATAGGTTTCGTCCGTCGCCTGCTCGAACGGATTCAGCACTCGATCAAGATCGCTCTCGCGAATGCCCATTCCGTCATCCTTCACCTCAAGCACCGCACCAACTTCAGGATCGACGGTGAGCCGCAGGACGATCGTGCCGTCTGTATCCGTAAACTTCACTGCGTTGGTCAGCAAATTCATCAGAACCTGACGAATTTGCCGCTCGTCACCGGTAAACCCGACCGGCCGATCCGGAAGTTCGGCGGTGAAGTGCTGCGACTTCTCGGCAAGTTTCGGACGGATCATGGCAATTGTAGCGGAGACCGAACGGCCGAGATCGAACAGATCTTCCTTCAGCCCCATCTCTCCCAGTTCTATCCGGGAAACATCAAGGATGTCGTTGATCAATTCGAGGAGGTGAGCGCCGGCCGAGTGAATATGCTGAACGAACTCGGTATACCGCTCACTACCGATCGGTCCGAACATCTCCTTTTGCAGAAGATCGGAAAAACCGATGATGCTGTTCAGCGGTGTCCGCAATTCATGGCTCATATTGGCAAGAAACTGCGTCTTTGCCAGGCTGGCCAGATCGGCCCGATGCAGAGCTTCTTCAAGTTGCTGCGTTTTATCCGCGACCTTGGTCTGCAAGTCGAGCGCCTGACGCCGCCTAACGGATATATCGCGGAACCAGATAATCCGCGCAGCGCACCCTTCAAACTCGAGGGAGCTGCCTGACAACAAGACCCAATGCGTCTCCCCGTCAGCCGCCGTGCACTGAACCTCATGATCAACCAGTCGGGCACTGAATTCCGGGTCAGTCAGCACTGCTTCAAGATTGTCTGTATTCTCACCGACCGGTTGCGGGCCGATCTCGGCAAGAGTCTTGATGAAATCCTCACCGAGCCAGGTCACAAGCGCAGAGTTGGCGACCAGACGCCGGTTACTGTCGCAACTCAATACGAGCGCGCCAACCGGGCAATCCTCTATCGTCTTGCGCAATACCGCAGCCTTTTCTTCAGCCGCCTGCTGATAAAAACTCTCCGACATGTCCGCAATAACCGTTACCAGCCCTCCCTGCCTCAACGGTCTTGTGTCAACGCGGACGACCCGGCCGGACTGCAAAACAGCCCGCCAATAATCATTTTCCGAACCGGCTGCCGACGAGCCGGCCAGTTGCTCGGTACTAAACCCATTGAGGAATTTCACGTCACCGTAGGAGGACTGCAGGGAATGAATATCCCGCTCTTCCATCCCAAGCGACAGCACGTCATCCGGTAAACCGAACAACCCAAAGATCGCACGATTATAGGCACTCAAACGACCGTCGGAGTTCCATATGACAATACCATCCCGCGAAGGATCGGGCGCCACATCGAAGGCGCCGTCTATAACCTCTTCAACGGCAACGGCAAAGCTGCTGGTCCAAGTTTGCGTCATTGTCACTCGTTGCCGAAGGGGATCTAACAAAAGGTGGCGAATCTAGATTTATTCACCTCAATAGAACAAGATCGGCCAATATTCCAGCAAAGATGGATATAATACTTGATCCATTTTATTAGATTTTTTTATTTAATTTTATACCCAGGCCAATGCCCTAGAGCGAAATCAGATTAATCCAAGCTTTTGCAAAGCTTCCGCCAGATCATCTCCGAAATCTCTGCCTTTACGCACGATCGGAACCGAATCCGGAAGCGCCTGCAGCAAACGATTGTCCTTGGTGAAGGAGGTCAACAAGGCGCAGGGGATGTCTTTCGTCATCTTCATGGCTTTCAGGGCGCAGATAAGGTCCACGCCATCCATACCCGGCATGTTAGCCGAAACGAATACACAGTCCGGACGGGTTTGATAAATGTAACCGATACCCTGGATCGACGACTGCATGCCCGTAACGCGATAGCCACAGGCCTCAAGCTCTTTTGTCACGAGACGTGCTTGTGCGCCAGGCTCCATGATCAGACCAACTTCGACTTCCGTGGCAGTGACATCCGAGACATTGAACCGGGACCGCATCGGAAGAGACCGGACGACGGTATCGATTGGACCATCGTTGGAGATTCGTCCATCGATCACATCACCAAGTCGATCCACAAAAACACGAACATCGTCAATTTTGAGCGGCGCCCCAGAATCCGACGCTGAAATGTAGTCTTCGCAACGGTGCGCAAGAATTGTCAGGTTCGTGAAGCCGAAAGTCCCGCCAGACCCTTTCAGCGAATGCACGACTCTGGCGAGATCGACCATTTCCGACTGGACAATCTCACCGCGTGCAGTAGCGACATCGAGCATCTTGTCGAGCTGTCCTATGCTGTCATTCGCAGAGTCGATGAATTCCTGGTGCAGCCGCTCCAGATGCTTTTCAAAATCGTCCATCAGCTACCGAGCCTTCCTTTTGCCGCCAAACCGCACCCTGCTTGGACACTCAATTTCATATGGCATGCTTTACCACTCGTTGGCGAGATGCCATTGCGCTAGGGTTTTGTCTATAATTTCTAGTGAGATTAATGGCGCCATTGACGCCGCGATATTCACCGCACACATTCCTTCCGCTCTGTCGCCGGACGCGGAAATTTTGCCCGCCGAGCGCAGATATTTGGAAAGCAACGCAATGATAAAAATTCTGCATGTGGATGATGAAGCCGACATCCGCTCAATTACCAAGCTGGCTCTCGAATCAATCGGAGGATTCATCGTCACCTCCTGCGCCTCTGGCAAAGAGGCCGTGGCCGCCGTTACCGAGGCCGCGCCGGATCTGGTCGTCATGGATGTCATGATGCCTGAGATGGATGGCCCGACGACATTCCTCGAGCTTCAGAAAATTCCGGATGCGAGCCAGATTCCGGTCATCTTCATGACTGCGAAAAACCAGAAAGACGAGATCGACAGCCTCATGGAGGTTGGAGCTATCGGCGTTATCGCCAAACCATTCAATCCCATGCAACTGAGCAAAGAGGTCGAGCGCATCTGGAACGCCCGCCCCACAGGATGACTGGTTGACGCTCACCATCATCAGAACGGAACAGTGCCAATTTCAGGATCAGAGAACATCCGGGTGCTTTCCTCGAGAACAAGAGTCACTGCCGCCAAAAGCTCTTCTTGTTGTGCCGCATCCATATCGCTCACACCTTCGTCCATCAACCGGACACACAGAACTTCGAGCTCTCTCGCGGAATTCGAGACGTCGGTATAGCCATATGTACCGGAAGAGCCTGCGATCGTATGCGCTTCGCGCTTAATGAATTCCAGTGCCTCGGGAATGTTTTTATCTTCGGACTCGGAGGTGATTTCCGACCAGTTCCGCTCGATCACATCGACACGGCCGCGGCAAATTTCGAGAAATTCTAAACGCAGCGCCAGGAATGCCTGTCGTAGATCACCGTCCGTCATTACCCGCGTGCCATTTTATTCATTGTAATCTCTCCGCCCGGCAATTCATTTCGCCAACAAATCGCTCGCTACCGGTAATTGTGTGTTTAGGCAATATAGCTGGCAGCGGTTTAAATCAGGTTAAGGCCACAGCGAAAATCACAGCCCATAACGTCCCTTAGAGCACCCACCCCAAACGATAACAACGAAGTATTAACTCTCCTATGTCACGGTTCCTTGCTGGCCATTTCCCACCACCATCAGATTTGGGCGGTATTGAGTACGCAGACCAGCGAAGAAAGCGGCGCTTTGTCGCGTGTGCCTGCGATCCGGGCATTGATGAGGGCTTGATGTCAGTGCCAAAAATCACCAGCGACACCTCCGGCAGCGCTGACATGCTGCAAACGTTCCAAAAACTTGCGAAAGCACTTTATTGGGAGTGGGATTCGAAACGGAAAAAATTCCGGTTTCATGCTGCTGAAACACTGTCCATTTGGAAGCCTGAATTACTCCCTTCCGGTCAGATCAATACCACTCTTGTCGCCGTACCCGATCAGGCTCTGCTGCTCCGGACGTTCAAGACGATTTTCAATAACGCCATTCCGGATCCGATTACCTTTGAGGCCCGGGCAAACGACGCAGCACCCACTGTGACTTACATGCTGCGAGTTGAACCGGCGCAGAGCGAAAAACGAGAGATCATCCGGGGCATCATCAAGGATGTTTCAAACAATGATCTTCTTCTGGAACGCGCCCGGTCAGCCGAAGAAAAATTACTCGAGGCAGCTGAAGCTTTAAAAGACGGCTTTGTCATTTTCGACTCTGACGACCGCCTTCTAGTCTGCAACCAGAGATACCGCGACCTTTACAGCAAAACCGGCGATTCAATAAAGCCGGGGGCCACATTTACCGAGATTGTTCGCGCAGGACTTGAGGCTGGTGAATACCCTCAAGCTATCGGCCGGGAAGAGGAGTGGTTCGAGGAACGCCTGGCAGTACATCAGGCATCCGATCAGGACATCGAGCAGCAGCTGGGTGACGGTCGTTGGTTGCGGATCGCCGAACGTAAGACAGAAGACGGCATGCGCATCGGTCTTAGGATCGACATTACCAGGCTGAAGCAGAATGAAGCTGAGCTGAAAGCTGCCCTTACGCGATTGCAGCAAAGCGAGCTCGAAGCCCGCCGCCTATCCGTTGTCGCGGACCGCACCAAATCAATGGTCACGATCCTCAACGAAGACGGAAAGGTGGAGTGGGTAAACCCTGCCTTCACGGAAATCACAGGGTACGGGATTGAGGAGATCGCCGGGAAGGACCCCCGCCCAATCATGCGCGGAGCGGACACCGACCAAGCATTCGTGCGCGCCGTGGACAAGGACATTGCACAAGGCAAGCCGGTCAGCGGCAGGATACTGCATTACAAGAAAAACGGCGCGCCGATCTGGGTTGAGTTCGAGCACCAAGCGATACGGGACGCTGCTGGTTCAGTCATTCAACAGATGATCGTCGCGCATGACGTAACCGAACATGTTACGGCCACCGAAGTCCTTGCCGAACGCGCGGAATCCATCCGCGCCATCCTCGACACGGTGGTGGACGCCATTATCACCATCGACAGCAATGGCATCATCCTCACCTTCAACCCGGCCGCAGAACGCATGTTCGGCATCAGGCGCAAAGAGGCTCTTGGGGAAAACGTCAACATACTCATGAGCGGGCAGCATCACACAGACCACGCGCGCTACATCACAAACTATTTGACCGGTCACACCAAGAACGTGATCGGAAAGAACAGGGAGTTCACCGCGATTAAATCAGACGGAACCGTTTTCCCGATAGAGCTCGCGGTCGGTGAAATGTTTGTCGGTACCAGCCTCAGGTTTGTCGGAATTATTCGTGATATTTCAGAGCGCAAGGAGCTTGAGCGTATCAAGCGGGAGTTCATATCCACCGTCAGTCACGAAATGAAAACACCCCTTACCTCGATCACAGGCGCCCTCGGACTGGCACGTAGCGGCGTAGTAGGTACCCTCACCGAGAAAATGCAGGAAATCATCGATATCGCATACCGCAATAGCGAGCGTCTCGGCGTGCTCGTGACCGATATCCTGGATATCGAGAAAATCGATGCCGGCCAGATGTCTTACGATATGCAGCAAAGCAATATTGAACAGCTGGTTTCTGACTGCGTCATCAGCATGCAGCCATACGCCGCTAAATTCGGCGTTAGCATCAAGATTTGCGGAAAGACAGATGACCCGTATTTCACAGGAGATTCAAACCGCATCACTCAGGTCATTACAAACCTGATCTCCAACGGGATTAAATTCTCCAAGTCCGGCCAACAAGTCGAAGTCAGATCCGAAAGCACGGCAGATACCCTGACCTTTTCGGTCAAAGATCACGGAGAAGGTATAGCGGAAGAGTTCCAGGAGCGGATATTCACCCGTTTTTTCAGAGTGGACAGTGCCGACGACAGGCATAGCAGCGGCACCGGTCTGGGCCTGAGTATCTGCCGGCCAATTGCCGAGGCCCATGGCGGCACAATCTCAGTCGAAAGCAGTCCAGGTGCAGGATCCACTTTCACAGTCTGTATTTCAAGAAACGCGGATATCTGAGCAGGCTAATTCCCAGAGATTGCCACTGGTGTAACAGCGACAGATCTCACTTAGTGTAAATGCTCGCGTGCCTCTGCCGTACTTGAGGTCAAGGCAGTCAGCCGCTTCAGCAGATAATCGACATCTTCCTCGGTAAGACCGAAATCATCCGTCTCGAACGCGGTCAGCAGACGTTCCAGCACCTTGAGGCTGAACCGCTCTCTGTCACTCTCCAGACCGTCATAATCGGTGTCGCGCATCACATCGATTGCCTTGCGCAGCACGGGGAAAGAACGCTTCGGCAGCCCCGACCGTTCAAACAGCGCCTTCAGTCCGCGATTACCCTCATCGTCGAACAACTTCTGTGCGTTGAACAACGGGACGGATGCCAGTTCGGCCAGTGCTGCCTGGGCAAAGGCCAAATCGCCAAGGCAGGCTGCCCGGACAACAATCGATTCTGTAAGACGATGATTCCGGTGCAGCTCGGCGACAAGGTCTTCGACTTTCTGTGCGCCGGCACCGTTTGAGACAAGGCTCAGCGTCGCATTCTCTCGCGCTTCCAGAAGTAAGTCGGTCGCCATGTTTGAGGGCAGATCGTGGTGTTTTACGAGATGCTCGCGCAGACGGTCCGAGACGATCGACACCAGACGCTCAGAGATGCCAACCGGAAGAGACGTTCGGTTCACCAGCCCATCCTGGATATTCTCATCGTCACCGAACCGATCGATCGCCTTCTTGAAACCATTCTCGGAAATCGCGGCACCCTCGTTGCGCACCAGCGTTTCAACGACCGTCTGGTTCCCCTTGTCGATCAGGGTTTCGGCAACTGCCTCCGGAACGTTTTCACGCCGGGCAATTGCCGATTGCTTCATCTCATCCGTCGCGGATGCGATCTCGATCAGATCTTCCTCGCGCAGCACATCGGAAAACTCGAGAACCGGCATTGCGACCGATTCCACATCTTTTGCCAGAAGCAGCGCAACATCGTGCGGCAGGTCTTTCGCAGACTTCGCCTCACGAGCCAGTGCTTCACGGACCCTGCGTTCCGCATCGCGCGCCATGACACGAAGAATTTCCTGGGCCATCGGCAATTCTGTTGCGGAAAAGCTGGATTCTGAAAGTTGACTCGCGACCTTGGCGACTGTCGCCGCACGGTTATCGGCTGAAGGATCTTTCAGCAGAGATTGCACATCGGCCGCTGAAAGCGCCCCACCGCCATTGCCGCTGTCACCAGAGCTTACCATGCGCTTCCTCACATCTCGCTGCATTCTAGCGATTGAGTGTTCCGCAACAACGGTTAACGTTTCCTTATCAAACGAAAACTGATGCGTCACTCTTGCCGAACTGTAGCAGATTTCCTAGCCATTCGCGCAAGTATAAGAAGCGGCGCCTTCCAAAGAACGCGCCGCTCCTAGCTTTCATGGCCTTCGGAACACCTAGAGATTAAGCTGATAGCTGGCCGGCACCCAGCGATAGGCAGCCCCGTGCCTTTCCACATACCCCACGGCCGGGAACGGCATGTGGTATCCGGTGGCTGGGATTTTCTCGGCCGCCGCCATATCCAGCAAGCGCTTGCGTGTGGCCGCGGCGGCTTCCTTATCCATGTCAAACCGCACATGCCAGTCCGGCCGCTGCAATGATGCAACGTAATGATTTGTTGTATCGGCCCAGGCGAGCAATCTATGGCCATCGCTTTCGAAGTGATACGCCATATGCCCCGGCGTGTGCCCTGCCGCACCAACCGCCTGAATACCGGACACCACATCCTCACCCGGTTTCAGGAACGTCATCTTCTCCGCGAACGGGACGACGTTGCTCTGCACCAGCTTACCTACCCGCGCAAGCTGGCCCTCCGCCATTTCCGGCGGAGACCAGAAGTCATATTCAGCTGCCCCCGTTACGTAACGGGCGTTGGGGAACAATGCGCCTCCACCTTCCATCAGACCGCCGATATGGTCCGGGTGGAAGTGGGTCAGGACGACAATATCGATCTGGTCCGCAGTAAATCCAGCTCTGCCAAGAGCCTCCGCGAGATGACCGGCACTCGGGCGGCGGCCATTTCCGTTACCCGCATCGAACATTACGACTTCATTGCCCGTATTCACGATTACCGGTGTGAAGGAGATCTCCATGCGGTTACCCGGCAGGTGATTTTCCTCCGCGAGCCGCACCACGTCTTCCTGTGCCTGGTTCTGCCCGAAGATCGGGTGCGGACCATCGAGCTGAATGGCTCCGTCCGAGATCGTGGTCACCTCGAACTTCCCGAGCTTGAAGCGATAGTGGGACGGGTGCGATACCCCTTGCATCGGGGCCGCTGCCTCAACCACGGACGGCAGGCTGGCAAGCACAGCCGGTGCGGCCAACGTCCCCGCAGCGGCGAACATCGCCTCCCGGCGGCTCAGTGCGTTTAAACGGTTCGTCATCTTGGTCCTCCCTCGACCGAACAAAGTTAACGCCTTGGAAATAGAGCAGGCAGTCGCGCGGAAAAGGCGGGCACCGTCAGAAAAGATGTCCGCTCACGAAGCTTCGCAGCACCGATCACGCGGCAATTGCGCTGCGGCTTTCCGCGTCGAGCTTAAATAGGATGGAATTTCCACAGGTTAGGGGTACAAAACCCATGCGAAAGAGAACGCGAGGGAGGAAATAAAATGGCATTCTTCAAAGCTGGATCACGAACATTTCACTATTCCGACCGGACAATCGGGACCGGTCCGACACTGGTTCTCGCCAATTCCCTCGGTACAGATTTCCGAATCTGGGACCCGCTGCTGCCAGAGTTGAAAGGGATCGGACGTATTGTCCGGTACGACAAGCGCGGCCATGGTCTGACGGACGTATCCGAAGCTCCTTATTCCATTCAGGATCTGAGCTCGGATCTGAAGATCATCACGGAGCATGCCGGGCTTGATCATTTTCTGCTCGGCGGCGTTTCCATCGGCGGCATGATCGCCCAGGATTATGCCGCCCGATACCCGAAGCAGGTAGACGCACTCGTGTGCATGGATACCGCTCCCAAAATCGGTGAAGCCGCTCTTTGGCAGGACCGCATTAATGCGATCTCCGAAAACGGTCTCGAAAGTATTGCCGATGGTGTCATGGAGCGCTGGTTCTCGGCAGCTTTCCGGAAAAACAATCCGGCCGCCACGGCGGGATGGCGCAATCTGCTCGCCCGGACCACACAGACCGGCTATCTCGGCTGCTGCGCGGCGATCCGTGATGCGGACCTGACAGAAGCAACCCTCTCGCTGACCGTTCCGACTTTGGTGCTCTGCGGTGCGGAGGACGGAGCAACACCGCCCACACTCGTCAAGGCGATGGCCGATGCCATGAAAAACGCGTCCTACGTGGAAGTTCCCAACGCGGGGCACATTCCAAGCCTCGAGCAGCCGGATTTTCTGGCTGATGCCATGAACCGTTTCTTCAAGGAAAACGGATTTACCTGAGGCAAAGGCCGGGCTAGGGCGCCCAGCGGATTTCATGAAGCGCGCCGTCTCTGTCGAGATAAACCGCACTCTGCGCGCTCGTCGAGATGATGCGGGATCGGGGTGCGGATGGGATATCCACCTCGGCAATCCGGCGCTGACCGTCAGCAGCGAGCGATACGGCAGCAATCGCGCCATATCCTCGCACGGGCAGGATCAGGTCCGGATTGCCGTCACCGTCGACATCGGCAACTTCCGACAAGTCCTGGACCGTCGACCCTCCATGATGGTTGGCATAGCCACCCTCGCGCGCCTGCTCCCGCAAGCGGCCGCCCCGCCACTCAAGAAAGACCAGCTCGCCACGAATATGCGGCCGGTCGACATAAGCGATTTCGGTAAAGCCATCACCATCGAAATCGGCAATGCCCGCGATATTCAGCCAGCGGTACGGCGCACCGATCCTTACGGAGCTGGCCAACCGAAGCAGCGCAGGATTACCGTCACTGTTCCTGCCAAGACCAAACACCGCAATCCCTGCACCACCTGCCGGTGATGCCGTGATGGTCACGATTTCCGGTCTGCCAGCCAGTGCGCGATCCAGATCGACAATCCGGGGCTGAAGATCCTCGAACACTTCATCCGCCATCATCGTGTAGATCGCGGGCTTGCCGCCCTCCTCCTGCACAACCAGGCTCAGCGCTTCCACCGCGTCGCCAAGAGCACCATGGCCATAACTTTTCGTTTCCCCTGAATACCAGGCCCTGATCAGGCCATCCGGACTGATCTCGACCCGGCCATCCTTTACGAGCGAATAGGGCAGTGGACCGGACTCCAGTAACCGCCCCGGTCCTGGTTTTTCGATAACCTGCCCATCACCGGTGACACCAAACAGAGCGCCGTTCCCGGCCAGCACGAAAACACGGTCAACCACATTGATGAGTCTGCCGCCTGGAACTGTCAGATCCAATTTACGGGCCGACAATTCGGCAGCGGAGACAGGTATGGCCGCCATCGCCATCACGGCAGTAACCAGAATTATCCAAACCCGCATGCCCAACCTCTCCGGAGACCCGGTCGAAATGACGAAGAAAGCTGGTCGAATATAGGACTGGACGCGCCCATGTCCCTGTCCGATATGTATCGCTGTTGTTCACAGGCACGCGAGCGCAGGCCGCGCTATGCGTCGCAACCTCCCACCAAGGAGTTCGACATGAGCTATGTTTTCACGCCGCCCCCGGCAGTCTCCCTGCCCGTTCGCGGCCAGGACGACCGCTTCCCGGTGCATCGGGTTTATTGCGTCGGGCGCAACTACGCCGAACATGCCATCGAAATGGGACATGACCCGGACAAGGAGCCGCCGTTCTTCTTCCAGAAAAATCCGGACAATCTTATTGTCCCGGACCTGAAGTTCCCCTATCCGCCCCAGTCCAACGACGTGCACCACGAAATTGAAATGGTCGTCGCGCTGAAGAAGGGCGGCACCGACATTCCGGTCGAAGACGCCCTTGACTGTGTCTACGGCTACGCCGTGTCTCTCGACATGACCCGGCGCGACCTGCAGGGCCAGATGAAAAAGCTCGGCCGGCCGTGGGAAATCGGCAAGGCATTCGAGATGTCCGCCCCGTGCGGCGAGATTGTTCCCGCCTCCGACATCGGTCATCCGGAAAACGGTGCCGTCTGGCTCAAGGTCAATGGCGAGATGCGACAGGAAGGTGACCTGAACCAGATGCTCTGGAAGGTTCCGGAAATGATCTCTTACCTTTCCGGCCTGTTCGAGCTGGTCCCGGGTGACATCATCATGTCCGGCACGCCGGCCGGCGTTGGCCCGGTCGTCCGTGGTGATGTCATGCACGGCCATGTCGAAGGCGTCGGCGATCTGATCGTCAATGTCGTCTGAGACAAGCGTCCCAGCAGAGTTAAAAAGGGCGGCCTCATCGGCCGCCCTTTTTTGTTTTGGTTATGAGCGTTTTCGCTAAGTCACACCCCGGCGTTCTGCGCAGCCTTACGCTTTTTCCGGTACACCTGCACAAGCGGCAGCAGAAGCAGGACAATCGCGATCATCGTGATCGGCCCAGCGATCGGCCGCGTAAAGAACACGGTGGCATCGCCTCCGGAAATAATCAGGCTCTGCCGTAGCGCCGGCTCGGCGATCGGGCCAAGCACGATGGCCAGCACTGCCGGGGCCAGCGGATAGTCCAGCTTGCGCAGGAGATACGCTCCGAAGCCGAAGATCACCATCAGCCAGACATCGTGCATGTCCTCAGTCGGAGCGTAACCGCCAACGAGGCAGAGCACGAAGATGATCGGCGCCAAAATGGTGAACGGCATCTTCAGCACCCAAAGGAAGACGGGAATGAAGAGGATATTGATGATCACCGCGAAGAAGTTCGCCGCATAGAGGCTGGCAGTCAGCCCCCAGACGAAGTCCGACTGTTCGATGAACATCATCGGGCCAGGCACCAGCCCCCAGATCACCATGCCACCAAGCAGGATCGCGGTCGTCGGGGAGCCCGGAATGCCGAGGGTCAGCATCGGCAGCATCGCACCTGTCGACGCCGAGTTGTTCGCCGCCTCCGGAGCAATCACGCCACCGACTTCACCCTTGCCGTAACCATCCGGGTTTTTCGAGGTCATCTTGGAAATGCCATAGGCCATCAGAGACCCCGGAGTGGCTCCAGCCGCCGGAAGAATGCCGACAAAGAACCCCAACAAGGAACCGATCCAGGCCGGCTTCCATTCCATGAGGACTTCCTTCAAATGGGAAACCGTGCGCTTGGTCGAGACTTCGACCTTGGACATCGACGGGTTTCCCCGGGTTGAGTCGATGGTCCAGAGCATTTCTCCAATGCCGTAGACGCCAATCGCAAGCACCAGGAAATTGATTCCGTGCAGGAAGCCAATGATGTCGAAGAAAACAAGCCTCGGCGTCCCGGAAATAATGTCCATGCCAACCGCGCTGAACACCAAGCCGATGCAAATGGAGAAGATCGTCTTCGGAATATCGTCGCCTCCGAGACCGACGAAGGTGGCGAATGCCAGAAGCATGAGTGCGAAGATTTCCTGATCGCCGAAATCAAGTGCGACACTGGCAAGCGCAGGCGCAAATCCGGTGAACAGGATAATCGAGATCGTGCCGCCGAAGAAGGACGCGACTGCGGCCGCGATAAGCGCCTTGTCGGCCAGACCTTTCAGGGCAAGTGGCCGCCCGTCAAAGGTTGTAGCGACGGCGGTCGATGCCCCTGGTATTCCGAGCATGATCGAACTGATGGCCCCGCCATACATGGCGCCGTAATAGATCGCAGCCAAAAAGATGATGGCCGAGGTCGGCGGAACGAGAAATGTGAGCGGCAGCAGGATTGCCACGCCGTTCACCGATCCGAGACCGGGCATTGCGCCGATAAACAGGCCGATCGTCACACCGACGATGACCAGCCCGAGATTGAGCGGCTCGAACGCGATCAGAAAGCCGTCCAAGAGAAGCTGAATGATTTCCATAACTTAGATCCCCAGGCCGGCGTCTAAAGGAAGATATCGTAAAGCGGATAGAACAGCGGCTCCAAGTATCCCTTGGGCAGCACGATCCGCATGGCGACATCGAAGAAGAAGAAAATGATGACCGGGGCGACGCCCGAAATCACCAGCGTTGGCAGCCAGTTGTGCCGTCCAAGAACCCGCAAGTAGAACAGCATGAAGATCGGCACGGCCCCATAGACGCCGATGACATGGACCATGGCTACGAGACCAACCACGCTGCCACCAACCAGCAGGAACATCCGGATCGCATAAGAGTCCATGAAAAGGTCTTGGGAGCGCGATTGAGGCGTCGTCTTGCGAACCCAGTTCACAATCGTCCAGATGTTGCAGACCAACATCATCCCGGCCAGCCAGAACGGCCAAGCACCTCCTCCGGGACCTTCATGCTCTACCCAGCCGACATTCAGCTCAGTACTCTTCCACATCAGATAGATGGAAAATGCTGCCAACAAGACAGCCGTGACCAGTTCCGCGCGACGCATGTGCGGCGACCTTCCTCATTCGATCATGAATAGAAAAAGAGACGGGATCCCAGATCCCTTAAATCACACCCCCGGAGCGCTCAGGCTCCGGGAGTGCTGAGATCGGCGATCAGGAAGCGCCGGCCTTGGCCAGCATCTTGCGATGCGTCTCATTGTTGACCTTCCAGTAAGCCTGAAGCTCGGCTCCGGACAGGAAGTCGCCGTAGAGGCTCTTGCTCGCGCGATAATCCTGCCATTCCTTGCTGTCAAAGACCTTCTTGAACAGCGAGGTATAGTAGGCCTGTGCGTCCGCAGACATGCCCGGCGCGCCGACGACGCTCCGCTGCATGTAGTAGGCAAAGTCCTGGCCTTTTTCGGTCATGGTCGGGGCGTTCGGGAACTTATCCAGACGCTCCTTCGTGAAGGCCACCAGCGGGATAGCAACACCGGCATTGTAGAAACCTTCGATTTCCGACGGGTTGTTCACAGAGGAATTGATGTGCTTGCCGGCAACCTGCTTGGCCACCGTACCGCCGCCCTTGTAAGGCACATACTTCATCTTGAGGTCGAAATTAGCGTTCAGGAAATCCGTGATGAGCTGGTCTTCCTGCAGCTTGCCGGTTCCGCCCATGACCCACTGATTACCGACGCTCTTCACGTGATCAACCCACTGCTCGAACGTCGTGAGACCGGAATCCTTGTGCACCCAAAGCAGGAAGGTATCTTCCGCCATCCGCGCGACCGGTGCGAATTTCAGGGAGTCCACCCCAAGACCCGGCTGACGCATCGGCGTCGTATAGAAACTGTTCAAGGTCACCATAATGGTGTGGTCCTGATCCTTGGCATTCTGTACATGCACCAAGGCTTCAGCGCCCGAGCCACCCGGTTTGTTGATCGGGATCAGCGGCTTGGAGGCCATTTTATGTTTTTCAACGATGGTCTGCATCAGGCGGGCCATCTTGTCAGCACCACCGCCCTTACCAGCCATGATAATGAAGTCGACCGGTTTTACCGGCTCGAATGCCTGTGCCGACGTATTTACGGCGAGTCCGAGACCGGCAACGACCGCCAAGCCCATAAGACAGCGTCTTGAGATTTTCATTGAATTCCTCCCTTGTTGTTTCCGGACAAATTAATTTTTTTCTTTTTGTCCGTCGCCAAAGCGTAGTCCGGCTTTTCAGCAAGGACCAACAACTTTTCATGGCATGAAAATGGTATACCAAGCCCAAGTATCTTGTATACCAGTTTCTCTTGCGGTCGGAGTCAAGCGGGCACGCTATGCGGTAATACACTTATAAAACGCCGCAGATTTATTGAATGTTTTCGGCGACATGGGGCTTTCTGGCACTCGACAGCCCGGCGGCACGCGACTATGGTATACAAGATGCCAATGCGATGTGACCTGTCTGCACGAGCAGAATGAAAGCACATTAATGGAAAGGTTATTCGATTTATTGGCGATCTCCGGCTCCTGTCCGGATCGGCAAAATGAAAATACCGTCCCGGGACAGGCCAAGGCGGGCATGGCGTGCCGAAAGCGCGCAACAAATAAAAGGCGACGCTCAGAAGCGAAATGATGACGCGCACGGGCGAAGCAAAAGAAGAACTGGCCGATAGCGTTCCATGGGACGCGATTGGGAGAAACTCAGGATTCTGTCAAAAGGGTCCGGGATATGCCGAGGAAGCAACAAGAAGGCCGCAAAGACCATGAATCAGATTAAAGTCGGGAAAAAGATCCATCCCGGTTCGGGCCGTCGGAAAGCCCCGGCATTGCCGAAAGGACGATTCCTTGATGGCGACGACCGGGACCGCGTCCGCGACATCCTTGGCGACCTTCCGCGCCGACGTGATCTGCTGATCGAACATCTGCATCTGATCCAGGACAGCGAGGGGTGTCTCCCCGCCGGCCTGCTGCACGCATTGGCCGCGGAGATGCGCATTCCCATGTCGGAGATCTATGAAGTCGCGTCCTTCTACGCGCATTTCGATATCGTCCGAGACGGTGAGGAGCGCCCTGCCCCTGTAACCATCCGGGTCTGTGAGTCCCTGAGCTGCGCCCTGTCAGGCGCAGAGCAACTGATCTCGGAACTCGAAGCCAACGCAGGCGCCGACATCCGCGTGCTGCGTGCGCCCTGCATGGGCCGCTGCGATCTGGCGCCGATTGCCGAAGCCGGGCACCGGCATGTCGATAACTGCACAACGGAAAAGGTGCTCGAAGTCGCCAAAAGCGGCCATCTGCATCCGCATATTCCGGACTACACGGCTTTCGACACCTATCGACAGGGCGGCGGCTATGCCGTTCTGGAAACCTGCCTCTCCGGTAAACGCAACGTCGAAGACATCATCGAGACTCTTTCCGACGGCGGACTGCGCGGTCTCGGCGGCGCCGGTTTTCCGACCGGCCGCAAATGGAGCTTCGTGCGTGCCGAGGAAGGCCCGCGCCTGATGGCCGTCAACGGCGACGAGGGCGAGCCCGGCACCTTCAAGGACCGGATGTTCCTTGAAAGCAATCCCCACCAGTTCCTGGAAGGCATGCTGATCGGTGCCTGGGTGGTCGAGGCCGAAGAGGTCTTTATATATCTGCGCGACGAATATCCGGCCGCCCGCGCTATCCTGCTGAAGGAGATCGCAGCGGTCGAGGCCGCCGGCCTCGCCAAGCATACCAAGATCACCCTGCGCCGCGGCGCAGGCGCTTATATCTGCGGCGAAGAATCCGCGATGATCGAATCCATCGAGGGTAAGCGCGGCCTGCCCCGTCACCGCCCCCCCTATGTCTCGGTCAACGGCATCTTCGGCCGCCCCACGCTGGTAAACAATATAGAGACACTCTACTGGGTGCCGGAGATCCTGAAGAACGGCGCCGCATGGTTCGAGGATCAGGGCAAGAACGGATGCAAGGGCCTGCGCAGCTATTCCGTTTCCGGGCGAGTGAAGAACCCGGGCGTGAAGCTGGTGCCGGCCGGCACCACAGCGCGCGAGCTGATCGAGGATCATTCCGGCGGCATGGCCACCGGGCACAGTTTCAAGGGCTACCTGCCCGGCGGCCCCTCCGGCGGTATCCTGCCGAAGGACATGGCGGACATCCCGCTCGATTTCGGCCAGCTTGAGAAACACGGCTCCTTCGTTGGCTCCCATGCGGTTGTTATCCTGTCCGACAAGGACGACATGAAAGACGTGGCCCTCAATCTTCTCAAATTCTTCGAGGATGAAAGCTGCGGCCAGTGCACGCCCTGCCGTAACGGCACCGAAAAAGCCGTCCAGCTGATGCAGCAACCGCGCTGGGACACTGACCTCCTCGAAGAACTCAGCGCGGTCATGGCCGACGCCTCTATCTGCGGGCTCGGCCAGGCAGCGCCCAACCCGATCCGATCAGTAATGAAATATTTCCCGGGAGACCTGAAATGAGCGATCGCATCTCTTTCGAGTTGAACGGCGAAACTGTCGAAGCGCTTTCCGGTGAAACCATCTGGCAGGTGGCGGACCGTCTCGGCACCGAGATCCCGCATCTCTGCTGGCAGCCGGAGAAAGACTACCGCGCCGACGGTAATTGCCGCGCCTGCATGGTCGAGGTCGAGGGTGAGCGCACCCTCACCGCCTCCTGCGTCCGCACCCCGACGCCGGGCATGAAAGTACAGACGGCGAGCGAGCGGGCGAAAAAATCCCGCGACATGGTTTTCGAACTGCTGATCGCCGATCAGCCGGAGCGCGAGACCAGCCATGATCCGGATTCCAAATTCTGGAACTGGGTCGATCAGATGGAAATCGGGAACGGCAGCCGGTTCCCCGGAAGCGACCGCCCGAAAGCAGATATCAGCCACTCCGCGATCACGGTCAATCTGGACGCCTGCATCAACTGCAATCTCTGCGTCCGGGCCTGCCGCGAAGTCCAGGTGAATGACGTCATCGGCATGGCCTATCGCGGTCATGGCTCCAAGGTGGTGTTCGATTTCGACGAAGGCATGGGAGAGTCTACCTGCGTTGCCTGCGGCGAATGCGTTCAGGCCTGCCCGACAGGCGCGCTGATGGAAGCCAACCTGCTCGACAAAGCCGGAACCCGGACAGAGTACGCAGACCGTGTGGTCGATACGCTCTGCCCCTATTGCGGCGTCGGCTGCCAAACCCGGGTGCATGTGAAGGACGACAAGATTCTTCAGATCGATGGCCGTGATGGCCCGGCAAACAACAACCGGCTTTGCGTCAAGGGCCGCTTCGGCTTCGATTACATCCACCACCCCGACCGGCTGACCGTGCCGCTGATCCGGCGCGACGATGCGCCGAAAGCCGGCGACATGCAGATCGATCGTGGCGATATCTCGAAATATTTCCGCGAGGCGACCTGGGAAGAAGCCCTGGAACGCGCGGCCTCCGGTCTGAAAAAAGTGATCGACCGCGATGGCGGCGACGCGCTCGCCGGTTTCGGCTCGGCAAAGTGCTCGAACGAAGAAGCCTATGTCTTCCAGAAACTGATCCGGCAGGGATTCGGCACCAACAATGTCGATCACTGCACCAGGCTCTGCCACGCCTCATCGGTCGCGGCCCTGATGGAAGGGCTGAATTCCGGCGCCGTGACGGCTCCTTTCACTGCCGCCGAGGACAGTGACTGCATTATCGTGATCGGTGCCCGCCCGGCGGAAAACCATCCGGTCGCAGCGACATTCCTGAAGGCTGCCGCCAAGAAGGGCACTGAGCTGATCATCATGGATCCGCGCGGCCAGAATAACGGTCTCGCCCGCCATGCGACCAAGGTTCTGCAGTTCAAACCCGGCTCCGACGTCGCCCTGCTGAACGGCATGCTGCACACCATCGTCGAGGAGAACCTCTACGACGTTCAGTATGTCGCGGCGAACACAGAGGGCTTCGAAGCTCTGAAATCCAGCATCAAGGATTTCGCGCCGGAGAAAATGGAAGAGATCTGCGGGATTCCCGCCGAAACCATCCGCTCCGTCGCCCGGCTCTACGCCACCTCGACGGCCTCGCTGATCTTCTGGGGCATGGGTGTTTCCCAGCATATCCACGGCACGGACAATGCCCGCTGTCTGATCGCGCTGGCCCTGACAACCGGCCAGATCGGCCGCCCCGGCAGCGGTCTGCATCCACTGCGCGGCCAGAACAACGTGCAGGGCGCCTCCGACGCCGGCATGATCCCGATGGTGTTCCCGGACTACAAGTCCGTCGAGGATCCCGATATCCGCTCAGCTTATGAGGAGTTCTGGAAAACCGACCTGCCGCCGGTCAAGGGCCTCACCGTGGTCGAGATCATCGACGC
>CEOE01057294.1_pt1 | contig 22403 bp, 18 predicted proteins | sample 530211 | NCBI WGS metagenome assembly CEOE01 (sample SAMEA2619779, study PRJEB7988) | marine metagenome | isolation source: saline water (ENVO:00002010), including
CCCCGCCTATCCTTGTATAGGGCAGGGTCCCGTTGATACGAAGGTTTTGCAGGGTCCCCGGCGAAATGCCCAATAGTTCCCTGACCTCCTTGGACTTGAGCCATCTCTTCCCGGACGGTCCTTCATTGTTGTGCAATAATTCCTTGATGTCCTCCAGCAGTTCCATCTTGAACTCCATAAGGTCCTCTGTGGTAATAATGGTCGCTCCCATAGTTTTTCTAGTTTTTAAAAAGACCACCGCGTTGGGTTCATTCAATTTGGTGGTCCTTCCACTGATTTGACTTTCACTGCAAAACTCATAAAGGAATTTGAAAAAAAGTACATAGTTGGTACCAACTTGGTAACGATTTTTGGACATATTAAAAGGGCTTATTTATGACCATTTGAATCTTTCGGGAATACGAGATTTTTAAAAATCAGAAAATATGGGACAAAAAATGGTCCTAAAACAAAAATTCCCAAGTTGATACCAACTTGGGAATTATTACATACATCTTTAAGCTAGGGCTAGATCTGGACTCGTAAGTCCTGGCCAAATACATGGATTACGCACTGACAAGGGAAAAACTGCCCATTTAACTACAAAAAGCTGAAGTTCGGTTCATTCTAGGTGTAGTTATATGAGCAATTTTGAAAGTGTAAATCATCATTAATCCGAAATCATGAAAATTACCATTACAGGGTCCTTGGGACATATTGGAAAACCTTTGACAAAAAACTTAATTGGCCAAGGCCATGAGGTTACAGTTATCAGCAGCAGTCCCATCCGAAGTACAGTCATCAAACAAATGGGGGCAATCCCATCCATAGGGAGTCTCGAGGATGTCGGTTTTTTGACTGAAAGCTTTATAGGGGCCGATGCCGTTTTCACCATGGTTCCTCCCAACAATTATTTTGACCCGAATTTGGACCTTATTGCCTATTATGCCCGATTGGGGAACAATTATGCAAAGGCACTTTCAGGGGCAGGCATCAAACGTGCCGTCAATCTCAGTACCATAGGAGGGCATTTGGAAAAAGGGAACGGCATCCTTAAAGGAGCCTATCATGTGGAGCAGGCCTTGAATACCTTACGGCCGGAAGTGGCGGTAACCCACGTAAGGCCCACCTCGTTTTATTACAATCTTTATGGTTATATGGAAAGCATAAAATCCGAAGGGGCAATCTTTGCCAATCATGGAACCAGGCCCATTCCATGGGTTTCCCCATTTGATATTGCCCGGACCGTGGCTGAGGAGCTTACGGAGATCGATGGCGGCACACGCTTTCGATATGTGGTCAGCGAGGAACTCACCGGGGATGAAACTGCACGCATCTTGGGGGAAGCCCTCGGAATCCCCAATCTATCCTGGAAGATCATAACGGACGACATGGTATCGGACCAGCTGAAATCCATCGGCATGAACCCGACCATTGCCGAAGGGCTAACCGAAATGTACGCCGCATTGCAGACGGGCCTTTTGACCGAGCATTACCGGAAGAACAAACCGGAACTGGGAAAGGTCAAACTAAGGGATTTCGCCAAAGAGTTGACGGAGGTTTATCAAAATAACCATTAACTTGGTGTATGGATAACAATGCACCCTACAGATTCCGTACCATTGGTGATTATCATCAATTCAGGGGCTTGCCGGCCCCTGAACATCCCTTGGTAAGCGTCATCAACTTTGATTCCATTATCCTGGGCCAAGAGGAACCCGACCGAATTGTTTCCTCCTTTTATACCATTGCCCTAAAGCGCCATCCCGGCGCCTGGCTAAAATACGGTCAACAGGAATATGACTTTAACGAAGGGGTAATGCTTTTCATGGCTCCGGAGCAAGTGTTCGGTGTCAGTGGGAACATAGAGGAAAAACCAACAGGATGGATGTTGCTGGTTCATCCTGATTTTTTATGGAACACTCCTTTATCGAAATCCATTAAGCGCTATGAATACTTTGACTATGCTGCCAATGAAGCACTGTTCCTTTCCAAAAAAGAGGAAGAGTCCATTATTGGGATGCTCAAAAACATTCAAGGGGAGTACCATACCAATATTGATCATTTTAGCCATGACATCATTATTGCCCAATTGGAACTCCTTTTTTCCTATGCCCAACGATTTTACAACAGACAGTTTATCACTCGGTGTATAGGCCATAACAAGATTGTCGAACGGTTGGAAAACCTTTTGAACTCCTATTTTGAGGAGGAAACCTACCAGGTCAAAGGCATCCCAACGGTCCAGCAGGTAGCAGATTGGTTGCACGTATCCCCGAAGTACCTTAGCGGTCTCTTGAAGCAAATCACGGGACAGTCCACCCAACAGCATATCCAAAACAAGCTCATTGAAAAGGCTAAGGAAAGGTTGTCCACCGGTTCCATGACCGTAAGTGAAATTGCCTATGAGCTTGGCTTTGAGCACCCACAGTCCTTCAGTAAACTGTTCAAGGCCAAAACAGACCAATCACCTTCTGTATTTCGATCAAGATTCAATTAAAAACATCCTGTCCGTCCATGACAGCTACAATCCATGAATCGATAATTTTTTTATACCGATACCTGAATCACGGTAGTCAAGGACTATTCATCAAGGCTTTCCATACGTTGGTGCAACATATCGATAAGTTTGTCCAAGAACCTTGTTTTACTGGTCTTACGTGATCGTATATCGATAAAGGTGTGGTAATAATTTCCAAGGTCCACATTATAAAAATGTTCAAAGTGGGAAGCCAGTTCCTTGATGTCCACAGTACCACTGTTGATGGCATTGCTGGCATGGAGGGCATAAAGGAGTTCAATAAGATCCGTCTTGCTACCTGTCCAGAACAGTTTTGAAGGTTTTTCCATAGTTATGTTCTTTTGGGGTTCTAAATTGTTTTGTAGGTCATCCACCTCTTTTCTCAGGTATACGATGAGCATGTCATAGGCCATAATGGTCGCAACCGTACCATCCTGACAGGTGGAAAACTGATCATCGATCAAAAAGTGGAAGGATTCGAGGGGAAGCCTAAGGTCTCGGTTCCCCCTGACAAAATATTGTTCATCCAGGGACATGGCCCCTCTTCGGTAATAGTTATAGAATTCCAGATTGTCATTGAAGAAGGTCTGTAACTTATCTATCTGTTGCTGGAGATATTTGACCTGGGCCATATCCTTTCCCCGGGGACGTTTGCTCTCAATACTGAAGAGCCTGACATAATAGATGAGCTTACTAAAGATCTGGGGCTTGACATGCTTGAAAAAATAAATCTCATCGGATTGCGTCTCGAAGGTCTTCCCCTCTATCTCCTTTTGTAGTTTGCGTATGCATTTTTCCACCAGCGCGATCCCCTTCTCCGCTTTAAAGAGAATATCACCGTTCCCACTCTCCAAGGTCTCCAATTGACCTTCAAATTCCGATAACAGTTTTTGGTACTTCATCACGTCCTTTCATTACTGCTGGCCCTCCATGACCCCGAGCATTTCCAGGATAAAATTGTCCCGGGTCTGTAAATACGCATATTTATGACGCACCTCGGCACCCAGCTTCCGCTTCTCGAAAGCCGCGGTCATTCCAAAATCGATTTTGGGAAGTCCAAGGACAATGGCCCGTTCAATGGTCGCATACAAGAGTTGACGATAGGTAGCAAAGGTCTCCAAAACGGAATAGTCCATACCCACAAAGGCTGGGACATAGACTTGTCTTTTATTATTGTAACAGAACATGACCCCAATAACCCTATCCAGTTGATCCATCGGTCTCAAAACAATGAATTCCCACAACGGGTTTTCGTTCATCCCATCAAAGAGCCTATCAGGAAAGGGAAAGGTATTCAGCCCAAGGTTTCGGGATTGGACCTCGGTGAACAACCCCTTAACCTGACCGATTTCCTCAACAGTAAGGTTCGATCGTACTTTACAGTTTGTCAATCCGAGAAAGGGCTGGATATCCTTTCTAAAGTGCCTCCTGTTTCGGGACGAAAGTTGATTGATATAATTACCGATAGAAGAAGTTCCTTTAAGATCAACGGTACAGGAGTCAGGCATTTGTACCCTTAAAAACCCATGTCCAAATAGCGATCCGTTCAAGGGACTGTTTTCGGGAAAGTCACGAAGCACCGTCATTGTAGCGCCCATTGACCGTTCCTGGCCTTCCATAAATTCCAAAAAGGAATTCACGGCCTTCTCCGCCAATGGGTGGGATCCATCCCAGTAGAGGTGATCTCCTTCCGTGAACAGACATCCCATGGAAAGAACCGTGGAGGAAAGATAGTAGGGATCCTTTTCGCGCTCTTCCTCAATTACTTTGGATACGGTTGCATTGGCCAACATATCGTCCTTCCAAAGTGAACGTGTCAAAAAGGTCATCAAAATGGGGGTGTCATTTCCATCCCTGAAGACCACATATCGAAACGACCAGTTATGTTCTTTTCTAACACCATCCTGAAATACAGATTCCAAAAATTTCAATCCTTCCCAATCATAGACCCCTTGTCCTCCCATAAAACGGTTCCATTCCATTTCATCAATTTGACCTATTGACTCCAAAACCTCCATAATGAACTCAGGGGATCCCTTTGGTTCACTTTGTGTCCTAGGTTCCAATTTAAAGGCATGGGATACCCGTTTCGCATTTGTTCCGGTCTCCTCCAGAGACTTGGGGAAATGATGTGCCATGGCTTTCACCAACGCTTTGATTTCCCTTTTCCCATTATGTCTTGATATGGTGATACGCACCCCTGTGTTCTTGACCGGCACGGCAGGAAATATCCCGAGGTTTACATAAAAACCCTCACCCATCAAGCGTTTGACAAAGTTGTACCCGGTCTTGGGCATCCCCGTACCGATGTAGAAAACAGGGGATTCGTTCCGATCGATCAATGGCAGTTCCGTAGCACTTAAACAATCGTTGAAACAATCGATCCGTTGCCTTAAATCCGACTGCAACCTATAGATCTCAGGGGACAAATGGATTTCGGCCGAGGCATTGGCAGCCGCTACGGAAGCTGGTTCCAATTGGGCGGAAAAGGTCAGGGGCCCTCCGAAGGTCTTGACCTTATCGTACATTGAGGCATTGGAACAGACCAGTACAGCTCCACTGGCCCCAAAGGTCTTGCTCAGGGTCCCAAAGAGCAGCACATTTTCCGGCAACTCCCCAAAAATATCCAATACATAACCTGTTCCGTTCCTTCCCGTCCAGCTCATTCCATGCACATCGTCAAAATAAAAATGAAGCTGCTGGTATTTCTTGGACAGGGACATCAATTCCTTGACCGGCGCATAATCCCCGTACATGGAATAAATCCCATCGGCCATGTACCAGATACGTTTCTTCGAGTGCCGGTACTTTTTGATCTTCTCTTCCAGCATCTCCAAGTTATTGTGTCGAATCATTTCAATGGGGACACTCCGGGACTTCAATTGTTTGGCCGCATTCTGGACACTCCAATGAACCTGATGGTCCAAGATGATCACGTCATCATCGTCCACGACATTGGGGATTACGCCCAAATGCCCAAGTGTACTGTTCTTGGTAATAACAATGGGATGCCCATACATTTTCTGAACGGATGCCTCCAGTTCCTCATAAAGGGGATTGGAGATATAGGATTTTGAGAGGGGGAACTGGGTTCCATACCTATCTATGGCCTGCATGGCAGCCTTTTTCAACCGACTGTCCTGCTCCAGCCCCAAATAGCCCGTGGTTCCAAAATGGTAGAGCTCCTTACCGTCGACCTCGATGGTCCTACCCGAAAAGGAGTTGCCCCCTGCATAGAGGTGCAGTACCCCCGCCTTTTTGGCGTCGGTGAATACTTCGTGTACCGTGTTCAAGAAATTGTGGTGTTTGATCTTTGCCATATGGTTTGGTTTAAATTATCGTAAAAAGTAATGGCATTTGTAAGATTTACTTGTATTTAATTAATATTTAATCCTTTTCAGATAACAATTACTCCCTTTCAGATAACACAAACCTTTTAATAGTTACAATTAAGCTTTATATCATGATTTCAATTATAATATTTTTGTAAATTTCACGTGCTAACCAGTTTTCAACAATGAAAAGAACACATGAAAACAACTACGCCATATATCTTATGGCAGACGATCTGATACATATCATTTACAAGAAAGTACCTTATATCGACCTCAAAGCGGCCCAGGTCATTGTAAAGGATAGAATGCAATTACAGGAGGGAAGGGAAATGCCCGTACTCTGTGATATTCGAGAGGTACGCAATATCAATAAAGCGGCAAGGGATTACTTTGCCTTGGAAGGGTCCCTTTGGGTTCAGAAACTGGCCTTCTTGATCGATCCACCGGTTACCGACATGATCAGCTCCATTTACCTGGACACCCATGCCCAAAAAGTGCCTACACGATCCTTTACCAAAAAAAAGGAGGCTTTAGCTTATTTGGGCATTGACGAAACCGGTGACGACTGAACAAATATTTGAAAACCAATGCCGAACAGTGATGACTTTAGGGTAGGACGAATACAAAAGATGCTATTGGAAATGGCCAAAGGCAATTTCTTCTATTCCCTCGAACCTTCCGACAAGAATGACAATATTGCCTCTTTGGTGGTACTGCTCAACATGGTCAGTGAGGAAATCAGGGCGGCCTTTATCCACCAAGGGTTTACCAATGCACATAATACCCCACAGTGTATCATCCAGCTGTCACTTCTCATGGATTCCAAAGGCATCATTGAGATGGTCACCAGTGGTTCCTGTTCCCTTTTGTCAATACTACCAAAGGAAATCATTGGAAAGAATATCACGGACCTCATGACGAAGGCTTCCCAAGAGGTGTGGTCAAAAAAAATGGTCAAACATTTAAAAAAGGACCGATCGGAATTGGTATTGTTCCTGGAATTCATTACCAACGATGGTCTTTTGTTGGCCAAGGATTGTCAAATTTCAGTTTACCAGGCCCTGGATGGGAGCGGTCAGAAAATCCTATTGAACTCTGTCTTTTTTTCCAAGGGGGAACCATTTGAAACCGGACTTCCCAAAAAAAAGCTGAAAGTGACCAAGGGGATCAAAGAACACAAGGTCACTTTGACCCCTGAGGACATCCAAATCATCCGGGATGTCCATGATATGATCATCAACAATCTGGAAAGGGACCTTCCCAAACTAAATGACCTCGCCCGACAGATGGGCACCAATGAATACAAACTGAAATATGGGTTCAAACAACTCTACGGTACGACCATTTTCAGGTTTCTGATCAAGGAACGTCTTCGAAAGGCCAGGACCCTTATCCAGCACAGTACCCTTACGATAAAGCAAGTCATCCAAATGACCGGGTTCAAGAGCAAAACCCATTTTTCCAGGGCATTCAAGGACAAATACGGAATGCCTCCGACTGATTTAAGGCCATAAAAACCTTTACTTCAAATATTTAATCCGTTTCAGATAACAAATACTCCCTTAGAGATAAACCATACTCCCGAACTTTGTCATATCAATCCACAGGATATGAATAGGTTGACAAAAATACAGGTCTGGTTGCCCTACACAGTAAGTATACTATGCGCCATAATGTTCATATATGCGGCAACGAGTAAACTTTGGGATTTCCAACAATTCGAAGTACAATTGGGCCAGTCCCCCATTCTGACCACTTATGCAGAGTGGGTCGCCTGGTCGGTTCCAGTCACCGAATATATCCTTGCACTACTGCTGCTCACGGAACGATTCCGTCTCATCGCCCTGTATGGCAGCTTGGGGTTGATGACGATGTTCACCACCTATATCATCCTCGTGCTCAATTTCAGTGATTATATCCCGTGTTCCTGTGGTGGTGTCCTTGAGGATATGGGCTGGACGGAACATATCATGTTCAATATATTTTTCATTGTCCTTTCGATAACGGCCATCCTGCTATCCACGAGTGGCCAACCCCATCAAATACAGGTATCATGATAGCAAATAACATCCATATCAAACTTCTGGGAACCATAAGCTTGGGTATTGGTCTGGTGGTCATCCTTTTTCTTTCATCAGAAAAACAGCTTCACCAAAACAATGCTTTTACACGAAGTTATCCGCCGCACCCGGTCATCAAACTATATGACCTTGACCTTGGATACAATTCCTACTATATCGCAGGTACCGACCACAATGAAATATACCTTGGGAATTCCACAGCACCTTGGCATTTGCTTAAAGTGAACATTTCCTCCAAGGACACCCTGCACATTGAGCTGGCACCTACCAATAAACAATTGCGATATCGTTCTTTAAAGGTCTATGTCTCCCCTCCGTTCTTTTTTGTTATGGATGGCACCATGCCTTTTATATTAAGGGGTAAGGTCGGGGAATGGAAAGCCCGACCTTGGATTGAACAAACCGCATACTTTAACAAGGCCTTGCCCTTGGACAGCACGAAAATTCTTATCCGAACAATCTCTTCAACAACCCACCAATCGACCTTGGGCATCATAGAGCATTTCAAAAGCCCAAATCTGATATTGGACACATCACTGTTGCGACAACATATCGATGGTGTTTTTGATGTGGATGGCATCTTGATCAAGAATGGATATGGACCAGAAGTTGGCTATGTGTTCTTCTATAAAAACCAGTTCATGATCATGGACTCCCATTTAAAAAATGTCTCAAGACAGCGGACCATTGATACCGTTGAACAAGCACAAATTCGAGTTGGTAACCAAAACAAAAAAGGACAAATCAGCATGAGTGCACCGCCTTTGACCATTAATAAGTTTGCTTGTATGACTGGAAGGTTCGTTTTGATTCAATCCGACCGATTGGGCAAGAATGAAAACAAGGCGATGTTAGATCAAGCATCCATTATAGATGTGTACAACTATAAGGAAGGGATATACGCTTTCAGTTTTTACCTATATCACATCGCGGGCCACAAACCCAGGGCATTTGAAATCATAGGCAATCATATGGTAGCCTTGGTTGGAGACCAGCTTTCCATTTACCGGACCATAGAACCTTTTTTTGAAAACCTCAACATAATAGAACATTAACAAAATCAATCCTTTAAAAGTACTACCGGCCAGTAGCGGGAGTAAGATCGAAAACCCGTACAACAGAGTAGATCATCACTTTAATATCTTATTATTATGAAAACAAGAATGATCAAATTTGTAATTCCTGCAATGGCAATCATCTTTGCCATTGCAACCAGTGCCTTTACGGCCATGGATACTTCCAAGGTCGATGATAATATGCTCATTACAGGGTATGTTCCAACGGGAAATCCTTTAGATCCATGTGATGATGAACAGGTTGATTGTGCCGCTGATGGACTATTTAACTGTACCATTTCAGGGGTTGATTATTATCAACTCAATGGGACATCATGTGATATGATCCTTAAAAGGGATGTTCAATAGTCAAAAAGATAGGCTGCCCATTTGGACAGCCTATTTTAGTTCAACCTTATCATCGATCCAAATCAGCCAATATCCTTGAACAAACCAGCAAATGTCCTTTGGTCCTCCTATCCCTTGTCCTTTTCAAAGCCATTTCAATCATTTTCTCCAATTCCATTAATTCAAAGGTCATAACACTCTTGGAATAGTCAGAAAATGGTGCTGATGTCCGCCCCAAACCTCCAAGATTGTAATAACTGTTTTTATCAACATTTTCCGTCAATAGTTTCAAGCACGCTTGTTGGATACGTTGTCTCCTAGGGGTCACGATAGGTCTTGACCGTTCCAATTCCTTGAACAGTCCTTCCCCAATTATTTGAAAGAGTGAGGCTAGCAGCTCATCCTTGAAATAGTTTTCTTCCATAAACTCCAACCGGTCCATTCGACGGGCATTGAACAAATCCTGTAACAACTTTAATTGTCGATTCAATAGATAATCCGAATTAGTAGTATAACCCACCTTCGTCCGATAGTCAGGATGGGATAACCACCGAGGCACTTCAAAGACATGTTCCAACAGGAATTCCATGGCTTGTCGTTGTTCATCCAAAGCCAAAGGAGTATATATAGTCCCTGTTTGCCCTCCCGATATGTTTCGTATTTCGTAGCCTCCGACCATGGAAAGCACCCGTTCCATTTGTCTGTACCAAAAATCCAAGGTCTTTTTGTGCAATCGCAATAATAACTCATGGTCTTTCTTTCCCTGATTGATCTTTGGGATCAACGCTATCACCCGCTTAAGGTTTTTCAGTCCCAATATGGTGCTTTGTATAGGACTGTCATTGTCTGCCACTTCATCTGTTAGACCTGGACCAAGGATTTCTGCGCGGGAAGCATTGTTTCTCAACCAAGGAAAGGTATCCTGTTTGCGCACCAAATCATCCAAAACCGGAAACTCATCCGCTGGCTTCTTTGCCCCCACTATGGGCATATAGCCCCACTGAATGTGGTAACGGTCCAAAGGACCGACCCGTTGAATCAATAAATCGACTGGGATACTATCCTCAGGCTGTGCGATATGATGGTTTCTGGAATAGTTCATCACACTTGGGGTATGCCCCATCTTTCGTAGCCAGGCCACACTTCTTACCTTTTCAAGCGGATAGGCGAACTCACCAAAATTCCCATCCTTGATGCCAAAGGCATGACCAGCTTCATGGGCCACTGTGGACTGTATAAGCCGGCCTATAAGTTCATCCGGGAATGGATACCGGGCCCTGTCATCCATTGGGGCACAACAAACAAAATAACTATCGACATGTTCCTCAATGGAAGTCCCCAAAATGATATCCGCTTTAAGTATTTCGCCACTGCGTATATCAACGATCTTTTCCACAGTGGACCCCCCTAATTTATGACCTCGGAAATGGTCTTTTGTCCGCCATCGGATGATGGAATAATTCACACTGTGCTTCGCTAGGTCCATACTATCCTTTGGAAGGTTCCTGACCTCAATGGCATTTTTGAATCCTGCAGCTTCAAAAGCAGGCAACCATTCCAACACTCCTGCCCGTACATACGGCCTCAACTGCTTCGGCATGGATGGGTCCAAATAAAATACAATGGGCTTTACTGGTTTGGACAAGGATCGGTCTTTATGCTTCTTCACCAACCGCCAGCGCATAATGCTTCCCAATTCGGTCCAAGGTTCATTGCTCAGCGGGCTGTACAGGTCTTCATAGGTGAATCCCATACGGTGATCGAACAAGCGGGGTCGCATCACTTCCGGTAATTTATAAAAACTAAACGCTGCTGAAACCGTCCGCTGTTTTTTCATATATACCGCTGTCCTTTTGGTATCAATGATAACTTCATCATCCAAAAACCGTATCCCTTCAATATAGGACTGCCCAACAAGAACAGTTTCCATGCTCATCAATCCCCAGGGAACTTCCGCACTTAAAAAAAGTGATGTGACATCAATCCTATAGTGTCCTTCATCCTTTCCATGGTTTTGTATGGGAAACCGGCCCAAAATATGATACGGAATCTTCGTAGTTCGGTATTGGGGAATGGTCACACCTGCTTCCGATCTCACCGGAAATACACTCAATTGGATAAAACCGTTTTGTTCGGACCATTGAACCTGTAACTGCCCAGCATCATGACGGACAAATAACATCGGGGTATCCAATACCCCTTTTTCCAACTCAAAAATCAATCGGTCCTTTTCCAAATGTCCTTGAATCCCAAAATTAGCCTGCCCCCAAAGAGGACAGGCTGCTGCTAAAACAAAAAATACAAACATGGACAATTCAACAACATATCTTTTCATATCCCCCGACCAACTCAAGATCGGTATTCTAATAGCCTTCATTCTGTGGTAAAAGATTTGGATTATTGATCAATTCAGTTTCCGGAATAGGCAACAGGGTATCCGTGGGGTCCCATTGAGGCTTTGAGTTATTTAGAACCTCATCAATTCGACCACTCCGCTTAAGGTCAAAAAAGCGATGTCCCTGTTCGGCAAAAAACTCAATCCTCCTTTCTTGGGAAACCGCTTCAAGCACCATTTCCTTTTCTCCAATGGCAACTGGGTTGAGTCCAGCACGCGCACGAACAGCATTCAAATAATCCAAAGCCTCGACCATTTGACCCAATTGGGCCTTAGCCTCAGCAGCGATCAAATACTGCTCTGTCAATCGAAATAAAATGGAATACTCTTCGGTTGATGGGGTAACCGTATTTAATCTATATTTAAAGGGGAAGTACCAGGTTTGGGTGGCACCCGATATCTCCCCAACCCATTGCACCCGCCTTAGGTCCCCCTCCTCAAAAGCATCCAACAAGGATGATGATAGAAAGGATCCACTGGGAGGTGCACTAATAATGATAAAACTATACGCTTCACGCGTATTGATCCCATTGGATTCAGTATCCAATTGCCAAAGGGTTTCTGAACTGCCTCCCCGGAACACTTGATCCAGTTCTTGCTCTAACCGATAACCGCTATCAAGAATCAGATGTTCGGCCTCGTCCAAGGCCAACTGCCAATTTCCTTGATATAAATAGACGCGGGACAATAAAGAAGAAGCTACCCATCGGTCAGGTCTGAAATGCATGCCGTCGGACACACCTTCGGGCAACAATTCCCTCGCCTTGGTTAAATCCGCTACCATTTTTTGATTTATGGTTGCACTATCGTCCCGGTGCACTTCTTGATTGACCCGATAATCCGTTGATTCGATGTAGGGCACTTCTCCAAAGAGCTGGTTCAAATAAAAGTGGACAAAGGCCCTGATAAAATAGGCCTCCCCCTCAAACCGTTCCTTTTCTTCCTGGCTTAAGCCCTTGGACGTCCGCACACCTTCCAGAATACCATTGGCCTTATAGATTAAACTATAGGACGTATTCCACAACCGTTGACCAGAACTCCCAGTGGCCAAAAGACTGTTGTCATAAAAAGCATGACCCCCTTCCTGACCTGCTCCCAAGAGGGCCAGTTCATCCGCATACAGCCCCATTAGGTTAGAGAGGCCATTTCCCAAACCCGTGGTAAAGGCGGACTCCCTTAAGTCGATGTATATATCGGCAAAAGCAGCTTCCACATTTGCCGGATTTTCAAAAACCACTTCCCCGACCACTTGATCTGTGGGAAGGTCCACTTCCAAATAAGGTTCACATGCTGCCAACAGCACGACTGTGGCCAATATCCAAAATCCCTTCAAGGGACTATCCATATATTTTTCCAATATTTTATTCATATAACTAGTTTTAAAATGTTATTCGGGTTCCCAAGGTTACAAAGCGCAAGGTCGGGACCGTCTGTTTGTTCAAGGACACGGGATCAAGACCAAAGTAGTCGGTCCAGGTCCAAAGGTTCTGGCCCCGCAAGAATACTTCACAGCCGAAACCCTGATGGTCATTATCTTCAAATCGATAAGAAAGGGATACGTTCTGTAAACGGATATATGAAGCATCACTGACCACACCGTCACTCTCCGCATACTGGGAAAATGCTTGTCTTGCCGTGATATCGGTCCCTGTTGCAAACCGTTGGAACTTCACAGTGTCCCCTGGTTGCTGCCAACGGTCCAAGACCTCAACCGGTTGGTTGGTCATGCCTCCCACAATGGGTGCATAGGACAAAAAGCCCAAGCCCTTTTGCTTAGTGAACTGCAATAAAAAGTCAAAACTGAAACCCTTATAATCCAGTCGATTGCCCAGACCTCCATAATACTGGGGGCTCAAATCCACCAAGACTTGCTTGTCCTCGAGGGCTGAGATCACACCATCCCCATTAAAATCAACAAACTCGAACAGTCCCGTCTCTTGATTGACCCCTTTGAGTTCATACATCTTCAATATGCCCAAAGGCTCACCCAACACCAATTGGTTGGCATAGGTCGAACCCTCCAGACCCGGAAATGAGACCAATTTGTTCCGTGGTACCGTGAGATTGAAAGATGTGGTCCATCGCCATGTATTGTTGTTGATATTAATGGAGTGGAGCCCCATCTCCCATCCTTGATTTTCCACGGTGGCATCCAAATTTGCATTGACGGACCCGAATCCTGTGGTTGCCGGCAGGGGAATACCTACCAATTGATTGGAGGATCGATTGTTATAGAATTGGCCTTCCAAGCTGATTCGGTCCTCAAACAGGCCCAACTCCATGCCCAGCTCGATCTTTCTGTTTTCTTCCCAACTGTAATCAGGGTTATACAAACGGGTCGGATAGATTCCAATGATATTTTGATAATGTCCGGTACCAAAAGAATAGGTGTCCAAATACTCATAATCCCCTATCTGATCATTACCTGAAGTTCCATAACTACCACGTATTTTCCCATGGCTGAGAAAGGGCAACGCCTTTGATACAAAACCTTCTTCGGAAAATAGCCATGCCATACCTATGGCCCCAAAGTTGGCAAACCGTTTATCCGTACCAAATCGACTGGAGCCATCCCGCCTTCCCGTAAGATTGAGGATGTATTTATTCCTATGGGAAAGGTTTACCCTTCCAAACACCGCTTGGTACCGATACTGGTTATCCATACTGGCATAGGGAAAGATGTCCGAGGCAGCGGCTATGTTCTCCAATAGACTGTTATCGGAAAAGCCCGATGCACGAATGGCCAAACGACTTGAGTTCCGTTCTTGGAACGACAGCCCTCCCAATGCACTGACTTTAAACGCACCCAAATCATGATTGAAATGAAACTGAGGCTCCACGATATAGGATGTTCGTTTACCAGTATTGTGGAACACACTGGAGTATTGGGCCCCGGCCCCATACACTGGATCATATATGGTGGAAGGCGTCGTATTGATCTCTTTGAGATGGTTTTCCGTATAACCGGCATTTACACTAAAGGATAAAGGGCCTACAATACGATAATCCAACTTCACATTACTGATCAGCGTAGAAGCATTGGAAACATAATCCCGTTCCAAACGGGCCAAAGGATTGATCCAAGTGGAGTTTTCCCAATTCAAACTGCCATCTTCATTGTACAGTTTTGGAGCATTGGGAGCTAGACTATACCCCTGTCGAACCAATTGGGTATCACCGGGCAGATTGTTCTGATTTGACGTGAATTGGGTAGACAATTGAAGGGATAGGCGGTCATTTTCAGACTTATGGGACAAATTCAACAGGCCCGACACCTTGTCATTTCTATAATCTTTGGGAAGTACATTGGTCTGCCCATAATAAGTGCCACTGACCAAAAACCTCGTGCGTTCACTGCCTCCGGAGACAGTCCCTTGTACCGATGTGAGATAAGAGGTCCTTCCGTAAAACTCCTTTTGCCAATCCGTCTCCCTGAAATTGTCCCAGGTTCCATTGACATCATAGGCATTGGCAGGATAATCCGATATACCATCATTGGCATAGGCCTCGCGTCTCATGGCAAGATAGGCTTCCGTTCCCAAAACATCCATGGTACGGCTGACCTTGCCCAAACCAGAAACCACATTGAACTCGACACGCGTTTTGCCCGGCCTCCCCTTTTTGGTCGTGATCAGTACCACCCCATTGGCCCCACGGGAACCATAAATGGCGGTGGCATCGGCATCCTTAAGCACCTCTATGCTTTCAATGTCATTGGGATTGATGTTGTTCAACGGGCTTATCCCACTCCCCGGGAGTGCTCCCGCTGTATTCTGATCACCAATGGTTGTATTGGAATAGGGCACCCCATCAATGACATAAAGAGGGTCGGCTCCCCCGGAGCGTATACTGTTCCTTCCTCTGATCCTGATAATGAAGTTGGAACCTGACAGGCCCGAGGTCTGTTCAATCTCCACACCTGCCATTCGGCCTTGCAAGGCTGCCAATGGGTTGGAAATGGGCTGTTTTTCGATATCCAAAGCGGACACCTTTTCGATACTCCCAGTACGCTCCTTTTCGGAAACCGTATAATAGCCCGCATTGAGTACTACTTCCCCTAATTGGGTGACATCTTCCTCCATTTGGACATTCAATACGTCCCTACCCTTGATAGGAATTGTCAAGAGTTTGAAGCCAATGATTGAAAAGTACAGGGTGTCGTCAGGATTGGCTTGAATGGTAAAGAAGCCATCCAAATCGGTTATGGTACCCCTTTGGGTGGCCTCCACTTGGATGCTTACCCCAGCCAAGGGATTTCCGTCAGGGTCAGTTACGGTACCGGTGACAGTAGCTTGGGGAGGTGGGGCCATTGAGGCCTCCAAGGTTTGTAATGGCCACAGGGCCAACAGCATGTTAATCGTTAGGAACAGGGAAAATCTGTTCGTATTTATCCATAGTTTCTTCATAATTTTGAGTCGTTTGATTTTAACCGTTAGTGTTAATTGAATCGTGCCTCTGGACAATTGCTACCCTGTCCGGAGGTTTTTTGTTTGCACTGCCACCGAAGTCCCGACAATGTCGTAACTTACATAAGGGCATTTAGGTTTGGGCATAGGCCATCCTGTCCAAGGATTTAGTGCTCTTGGAAATGGGATTCCTAATGGGACAAGACTATGATTTCGTAATAGGGCCGGTTGCCCGAAAAATGTATGCGTCAGTTATAGGTCTGAAGTAGTAACGTAAACCGAAAATTAAGTAGCGTAATACCCATAACTATAGTCCAGGGTTATACGGGATTCTTGGGTTTTTTCTTAAAAAGGATGTCGAACACAGAGTGACAGGCCCCATAAATGGAACAGAAACAAGGTGTGAACCCTACAGAAAAAAATTGCCAAATGTTTCCCATAACCCATAAAGGTCAGCGACACATCGAAAAAGAAATAAAGAAAATCAAACGCTAAGAAAAAGTTGCAATGAACCAATACACCAAAAAAGGCGCGGGACTCAACTTATCTAAATAGAGGTACTGGTGATACCGTGCAACGATAAGAGAGCCCACGCCCGGGTCGTGAGCCATCTGCTTATTGTCCTGTTGCAAAAATTACCAGTTTTCTATTTAAGGACTCTAAGCGAAAGCTTCAATATTGTCTATACGAAGAATCGCAAATGTATGTATTCAGTTCCAAATATAACGAAATATAAAAATGTAATCCAAATGGCCTACATCTTTTTTTACAATTAAATGAAAATTGCAATATGGGTAAGCTAAAACCAGAGGATATTGCATTGAACAATAAAATTGCGCGTAGAATCAAGGAATTGCGCATAAAGGCTGACCCTAATCAAAAAAGGTTTGCAGAAAATAATGATTTAGAAAGGCAAACTTTAAACCGGTGGGAAAGTGTTAATGATAACCGAGGAGTTTCGATTCACACAATCAGTAAATTTTGCAGAATGGTTAATATAAGCCTAAAAGAATTTTTTGCGTCAGACATATTTAAGAATCAATGATTCTAATTTCCTCGAAATAATTCCCTTTCTCTTTTTTAAATTCCTTACAGAATTTCACATTTTCCTTTTCTAGAAAATTCTTACATTTAGCATCCTCCCGCAAAACTTTATTGGACAAAACGTTGGCTATTCAGAGTAAAAATTATTTAAAGTTCTGCTTAGCCATCCAAATTGCGGAGATACAAGGAAATGTATTTCGCATGTAAATAAGTTGGCAGCAATTAAAAAATAGAAATGGAAGAAAAAGATGTATTGGATGAAGCCTTTAATTTGATTGAATTAATTGACTCCATAAAATGGCCAGTTGTTGTAATTATCGCAATACTACTGCTAATTAAACCAATTAAGAATTTGATTAATAGAGTTACTAAAGTTGGATACGGAAATAAGTCTATCGAAGCGAACCAACAGACTGCTACCAAAAAAATTGAAGAAAAAGAAATTTCAGAAATTGATAGGGTAATTGGTTTATTTCGGCCTGAAACGATAGAGATGTTTGTTAATGCAATAGAAAAGGAAACAAAGATTGAAAAACTAAAAAATGACAATGAGAAAATTGAAAGACTCAAAAATTATTCGACCATAATCTACATAATGCGTCATTTTGACTCTATTTATTCCGCAATTTTTGGTTCGCAAATAAGAATATTAGAGAGGCTAAATACTCTTCAACCAGAATCAAGAGATTCTTTAAAATTTTATTACGAAAGTGCCAAAAAGCACAATCCGAAATTTTACGAGAATTACCCTTATGAAGATTACCTGAATTTCTTAATCAATTTTATGCTTATAAGGGAAGATAACGGTATAATTCAACTGACAATTTTAGGAGTAGACTTCTTGAAATACCTTACTGAATCGAATAAAGATGTAAATAAATTATATTAAAACTGCTACCAATAACAATGGTAACCGTTCCTCCTCCGGCGGACAAGCACAAGCCCCTGAACATCGAAAACTATGCTTTATAAAAAAACAAACCTTGGGAATACTAGATTGGATATTTGGAGAAGAACCTGAAAGACCAAAGAGAATTTTCATAAGCTTTTCAATGAAAGATTCAACCTACCGAGACTATTTAGTGCGTCAGGCTAGAAATAAGAAATCTCCATTCGAATTTATGGATATGTCTGTAAAAAGACCTTGGAAACAATCTGAATGGAAGAAAAAATGTAGAACAAAAATTAAAAGAAGTGATGGAGTTATAGTCCTCTTAAGCAAAAACACTTGGCAGGCAGGTGGAGCGAGATGGGAAATGAAATGTGCCCGAGAAGAGAACAAGCCAATAATTGGAATGCACATCAAAAAAAACGACAAAGGAGCAATACCGCCTGAATTGAAAGGGGAAAAAGTTGTCTTGTGGTCGTGGTCAAATCTTGAACGCTTTATTAACAATATTTGGGTATGAAGTTATTTATCTGTCATAGAAGTTCCGAAAAAATAGAATCCGATGAGATTATCAACTCGTTGTTTCAACTGACGGAGAACTCGATTGCTATTCTAAGAGAAATCGACCATGACGAAAAATGGAAAGACAATGTTGAGGAGAAATTTAAAGAAGTTGATTTTGTGGTATTTCTAATTGGCTCAGATACATTTCAAAGTGACCAACTTATATGGGAATATGCAAAGGCCAAAGACTTAAACAAAAGAATTGTAGGAATCAAGTTAAACAATGCCACCCCCGAATCTATACTGTTTTGTCAAGCGTTTCAGGTGTTTGATAGTCCTGAACAAAGCCTCAAGTACCTAAGAAAAACCTTCGAAACTGACCAAAAATTAAAATTAGAACAATACAAAATCATGGTTAACTCTACAGAAAAAGTTACTGACCAACGACTAAAGGTTAACAACCTGTTTTTTACTGTTACCTCCTCAATGTTGTCAATTGGTTTTATTCTTGCGAAAGCTTTTGAATTTTCGACTTTGGGAGTTATTGGAATGCTTTTCATGACCATAATGGCGCTGATCGTTTCATTTTTTTGGGCTAAACTAATTAACTCCTATGGTACACTAAACACAGGTAAGTTTACTGTTATTGATAAAATTGAGAAACAACTTCGTTCAAATATGTTCGAAGATGAATGGGAAATACTTAAAGAAATTGGCTACGAACCAAACAGTAAAACTGAAATTAAAGTAATTAAGAGATTCAGAATTTTCATAGTTGTTTTGGCATTGTTGCAAATCGGCTATCTGACGTATGAAATCTATCCATTGATTACTACTTGCAAATAAATATCTATAAAATGGCAAAGAGAATTTTTACCAGTTTCGCAATCGAAGATAAAACAATAAGGGACCTATTTATTGGTCAAGCTAGGAATGAGAAGGTACCTTATGAACTAGTTGATATGTCAGTCAAAGAACCTTGGAGTAACTCATGGAAGACGAGATGTCGGACTAAAATCAAAGGTTGTCATGGAGTCATTGTTTTAATTTCCAAGCACCTCAAGAAAGCCGATGGAGCAATATGGGAAATCAAATGTGCTAAGGAAGAAAAGGTGCCAATTTTAGGTGTTTATATGAAGGGTTGTGACCTATTTGACACTCCTGATGAATTAAATGGAATTAAAAAGGTGACTTGGACTTGGGCCAGTATCGGAGATTTTGTAAATGGGCTTTGAAAAATAAAAAACGGTGATATTAAGGCTGACGGCTACGCCATTAAATGACGGAGTGCACCCCTCCCACCACCGTGCCCATCTGTGAGCCACCCTTAATACCAATGGTTTCCATATATTTGAGAAGAATAAGAATACACTTACCCAAACAAACAACACTCCATGTCCGAAGAACAAAAGAAACTGCTCGAAAAGCAATTATGGAACATTGCCAATGAGTTGAGAGGCAAAATGGATGCCGATGAGTTTAGAGATTATATTCTAGGCTTTATTTTCTACAAATACCTTTCCGAGAAACAATACCTGTACGCGAATAAGTTATTGGAAACGGAGGAAGTCAAGGACTATCTTTTGGTTACCAATGCAGGCGATTTGGAGGCCATTAAGGAAGAATCACTTTTGAAGTTAGGCTACTACCTAAGGCCGGATGAACTCTTTAGTTCCATTGCCAAAAAGGGTAATGCCAATACTGAAACTGAAAGCAATTTCATCCTTGCCGATTTGGAAAGCATACTCAATAGTATTGAGCAAAGTACCATGGGTACTGAAAGTGAGGATGATTTCAACAAGCTTTTTGAAGACCTAGACCTCAACAGTACCAAATTGGGTAGAAGTACCGATGCCCGAAACAGTCTTATCGCCAAAGTATTGTTTCATTTGGATAAGATTGATTTTGCCTTGGAGGATGCAGATGCCGATGTATTGGGCGATGCCTACGAGTACCTGATTTCCCAATTTGCTAGTGGTGCTGGCAAAAAGGCAGGGGAGTTTTATACACCTCAGCAAGTTTCAAAAATACTGGCCAAAATAGTGACCACGGGTAAAAAACGTCTTAAAAGTGTGTATGACCCTACTTGTGGCTCTGGTTCGCTGCTATTGCGGGTTAGTAGGGAAGTGCCAGTGGATGATTTTTTTGGCCAGGAACTCAATCGAACGACCTACAATTTGGCACGGATGAACATGATTTTGCACGATGTTCATTTTAGGCATTTCGATATTAGGCAAGAGGATACTTTGGAACAACCTCAACATTTAGAAATGCGTTTTGAGGCCATTGTGGCCAATCCACCTTTCTCTGCTAAATGGAAAGGGAAGAACAACCCATTGAATGAAAACGATGAACGTTTTAGCCAATACGGGCGTTTAGCACCCACTAGTAAGGCCGATTTTGCTTTTGTCCAGCATATGCTCTACCAGTTGGCTGAAAACGGCACCATGGCCTGTGTATTGCCCCATGGCGTATTGTTTAGGGGAAGTGCTGAAGGCACGATTCGAGAATACCTAATAAAAGAACTCAACTATTTGGATGCTGTGATAGGTTTGCCCGCCAATGTTTTCTATGGAACAAGTATACCCACCTGTATTTTGGTATTGAGCAAATGCAGGGTACACAATGATGACATTTTGTTTATAGATGCCTCACAAGGTTTTGAAAAGGATGGCAATAAAAACAAATTGAACACCGAACATATTGATGCCATTATAGATACCTACCGTACCCGAAGTATCAAAGACAAATTTAGTTATGTGGCAACTTTGGAGGAGGTTGCGGAAAACGATTACAACCTCAACATACCACGCTATGTGGATACTTTTGAAGAGGAGGAGCCTGTGGATTTAGACCAAGTAGCCTCAGATTTACAAGCCTTGGAAAAAGATATGGCAGAAACGGATGCTCTCATTGCTGACTTCTGCCAACAGTTGAAACTTAAAGCACCGTTTTAAATATGGAAGAACAAAAACGAGTGCCGAAATTACGGTTTGATGAGTTTTCAGAAAATTGGAAAAGTGTATTATTTGGAGATATAGCCGCTTTTACAAAGGGTAAAAATATCTCAAAATCTGATATTGTTGATGATGGACAAACTGAGTGTATTAGGTATGGTGAATTATATACAGACTACAATGAAATCATCGAAGAGATTGTTTCAAAAACTAATTTACCCAAAGATGAATTAGTTCTAAGCAAAATAAATGATGTGATAATTCCATCTTCTGGGGAAACGCAATTGGATATAGCCACAGCTTCATGTGTTCTTAAAAATGATGTGGCATTAGGCGGAGATTTAAATATTGTTAGGACTAAGCAAGATGGTTTGTTTATTTCCTATTATCTAAATAGCGCAAAGAAAAAGGATATTGCTTCACTAGCGCAGGGCAACTCAGTAGTTCATTTATATAATCATCAATTAAAAGGTTTAAAGCTAAACCTACCAAACCTAGAAGAACAACAAAAAATAGTCGCTTTCCTTTCGGCAGTAGATAAAAAAATAGCCCAATTACAACAAAAGAAAAGTTTGTTGGAAGCCTACGAAAAAGGTGTTATGCAGCAAATCTTTTCTCAGGAGTTACGCTTCACAAAAGAAGATGGGAGTGCTTATCCTGATTGGGAGGAGAAAAAATTTAAAGAAATATATTCATTCTACTCAACTAATTCTTTTTCCAGAGACAAATTGAATTATGAATCAGGTAAAGTTAGGAACGTCCATTATGGTGACATTCACACGAAATTTTCAACTTTATTTGACATTAACGATGAATTAGTTCCTTACATAAACAAGGAGATGGATTTGAGTAAAGTAAAGAAAGAATCTTATTTGCAATTAGGAGATTT